>VOFK01003744.1_pt1 | contig 103312 bp, 137 predicted proteins | sample 5384121 | NCBI WGS metagenome assembly VOFK01 (sample SAMN12384730, study PRJNA508395) | human gut metagenome | isolation source: healthy gut J | host: Homo sapiens
GATTGGTTTTTTCTCCTACCACTTGATGGTTTTGGGAGGCTCAACCACAGTCTCTTTGTTCATTTGTTAATCAGTTAGATACCGCATGACGGTTTTATTTAGAACGAGGTTACAATCGCAAGGAGCACCCTGTGGTTCTAAAACAGCATTAAATACATTTCAAAGGAGATTTATTATGATTTACATAGGAATTGATGTTGCAAAGGATAAGCATGATTGCTTTATCACCAACTCTGATAGCGAAGTGTTGTTTAAAGCATTTACCATCTTCAACAACTTAGATGGTTTTAATGATCTTTATCAAAAGATTGAATCCGTTATGGATGATGTAACAAAAGTAAAAAGTAGGACTTGAAGCCACCGGACACTATAGTTACAATCTTCTGGGATTTCTTCTTAATAAAGGTCTGACCACCTTTGTTATCAATCCGTTACATACAAATCTGTACAGAAAAAGTCTAAGCCTTAGACAGACGAAAACGGATAAAGTAGATGCCCGCACGATTGCTTCCATGCTCATGTCTGATATGAACTTAAAGTCCTACTCAGACATATCTTATCACAACGAAGAACTAAAGTCATTAACTCGTTATCGTTTTGATAAAGTAAAAGAACGTGCCAAGCTAAAGTCTTCCGTTTCAAGACTGGTCTGTATCTTATTCCCTGAATTAGAAAAACTTGTACCAACACTTCATATGGCATCTGTTTATGCATTGCTTTCTGAATTTCCCAGTGCTAAACATGTAGCTACTGCACATCTTACCAGACTTACAAATCTTCTTTCAGAAGCTTCTAAAGGTCGATATAGTAAAGATACTGCCATTACATTTAGAGACGCTGCCAGAACTTCTATCGGCTCAAATATGCCAGCCAAATCTCTTGAATTGAAGCACACCATCAAACTTATTCAGGAACTTGATTCAGAGATTGATGAAATCGAAAATGAGATTAAAATCATCATGGATGAAATCAACTCTCCAATTCTTAGCATTCCTGGAATCCCAACTATCGCATGGGAGCTATGATTATTGCCGAGATCGGTGATTTCAATCGTTTTGATTCTCCTGATAAGATCTTAGCTTATGCCGGCTTTTCGCCATCAACATATCAATCCGGACAACTGGATGGTGCCTACGAACATATGGAAAAACGTGGCTCCAGATACCTGCGATACGCTTTTTGTATAATGCCACCAAATATGTCTGCCACTGGAATCCAACATTTGCAGCCTATCTTGCTAAAAAAACGAGCGGAAGGTAAACATTACAATGTTGCCATATCACACGCTGTAAAAAAAATTGGTTCGAGTGATTTATCATCTTGAAAAAACAAAGCAGCAATACATAAAAGCAGCTTAAATCTTTCTAATTCAATACTCCTTTTTTGAGCACCTATCACGATGCTCTTTTTGTCATACAGTTTTCAAGGTTCAAGGACCTCTAACTGAGTTCCAAATATATCTAAAATACATTTCTGTACTTTATTCAAAAAAATATCATTTTAAGGCTTGACTTTTTAATAGTTAGTCTTCCTGATCCAGCACCTTCGGAACATATCTCCCATTGAACTCCATTCACCGTTTATAATAATACTTTCACAACACACACCCTTTCACAACATTCTATTGCTAAAAGTGCGTATATCAGTATATCCAAAATAAATATTATCGAACTATATCTTTTTGAAATTATTTCTCCATTTTCAAGATTAACCTTAAATCGCCTTCCATAAAAATCAATTGCTCTACAATTACCTTCTACTATATCAACTCCCACATACGGACTTCTAGCAGTTCCGCCAATAGCGACTGGTGCTGGTTTTATTCTCCAAAGCAATTGTAAATCTTGCGTATAACAAAAAACATTATCATATCCGCCATCTTCATCAGTTTCAAACACGATAACTACTTTTTCCTTCATATTCTGCGGCCTCAATAATTTTATTATCAAATTGCAATTCTTTTCCATCTAACAATATTTTATTATTTTGAATTTCTATCATTGTCCAATAATCCTTTCATTAGTAAATGTACCAACGTTTTTTCCATTTATTATTAAATCATACTGTTGTCCACCACCATCAAATCCAAATAGAGGATTAACATCTCCAGTTCTCAATCGTGTTACTGCTTCCAAATTAACATCACATATATATTTAGGTGTATTGGGCAATGCAAATTTATTCTGTATTTCCTGTGGCGTTAATCCAACAATATCCTCTGCTTTCATAACCCAACCACCTTGCATCCTTGAATTTACTTTATCGTAAACACGCACATATGTTGCATTTTCTGTTAATTGAATTTCTGTTACACTTGTTCCTGGTTTATAGGGTGGCTCATATCCCATTGTGTCTTTAAATATCTTATTTACATCTTCTGCTGAAGATGTATTAAGAATCTTATAAGTAGTTTTACCACCACTCTGGTATGCTAAACACATAGGAATCAAAGCAGTCTTTTTTCTATCTATTGCTTTTATTTCATTCCTATACCACAATTATCCCTGTAATAGATAGAGGTGTGCGTCACCACTCTTGAAGCACTTGTGACTTCGTTCATTGAGACTGCTCCCTCTGCTTTGCAGGATTTTACGTATTAGCTGGATGTTGGCAGCATATGTGCTGTACTTCGTATATCTAACCAGATTGTAACCCGCATTGAAGTGAGGATTCTACCTGTTACATACCATTTACACAAAAGGAGTTTTCTTATGTACATTATCGGAATTGATATTGGCAAAAATCATCACGAAGCTTCCATTGTTTCTCCTGAAGGGAAACAAATCGGACATTCGCTTCGTTTTGCAACTACACACAAAGGTGCTGATTCCCTTATGAGTTTTATCTTCAATAATATCGGCAATTCCTCTTGTATCTTCGGCATGGAAGCCACTGGGCATTACTGGTATCCGATTTATTCATTCCTCAAAGCCAGAGGATATACCATTTATGTAATCAATCCCATCCAGTCTGATTCCCTCAGAAAGATGTATATCCGGCAGACACAAAAAACGATTCCATCGATTCTTTTCTGATTGCAGAAGTGATACGATTCGGTCAGTTTACCACCACTTCTATGGCAGACGAAAACATTCTTGCTATGCGGCAGTTATGCCGTTACCGTGATTCTGTGATTTCTTCCAGAACCGAAATAAAACTCCGCATCAGCACGATTATGGAGCAGATCTTCCCAGAGTATGAAAAACAGTTTTCTTCTCTTTGGCTGAGCACATCCATGGGCATTCTTGAAAAATACCTCACCCCTGAGAACATTGAGAATGCACCAATAGATGAGCTCTTTGAAATTATAAAAGATAAGAGCCACAATAAGCTTACCATGAAAAAAGCGATTTCTATCCGTGAAGCTGCAGCTGATACCTTTGGTATTAAGATAGCACAGGATGCTTTCTCTTTCCAGTTAAAACAGCTCATTGATCGGATGAATTTTCTTGATAAGCAGATTGAAGCTCTTGACTGCCAGATTCTTGAGTACTATGAGAAGTTTGATTGTTATCTTCATACCATTCCCGGGATAGGCATGATTGCTGCTGCAACCATTCTTGCTGAAATCGGTGATATAAACAGATTTAAGAGTTCATCTGCCTTAGTTGCCTTTGCAGGTATTGATCCAACTGTACGACAATCCGGTGAATTTAGCAGCACTCATAATCACATGTCCAAACGGGGTTCACCTTACCTGAGACATGCAATCTTCCTTGCTGCAACCACCTGTTCTTTTCACAACAGTCCTTTAAATGCATATTATAAAAAGAAACGGGAGCAGGGAAAGCACCACTTAACTGCCACCGGTGCAGTGGCAAGAAAGCTTACCACCGTAATCTATGCCGTATTACGGGATGGTAAGCCTTATGAGCCTAAAAGTTTTTGTTAATGTCTGGTAGTAAGACTAGGATTTATGCCTGCCTGTGGGGAGGCTTAGTTGTGATGCTCATTTATTGAAACACTCCATTTTTCTCTTAGTATATCTTCTATATTTGGATATTCTATTTCTCCATGTTTATTTCTTGTTCCATTGATACCTTTTAATGCATCCTCTGGATTATTCCACTCTGCTTCGCATTCATCACAACATATAAATATTTTTTTAGTTAATTTATCTTTTACAATTTCAAGTAAGCCTTGCTTGCATATCTTACAGTAACCAATATTATACATTTTAGGTTCCTCCTATCACTTATGATAATCTCCAAAAGACGGAAATGCGGTTATTAAATCAGTACTTTCATCCAGCGTTACTATTGTTATATAATCCATTTGAGCACCAGTATTAATATATCCACTTTCATAGCCTGCATTTTTTGTACGGAATGTTATAAATTGTTCCTCCCATTCCATCCGATATCGGTTCAACCAAATGACGTTGTTCCCATGCATCATTTACCATATCTATCGGATTCCCGATTAAATACACTATGTGTTTCTCGACTATTATTTTGAACCGTATGTCGCTTAATATGCTCAACCCTGGTTTCACCTTTCTTACTAACAATTGCGTCCCAGTTTAATTTTTCGCTTGACTTCCCATAGCTGGTCTCAACAACCTTCCCAACATCTTCCGCTGCACTCTCGGCTCCCTTGGCTGCTCCCTCGAGCCCTTTTCCAGCTTCCTCGGTTACTCCATCAATCCCTTTTGGGGCTTTCGCCAGCTTGTTCGCCTCTGCTTCAATTCCATTCAGCCCCTTTGCAGTTACTCCACTTGCAACCATACCGGCAACCATTCCTGCTGTATCATTTCCTGTCACATCTGTGGTTATCTTCTGCGCACCGGCTCCGGCTCCCATTGAGATGCCTTCTTTGGCGACTATTGTTGCTGTGCTTTTGAATGTCAGATTTCCCGCTGTAGATGCATGCCCGATTGGAATCATTGCGGATGCCGCAAATGCAAAGGCATTTTCTGTCAGATAATATGCATCCTCGTTTCCCTGAAACAGGTCATCCTTTATGCCGTTTACTGCCGTGCTGTCAATGCCACCTGTGCTTCCATAATAAATATCCTGAGTGCCCTCTATGGCATCTGCAGCTCCGAATACTGCTGTTCAGCTTCCTACTGCTACTGCAACGTCAGCTACTATTGGTATTGCAGCACCTCCTGTCAGCACTATGCATGCTACACCCGTCGCAATTAGTACTGCTCCTCCAACCGACCTCCAGATTCCCTGTGTCTTTTTCTCTTTTTCGGCTTCATCCTTTATCTTCTGTTCTGTCTCATAGATTTCATCGTATGCTTCTTTATTCTTCTCATGCAGGTCTCCAAATATTTTAATGCCCGTGTTCAAGGTACCTGCATCTTTACCTGTGATAAAACTGCCTGTTTCATAGCTCTCAATCGCACCCTGGCTAAAGGCCTATATTTTTTGAAAGACATGACTGCAGATTTTCCAGAAGCAGCTCTACTGAATTTTCAAGCCGTACAACATTTTCCCTCTCGTAGCTGTTTACATTTGAGACAAGCTTTTTATAAGGTCGCTGTCCATCTGCTCATGGATATCAAATACTCCGTTACTGTCCGGCATGCCCACATCAGATATGTCCGATACTTCTGAAAGTGCACTTCTTATTTTGTCCGTATACTCATCCGTATCCTCATAGTTTGATGCCAGTTTTTTCCTGAATTCCTGTATTGCTTCTTCATCCAGTTTGAAGTTCGTCGAGCTATCAATGGCACGGTATCCATCCTTGTATGCTGCCATATTGTCAAGCAGTGTATGTGCAGTTACTTTAATGCCTGACAGGATTGTTATATGTGCTTCATCAAGATAACTCTTTACTGCGTCTCCGGTTTTTCCTGTAAATACTGCATTTTCCGTAAACATATTGATTTTTTTCTATGCAGTTATCAATATTTTCAATTAGATTTTCAATTTTTCGCTTATATTCCCAGAACAGATCGCTGAGATCCGTATAATTTATCTGAAACCCTTCCATTTTCATCTCCTAGTTTTATGGTATCACAGCTGTATCTGATAGTCCAATACCATTTTTAATATAATCTCCCTGTTTTCTGTCATTTTCATTTATTGCATTTATTATCAGGTCTATTTTTTGCCAGATCATTATTTAAAGTATCTCTGTAATCTTTCACAAAGGCTTTCAGCTGCCTGTATTCTTCCTGAAATTTGTCCATTGCTTCAGATCTGCTTTTTGATTTCTGTCTCTGCCGCTGTGAGACTTACGGAATCAGAAGCTTTTTTATACCGGCAGTCATAAAAGATACCTGCATATTATCAAGGCTGATTTCCATCTTTGTATTTCTCCTCTCCCTTTTATTAATTGAAAAAAATTCTGTATTTTCGTGCACAGATCATCCCATGCGTTAACAAGTCCTGAAAGCACACCATATTTTTTCATTCATTTTTTCTTTTTAGTGTATTTATTTCCCAGTTGATGGCATCCTCCGCTGCATCTATATTTGACACATATCCGTCATATGCTGTATATAAATTTCCGCTCTCACATGAATCATAACATTCCTGTGGCATTGCTGCCTGTCCACATGCACTGATAAAGGTCTGAATTTATCATATTCCTCTGGTTATGCTTGATATCATCAATAGCCTCCTTGGCATCATCCAGCTTCCTGTATGCCGCCTTCAGCCTCTCTATTTTCTCATCAAGCACATCTATCTCTGACTGGCACTGTTCCTGCTGTTTTTTATTGTCAGCTTTCTTTTTCTTCAGTTTATTGTATTCTTTTCTGTCATTCTTTTTTGCCATATCAGTTCACCATGCTTCTTTTGAGTTTTCTTACATCTGCGCGCTCTATTTCTGTTTTCTCCATGGCATTAAAGATGTTGTCACACATCATTATCTCATCATCATCTACATACCCTTCAAACACAACCCTGCTGATATCTGTATGCTGAAAATACATAAGCCTGTCACCATTCATTCCCTCAGGATATGGGCAGGCAGCATAATCAAAGAACTGTTTACAGCCATTTATATTTACCTGCAGTGCTCTTGCAACAATCACAAATTTTTTTATGCCACCGCTTACTACTACAATGCTCCCAAGTGGCAGAAAATCAAATTTTTCATTCATATCTTTTCACCTCATACTTCAATAAACTTTTCATACATACAAAAAGGCTGCAGCAACCGGTATTCACCGGTTGTTGCAGCCGAACTGTCATTACTACATGTAACTGTTTTAGACTCTGGCTTTGCGACCCTATGTTTCCATAAGTGTGCCCTTATGGTTAATAATTTTATTGAATTTGCACATTTTTGTCAATATATTTTTCTGGATAAAATGTTAAATTGTCAGCTGCAGCACCATTTTTGCAAATTCTGTTTCATTTACTGCTGATGAGAGAAAATATTAAAAATCCGCTATACTCACCATCGTATAGCGGATTAATAAAACATTATTCAATTTTCATATTATTTTTTGCGTTAAGCTATTGTGCCATTTGCAATGTCGTTCTTTGCAAATAAATATGTAATAACCGGCATAAGAATGGCTGAAATAATTGCTTTGACAATATTACCAACACCAAGCTGTGCTGTAACGGCATATGTAACCATACTTACAATGAATCCCAGGGCTGCAAATGCAAAAATAAGCACCAAACCAATCTTTTTGTGTGCGAAAAGCAAAATACCGATAGAAACAGTTATGACAATCTGTAGTATAACGCCAATGAAACTCAGTACGACATATATCGAACCTAATCCTAAAGCAGCTCCTACGACTGAAGCACCCAGTGCAACGACAATACCGCCAATTGCTGCAAGAACATTCACCACGAAAATAATCCATAACCATACGGTTAAACCTGTTGAAAGCTTATTGTTTTCCATAATTATCCTCCTTTAGTAATCCCAATTTTATTTCAACATGTTCATTATAATGTACTTGAAAAATATTTCAATAGTCAAAAGGTCTCATTTTGAAACTTTTTACATCCGGGCTAATCAAAAATATCATTGATTTAAATGACAGATGCATTTACAATATAGCTATTATGAAAAAATTATTTGTAAAATATGTCTCACAAAACATACTCGGCATGGTGGGTATGTCATTATATATACTTGCCGACACCTTCTTTATATCAAAGGCGGTCGGCTCAAACGGTATCACCGCGCTCAATCTGGTGCTGCCTGTATACAATTTGATTTTTGCCATAGGCGCAATGATCGGAGTCGGCTCCGCCATCAGATATGTCGTAGAGAAAAATAAGGGCGATACATCCGGCGAGAGCTACTTTTTTCATGCCCTGCTGTGGTGTATTATGATAAGCGTTATATTCATATTGATCGGTATTTTCATCCCGGACAAGCTCGTAGGGCTGCTCGGCGGAGATTCGGCAATTATAAATACCGGTAAAAACTATACACGTATTTTCATGCTTTTTACACCGTTTTTCATGTGCAACTATGTGTGCAACGCTTTCGTAAGAAATGATGGCGCACCATCCATTGCCATGTGCGCCACACTTTTCAGCAGCCTTTTTAATATTGTTTTTGATTACATACTCATGTTCCCGCTTGGACTTGGTATGGAGGGAGCCGCTTTAGCTACCGCTATTTCACCGATTATAGGCATCATGATATGCTGTATTCATTTCTGCTCAGACAAATGCTCCGTAAAGCTTAAGCCGACGGTTCCATCTGTCAAGAGACTCTTTTACTCCTGCCAGGTTGGTGTTTCTTCCTTTGTTGCTGAAATATCATCAGGTGTCATAACTATTGTCTTCAATATGATTATCCTGAGGCTTGCAGGAAATATCGGCGTGGCAGCATACGGTGTGGTTGCCAATACGTCACTGGTCGCTGTAGCTTTGTTCAACGGAATAGCACAGGGTTCACAGCCTCTTATCAGCGACTATTACGGCAAAGGACTTAGAAAAAATGTAGGTTCGATACTCAGGATGGCTGTCGTTTCATCTCTCTTAATTGCTGCACTGCTCATTTTGTTCATATGCACCTTTGCACCTTTTGTGACATCTGTTTTCAACAGCGAGCACGATGCCAGGCTTGCTTCGTATGCCGAGAGCGGACTGCGCCTTTACTTTACAGGCTTTATTTTTGCCGGAATTAATATAGTAGGTTCTGCTATCCTAAGTGCCGTTGAGTCCGTAAAATATGCGTTCGCGGCATCTATCATGCGTGGTTTTATCGCTATAAGCATTTTCGCATTCGCACTTTCAGCCGCTTTCGGCATGACAGGTGTGTGGCTTGCTTTTCCGGCAGCTGAATTTGTGACTATGTTTATTATTGTTAAGGGATTAAGGCAGCTTAAGCTGTAGATGCAGGCTATAGGTGTAGATGAACTATTTTCGTGCATACTTATTTTCCATGTGATATACTTATGAATAAGAAAACCTATCACAATTATGATATATGATGAAAGAGGAGGGCTTGTATATGGCAAAAATAGAGAGAGTTATCAATAGGGATTTTGACCAGTTACTTTCCACGATTGAAGACGGAATAATAAATGGCAGTGTGTCAGCATCTCTGGAGGATTCCAGTGACTTTCGAAGCCAAGATGCACGTTGCAGCGTCAGGGTATTTGAACGCTACAGCTATACCGGTGGTAACAGGGTAAGTCTCAATGTTACACTTTTTCAAAATGGCGAGGAGCCTGTTCACCTTTCCGCAATTACGGCAGGTGGAAGCCAGGCTGTTTTTTTCAAGCTTAATACTTTTGGGGAAGAGGCATTTCTCGATAAATTGATTGAATTGCTTGATTAAAATAGACAAATTTTTTTCAAAAGCATTCGTTATGTTGGAAATCAAACATACAAGTTGTTTTTATAACGCTATTATTCTATCAGAAACATAAAAAACTACTGATGGAGGAAAAAAATATGTTTTGTTTTCAATGTGAACAAACGGCCGGATGCACCGGCTGTACCGGAAATACAGGTGTCTGCGGAAAAAAGGCAGATACTGCACAGTTACAGGATGAATTGACAGGCGCACTGATTGGTCTGGCGAGAGTCGATGACACATCAGCTGTTTCAAAAAAGACCTGGCAGACCATTATCGAGGGCTTATTTACCACAATTACAAATGTAAGCTTTGATAATGCAGCAATTGAAGATATGATACAAAAGGTCAGAGCAGAAAAAGACTCTCTGGTTGGCGACTGTAATAAATGTCAGTCTCCTTGTGGACGAACTGACGAATATGATATGCAACAACTATGGAATGCTGATGAAGATATCCGTTCCCTGAAGTCACTTATTCTCTTTGGTATTCGCGGAATGGCTGCATATGCCTATCATGCATATGTCCTGAATTTTGAAGATCCCGAGGTAAATCAGTTTTTCTGTGAAGCCTTGTTCAGGATTGGTTACGCAGAAAGTATGGATGAGCTGCTTCAAACAGTTCTCAAGGTAGGTGAAATCAATCTAAAGTGCATGGCACTTCTAGACAAGGCAAATACACAAACCTATGGAACACCGGAGCCAACAGATGTTACGCTTACGGTGGAAAAGGGACCTTTTATCGTAGTAACCGGACATGATCTGAAGGACCTGCAGCTTTTACTTGAACAGACAAAGGGAAAAGGAATCAACATCTATACTCATGGTGAAATGCTCCCTGCCCATGCCTATCCGTTCTTAAAAAAATTCTCTCACTTAAAAGGAAATTTCGGAACAGCATGGCAGAATCAGCAAAAAGAATTTGATCATATTCCTGCTCCTATTCTCTACACCACAAATTGTCTGATGCCTCCAAAAAGCAGCTACATCGACAGAGTGTTCACAACAGAAGTGGTTGCCTTCCCGAGTACTGTTCATATCGATGAACAGAAGGATTTCACTCCTGTTATTGAAAAAGCACTTGAGCTCGGTGGTTACAAGGAGGATCAGACCTTCACAGGCATAAATGGCGGCACACAGGTAACAACCGGTTTTGGTCATTCAGCAATCCTGTCCCATGCGGATACGGTAATAGAGGCCGTAAAATCAGGAGCTATCCGTCATTTCTTCCTGGTTGCCGGCTGTGATGGTGCCAAACCGGGCAGAAATTACTATACAGAATTTGTAAAACAGACACCTTCTGACAGTATCGTCCTAACTCTGGCATGTGGAAAATTTCGTTTCAACGATTTAAATCTCGGAGAAATCGGTGGTCTTCCGCGACTGATGGATATGGGACAGTGTAATGACGCTTATGGCGCGATACAGGTTGCAATAGCACTTGCGGATGCATTTGGATGTTCAGTAAACGAGCTTCCTCTTTCCTTTGTACTCTCCTGGTATGAACAGAAAGCAGTCTGCATCCTGTTAACACTTTTACATCTTGGTATAAAAAATATCCGTCTCGGTCCTTCTCTACCGGCGTTCCTTTCTCCTAACATTCTGAACTTTCTGGTAGAAAACTATGGGATTGCACCTATTACCACACCGGAGGAAGACCTCAAAGTGCTGTTGAAGCAATAATATGTATATTTCCAAAAGAACATACAGAAACAAGCCACTTAACCGGTCACAGGCTTACAGAATCGTAAAAGCTGCCGCCGGTAAAACAACACAGGATATAGCGCCTTTGCTGTATCCTGTGTTTTTAAATTAACTTTAAATTAATTTGCAATCATTAGGGTAATCTAAGCTAATTCTCCCCATACATCTCCGGACGCCTGTCCCTGAACAGTCCCCAGCTCTTTCTCTCACTCTCCAGCTCATCCAGATCAAAACTGTGGAGTATGAAGCCCTCCGATACTCTGTCCATCTGCTCAACAACCTCTCCGGTCGCATCTGTGATAAACGAAGAACCATAAAATGTCAGTGCTGAGCTCTGGTTTCCGTTTTCTGCACACGGTACAACCTCCTCTGTGCCTATCCTGTTTGCCGCCACAACCGGCATCAGATTGCAGGCTGCATGTCCGGTCATGCACCGTCTCCAGTGCGGCATGCTGTCACATTCCAGTATCGGCTCGCTGCCTATGGCTGTAGGGTAAAAAAGTATCTCCGCGCCATTTAAAGCCATGCCTCTTGCCGTTTCCGGGAACCACTGATCCCAGCATATACCGACTCCAATTGTTGCATATCTTGTCTTAAAAGCTTTAAAGCCTGTATTTCCCGGTGTGAAGTAAAACTTCTCCTGATAATAATGATCGTCCGGGATATGTGTCTTTCGGTATATTCCAAGCACCTCTCCGTCGGCATCTATCACAGCCACTGAGTTGAAAAGCTGTCTGCCCTCTCCCGCCTCATAAAAGCTCACGGGAATCACTACGCCAAGCTCCTTTGCAAGTGCCTTCATGCTCTGCACCGCATCATTTTCAGAAAGCGGCTTTGCATATTCATAATAATCGTACCGCCTCTCCTGACAGAAATACTGTCTCTCAAATAGCTCCGAAGGAAGTATTATCTGTGCTCCGGCCTCTGCCGCAGCCCTTATAAGCTTTGCTGCTTTTTCAATATTTTCTTTTACGTCACGGCTGCAGCTCATCTGGATTGCAGCAATTGTAACCTCTCTCATACTATTCACCTTTCTCATCCTGTCGTCTCACAATGGGCTTTTCCCAAGTCTACAATGTGAGCTGGAACGATTACAACCAATTAAATTACTGTGGTATCTGCTGTGTGATACAGTGTATGTTTCCCCCGCCGACAATTATGTCACGCGCATATATCGGATACACTTTCCTTCCCTCAAAAAGGCTTCCGATTGCCTTAAGCGCAGGCTCATCCATCACATCACCAAACTGTGGAATGAGCACACCGCCGTTTGTGATGTAAAAATTCACATAGCTTGCCGCTAAGCGTTCTCCTGCCTCGCGCTCATCCTCACCCTCCTCAAAGGTAAAGCCCGAAAGCTCATATTCTGTGATACACACCGGATTCTTTGGAATGCAAACCTTGTGAACCTCAATTTTCCGGCCTCTTGCATCAGTTTCATTTTCCAATATTTCAAGGTCCGCTGAGGACATCTGATACTGTGGGTCATCCATGTCATCAGTCCACGCAAGCACCACATGCCCCGGGCTTGTAAATGCACATACGTTGTCGACATGCTCGTTGGTTTCATCATTGTATATTCCATAAGGAATCCAGATAATTTTTTCGGCACCGAGATAATCCTTTAATTTCTGTTCTATTTCAGACTTCGATAATTCCGGATTTCTGCCCTTGCTTAGCAGACAGCTTTCCGTCACTATCACAGTTTTCTCTCCGTCTGTGTGGATGGCTCCACCCTCTAAGACAAACGGATGCGCATCATACATGTCGTATCCGGCTTTGTTGCAAAATAAAGCCGCTACTCTGTCATCCTTTGTCCAGTCTGCATACAGTCCGTCCACCTTGCCGCCCCAGGCATTAAAGCACCAGTCGATTCCCCTGACAGCGCCATCCTCATTTTTCACGAAGGTCGGTCCCACATCTCTGGCCCAGGCATCATCTGACTCCATTTGTATATATTTCACCGGGAAATTTTCCTGATAATTTTTCTGCTTTCTTACAGCTTCCACAACAGACCTTGCATTGTCTATCACATCTGCCTCAGCGAGCACATATGCCTGCTCAGACTCTGCTATTGCACATATCACCTCCGCAAAAGCCTCTCTTGCCCTCCCAGCACCGTAAATCCATGAGCCCGGGCGCTTTGGCCAGATGATGATGGTACCCTTGTGGGGAGCATACTCTGCCGGCATATAAAAGCCGTCTGCTCTAGGACAGCCTGCATTTAAAATCTTCATATTCGAATCTCCTGATAACCTTACAATCGTTATTTTCATCCATTACTGCAATGTCCGGAAGCGGCATGCCGTTAAAGGTATTATTTTTGACCATCGAGTAGATTGCCATATCGCAAAAGCACAGCCTGTCACCGATTTTTATCTCTCTGTCAAATGAATAATCCCCTATCACATCACCTGCCAGACAGGTACATGAGGACAATCTGTAGGTATACTTCTTCTCACCCGGCTCGCCACTGTCCATAAGCGGCGGACGGTACGGCATCTCAAGCACATCCGGCATATGGCAGGCTGCGGAGGTATCCAGAATGAGTATCTTTATGCCATTGTTTTCAACTATATCAAGCACCGTTGTCTCCAGATATCCTGCATCAAGCGCAACCGCCTCTCCCGGCTCCAGATAGATTTCCAGCTCGTATTTGTCACGCATATGCGTAATGCATTTTTCAAGCCTTTCAATGTCATAGTCTGCCCTTGTGATGTGGTGTCCGCCTCCCATATTGAGCCACTTAAGTCCATACAGCAAATCTCCGAATTTCTCCTCTACCGCTGCAAGAGTCGTTTCGAGCGCATCCGAATCCTGTTCACAGAGCGTGTGAAAATGAAAGCCCTCTATACGTGATAAATCAAGCCCGTTTTTAATAGCCTTATCGAGTGCCTCTCTCGTTATCCCAAGCCTTGAGCCCGGCGCACATGGGTCATATATCTCATGCCCCTCCTGTGTGGAGCACTCAGGGTTTATTCTGAGCCCGACACTTATTTTTTTTTTATCAGCCTTTTCTATTTTATCCCTGTGAAGCAGATACTGCGATACGGAATTAAATACAATATGGTCACATATTTCTACCAGCTCATCCATCTCCTGCGGCAAAAAAAAGCGGGACAGAATACATGGTTTTCCTTTCCCATTTCTTCATGTGCAAGGCGGGCCTCAAAAAGCCCGCTTGCAGTTGTCCCGCTTAGATATCTGCCGATAAGAGGATATTCATAAAATGCGCTGAATGCCTTCTGTGCCAGAAGAATCCTTGCACCTGTCCTTTGCATGACACCGTTTAATATCAAAAGATTTTCAGTTAATTTTCCCTCGTCTATCACATAACAGGGAGTTCTTAATTCATTTATCTTCATACCGGCCTCCGGACTAATCCATATGTACTGACTCATCCTCAGTCTTATAGCAATCCACAGGAACCGGATTCTCCACTACCTGCCAAGGCAGTCCGAACTTATTAAGAGCCTCCATGTATGGATCCGGATCCATCTCCTCGAGGTTGAACACTCCCGGCTTCTTCCAAAGTCCCTTTACCACCATCATGGCTCCAATCATTGCCGGCACACCTGTGGTATAGGAAATTGCCTGCGATTCAACCTCCTTGTAGCACTCCTGATGGTCACATACATTGTAGATGTAGATTGACTTTTCCTTTCCGTCCTTGACACCTGTAAAAATACATCCGATATTTGTCTTTCCGACTGTGCGAGGTCCCAATGATGCAGGGTCAGGAAGCAGCTCCTTAAGCACCTGTATTGGCACTATTTCCTTTCCGTCCACCATGATCGGGTCTGTCCTTAGCATGCCTACATCCTCAAGACACTTCATATGTGTGAGATAGCTCTGTCCAAAGGTCATGAAGAATCTGATTCTCTTTATTCCCGGAATGTTTTTGGCGAGCGACTCAATCTCCTCGTGGTGAAGCAGATACATATCCTTTTCTCCGACCTGATCAAAATTGTACTGCGCTCTCCACTCCATAGGCTTTGTCTCTACCCAGTGGCCGTCTGTCCAGTATGAGCCGTTCGCAGAAACCTCACGCAGATTTATCTCCGGATTAAAGTTTGTCGCAAACGGGTATCCATGGTCACCGCCATTGCAGTCGAGAATATCTATAGTATGTATTTCATCAAAATAATGCTTAAGCGCATATGCAGAATAAACAGAGGTCACACCCGGGTCAAATCCGCTTCCAAGAATAGCTGTAAGCCCTGCCTCCTTAAATTTCTCCTGATATGCCCACTGCCATGAATAATCAAAATATGCCGTAAATCCAAGCTCCTTGCAGCGCTTTTCGTAGATTGCTCTCCACTTTGGATCCTCAGTATCCTCACACTCATAATTGGCAGTATCGATGTAGTCAACTCCACACGCAAGACATGCATCCATGATTGTAAGATCCTGATACGGAAGCGCAACATTTAAAACCGCATCCGGCTTGTATGCGCTAATCAGCTCTTTTAATTCCTCCACATTGTCGGCATCAACCTTTGCAGTCTCAATTTTTGTGCTTGTCTTTCCCTCAAGCTTTGCCTTTAAATCGTCACATTTTGACTTGGTTCTGCTTGCAATCATAATCTCGGTAAATACCTCGCTGTTCTGGCAGCATTTTCTGATTGCCACCTGCGCAACTCCACCACATCCGATAATAAGTAATCTGCTCATTTTTGTCCTCCTGATTCGCTTTGGTTATGATATAGTTTTTCTAATTTGTTTTACTTTGTTTCCTCTTCCTCGAGTAAATCCTCCACATATTTGGGAAGCATGAAGGCTCCCCTGTGTAAATGTGTTGTATAATACCAGGTTTTAAGTCCCAGTGCATCCCATCTTTTTGCATCCAGATCATAAAGCGGATGATATTTCTTCGATGCAAACCCAAACAGCCAGTAGCCTGACGGACAGGTTGGAATATGTGCCTGATATACCCTGCTTATAGGAAATGATTTATACACCTTTCTGTGCATTTTCCGGCACTCAAGCTCATCCTCATCATAAAAAGGGCTGCCGTGCTGATAAACCATGATTCCATCATCCTTTAGTGCCTTATAACAGCTTCCGTAAAACTCTTTTGTGAAAAGTCCCTCCGTATGTCCGAGCGGGTCTGTGGAATCGTTGATTATCAGATCATATTCATCATGCTTTCTGCGTAAAAATCGCAGACCATCATCATAAAACATGGAAATTCTTTCATCCTCAAGTCCACATGCTACCTCGGGGAAAAACCGCCTGCATACATCGACAAACATCTTGTCTGTCTCAACCACATCAATATGCTCGACAGACGGATATTTGATTAGCTCCTTTGCCACGCCGCCGTCGCCGCCACCTATTATAAGTATCCTTTTTGCATTCGGATGGACCGCCATCGGCACATGTGTGACCATCTCATCATATATAAACTCATCTGTGTCCGAAAAAACAATCTCGCCATCCAGCGCGACCATTTTGCCAAACTCATATGATTTAAACACATCTATTTTCTGATAATCACTCTGCCCTGAAAAAAGCTGCTCCTGTATCCTTACATCCAGCTTGACATTGGCAGTATGATATTGTGAAAACCACATTTGCATAGCTTTTCCTCCTGTTTACTGCTTTAATACCTTAAGATATTCTACCGCAGGATCCTCTGTTCCCTGCATTGAACAGCCCTTTTCCTTTGCGTAGACAATGTATTGCGCAATCTCTTTTGTGATAAGCTCTCCCGGTGCAAGAATCGGAATTCCCGGTGGATAACACATGACAAACTCACCACTTACAGCGCCTACCGCGTCCATAATGCGCACTGATTTCTTCTGCGAATAAAACGCCTCCTGCGGCGATACCGCCACCTTTGGATTTATGTACTCTCCCGACAAAAGTCCGGTCTTGTCCTTGCTGTAAAGGCGCTTGATATCCTCCAGCGCACCTACAAGCCTCTCTATATCCTGTATTCTGTCACCAATTGATATATACGCAAGTATATTACAGATATCTCCAAACTCTATCTGGATATCATACTCATCACGCAGCAGATCATATACCTCTATTCCGGCAAGCCCTATATCGAGCGTATAGATGGACAGCTTTGTCACATCATAATCATATATGCTCGTGCCGTTTACAAGGTCACGCCCATACGCATAATAGCCGCCTATGGAATTAATCTCCTGCCTTGCATACTCCGACATCTGTGCCACCTTGGCAAAGGATTCCTCGCCCCTGAGTGCTAGATTTCTTCTTGATATATCAAGGCTTGACAATAGCAGATACGATGCGCTCGTGGTCTGTGTGAGGTTGATAATCTGCCTCACATAATCAGCATTCACATCCCTTCCGGTGAGCAGAATCGAGCTCTGTGTCAGGCTTCCTCCCGATTTGTGCATCGATACCGCAGACATGTCTGCCCCGGCTGCCATTCCTGATATCGGAAGCCCCTTTCCAAAATAGATGTGTACCATGTGCCTCATCCGTGAGCACCTTGATTCCCTTCGAATGAGCCAGCGCAACTATCGACTTAAGGTCAGAACAGATTCCATAATATGTCGGATTGTTTACAAGCACAGCCTTTGCATCCGGATTTTCCTCGATAGCCCTCGCCACCTGGTCAATCTCCATTCCCAGCGAAATACCAAGCTTCGCATTCGTCTGCGGATTGACATAAACCGGTATCGCTCCGCAAAGCACGAGTGCATTAAGAGCACTTTTATGAACATTTCTCGGAAGTATAATCTTGTCTCCTGCCTTGCAGGTGGACAAAATCATGGCCTGCACCGCAGAGGTAGTGCCTCCTACCATAAGAAAGGCATTTGCCGCTCCAAAGGCATCCGCCGCAAGCTCCTCCGCCTCTCTGATTACCGAAACCGGATGGCACAAATTGTCAAGCGGCTTCATTGAATTGACATCAAGTCCTACACACTTTTCTCCGAGAAGATGCACCAGCTCAGGATTTCCCCTGCCTCTCTTGTGTCCCGGCACGTCAAACGGCACAACTCTCTTCTTCTTAAACTCCTCAAGAGCCTCATAAATCGGCGCTCTTTCCTGTCTTTTGATATCCATTTACTTCTCCTGTATTTAAAAAAGGATGATGCGTGCAAGCATCATCCTTTAGATTCGTCTTAACAACAGTAAAATCGTAACATATACTATGGAGTTATGCAAGAAATTACGTTTTATTTTTGATAATGATAGTTACGCCATTGCAGGCTCTTTCTTCTTAATAATTGCCTCAACTTCATCAACACCTGTTTCAGCTACATCTGCGATCTGATCCAATGTATAACCCTTTTTATACATATTCAGAATAAACTTTTCGCTTGTCTTTTCAGTAGCTCTTTCAGTAGCTCTTTCTTCAATTCCTGTACTCAGATTACACATAATTCTCACATCCTCTCTAAATTCCTGATTGATTGGAATATTATATTCATGTTCTATAATATCCAATTTTTCCTGTTCTTTCAATTCACTTGAAAGTAATGCTCCAATCAACCGATGCATTTCATATTTTTCATCATGTTCCGGAATCTCATTTGTGATTCCTATTAACACAATGTTTAACAGGTCGAGGTTACCTTTCCAGTTACATGGTTTTAACATCTCATCTTTTGTCAAATGGATATGGCTTAGGCTGTTATCATCCATGTTCATACATATCCATATGCTGAATACCTGCTTAATGTCATCGTAGTTAGTATTTACAAAATCTCTTTCCTTTTGTGACGAAATCAGCCTGCTCACATAAAAGATTGCCCGATTTAAAATTTTATATTCCGTCGGCTCATCCTTCTGAGCCTCAATATTCACGATAATCTGCGAAAGTCCATTTTTCATACGGACATAAAAAATAATATCAAATCTGACTAATCCTTCATTAATTTCAGCATTTTCCGTATTAAGACCTACGATACGCTGTCCTGCAGCATCTGTTTTTTCCATATTTGCTAATCCCGGCTCAACCGGAACAACGCTAATACTCGGTTCTCCTTCGATGTATTTCACAACATCTTCCGGCTTCATTCCTTTAAATTCATCGACTGTTTTCACCAGAATATGTGCTAATATACTCTTCTGTGCCAGTAACCTTTTAACACGAGTATCATATTGTGCCTTATCTCCTGCTGCATTCACAGCATTTGCTATTTCTGTATTCAAGTCGGCATCCCTCCTTTTGTATTGTGCATAACACTTCTAAGATTCCGCAAAAGGCTCTCTGCCTTAATATCATTATAAGCGAGGGACTTTACGAAATCAACTGATTTTTCATTACTTATATAGGCACTTTTTAGTCTTCCAACTATAAAGAGGAAGCCGGTACATGTGGAGTGCACCGGCTAAAAATATGAAAAGATTAATATGAGTATTTCTTTTGTTTACAATGTCAGTATACGGGGCAATTGTGAAAATGCTGTGTTTACTTTCTTACTCTTTTATAAACAAAATATTAATGCAACACAACAAAAGAGCCCTTTCGAGCTCTTTTGCTTTGTACAACATTAAAGTGTAGATGATTACTGTAAGAGTGAAAGTACACCCTGATTAGACTGATTAGCCTGTGCAAGCATAGACTGTCCAGCCTGAGCAAGAATATTGTTCTTGCTGTAGTTAACCATCTCAGAAGCCATATCTGTATCACGGATACGAGACTCAGCTGTTGTAGTATTCTCAACTACGTTGTCGAGGTTGTTGATTGTATGCTCAAGACGGTTCTGAACTGCACCGAGGGATGAACGCTGTGATGAAACCTTGCTGATTGCATCTGAGATAGCGTCGATAGCGTATGTAGCAGCGTTTCCGGAATCATCTTTCACATTGATACCCTTGATACCAAGGCTTGCAGAATCCATAGAGTCAATGTTGACCTGAATCTTGTTTGTCATGTCAGCGTCAGAACCTACATGGAGACTGAAGCTTAATGTGTTGGCAACTTTTGCAGAACCAGTCTGAATTTTGAATGTTCCTGTTCCATTTGTAAGGTCAACAGATGTAGTTGCAGTACCGACACCTACGCTTGCAGAACCCACTGTATCACCAATCTGGTTTGCCTTAAGTAATTCCTTTGATGCAAGTTCATATGCCTTATTTTTAGAGATAACTGTTGCATCTGTATCAGAGATACCATCTGGTTTTGCATCACCTGTCGCATTATTTTTAGTATCATTTAAAGCAGTAATTGTCTTAGCGCCTACCGTTGCAGTTGCACCAGCTTTGACAGCGTCTTTAATTGCATCAACATTGACATAAGCTGGAGACAGCTCATTATCTTTACCACTTGGAGCATTAGGCTTTGTAGTGCCTTCATACCAACCTGCATTGACTTTTCCATTAGTCTGTGTTGGTTGGATTTCCGTTGTATATATATAATCCTTGCCATTTATTTTAATCTGTGTACCATCAGCATCTTGGACATTATTATCTGTAAACCAAGCGTCAACCTTTGCTTCATCTGATCCAATAGTATAAGTTTTTCCACCGATAGAAACCTTATCACCAGCATTAAGAGCATCCATTACGAATGTTGCTGTTCCATCGCCATTGTCTGTCAGTGTTCCCTTAAGACCTGCGTCATGAGCTTTCATGTTGATTGTCTTTGTTCCGGCATCGCCCTTTAAGAGGTATGTCTCATTGAACTTGGTTGTTTCAGATACACGGTCGATTTCAGTTGTCAGCTGGTCTATCTCATCCTGAATTGCCTGACGGTCTGAATCCTTAGAGTTTGTTCCGTTTGCTGCCTGTGTTGCAAGCTCGTTCATTCTCTGAAGCATTGAGTGAACTTCTGTTAATGCACCCTCAGCTGTCTGTACAGAAGATACGCCATCCTCTGCATTTGTTGAAGCTCTGTCAAGACCCTTGATCTGCTTTCTCATCTTCTCAGAAATTGTAAGTCCTGCTGCATCATCTGCTGCACGGTTGATCTTATAACCTGATGAAAGCTTCTCTGTGCTCTTTGACTGTGCGCTTGTTGTTACGTTGAGCATTCTGTTGGCATTTGCTGCCTGCATGTTGTGTTGTACTACCATAATATAATCCTCCTTGTCCCATATTCATGGGTTATTATGTTTGACCTCTGGAAATCCTTTTCCCGAGGGTTTTGCAGCTGCTTTGTGTATATTTTTATTTAAGCAGTTGCGATTTTCTATAACAAGCGGCTTCCCGGGTGTGGCTTACGCCACAGCCGCCTATTAACATGGTTAATTGCTTTGCGTCTTTTTCTGACGCGCTTTTTCTTTCCAGATGATGCGCTGTATTTCTTTTTGTGCCTCATTGGAAATCTCAGGGTCGGGATAATATGTATCTTTTCGCTTCGCCGGGTCCGGTTCGTTGTTGGATCTTGCGATATTCAGTTCTTTTGGGGCATCTATCAGTAATCGACAGTGCTTTCCGGTTCCGCCCGCGAACACGATTCGGATATCGTCTCCGATGTTTACATATTGCCCTTCCTTTAATGATAATTTGAGCATTTTCTACCTCCATGCACTAGGGAATAGCTTTGTCCATGCTTTTCCGAATAATGTAACATTTTGTAGTAAAATGTTGCATTTTTCGTGGATTGATAATGGGTCAAAAAGGAAGTGGATTAAAAAACATCAAATGTTTACGCCAATTTAGTCATATTTCATCAAGAATTACTTTATCTTTGGCACAGATATGATTAAATCCGGTAAGACTAACAAAAAAACATAGAAAAATGAAAAGAAAATTATTGAAAAAATTATTTTTTAGGGGTTAAGTTCTGAAAATGGCGTCCGATATAGTAGGTGTAAAGCAAAAAATGCAACATTTTACTACAAAATGTTGCATTTTTTCTATTTTGAACTTACCATTATTGTGTTGTGGATTTTGGATATTCTGAGGGTGAAAGTCTGTCATATTGTACGTGCCGGATAACATTTTCTACTATAAAGGAGTATTCAATGGGAACTACACAGCCAATCCGAAACAAGGACGAACTCACGGCTTTTAGGATGTACTATAAGGACATCCATCCAAACAGCCGCAATTACTGTTTAATTGTGATGGGATTAAACACAGCACTAAGAATCAGTGACCTGCTTAGATTAAAGTGGGACAACGTTTACAATTTCAAACATCATGAATTTCGCACTCATTTTCTTATCAACGAGCAAAAGACCGGCAAGAATAACTATGTCACTCTAAACTACAATGCCACCGATGCTCTGAAAGATTATTTCAATGAACGTAATCCAAATGACCATGAATTTATTTTTACCAAGAATACCTGCAGATACCAGCCTATAAGCAGGACGCAGGCATATCGTATTGTAAAGACTGCTGCCGGCAAAACAGTGCAGGATGAGCACATCAGCTGTCATTCGCTTAGAAAGACGTTTGGCTATCACGCCTGGAAGAATGGCACGCCTCCCGCTCTGCTCATGGATGTCTATAATCACTCATCATATGAGATTACCCAGCATTATCTGGGAATTGAGCAGGATGAGAGGGATGAGATTTATCTGAAGCTTGAATTATAGAGCCTGTAAAGCTTTGCAAATTATACAATATAAAGGTCTTCTATGATTCAATATTAAATCATAGAAGACCTTTTATTCTGATAATCAACAATGGATAAATCATTACTGAACAATTATTTTAAATCAATTTCAAAAGTTGCACAAGCTCATGCGATTCTGCATCGCCTAATACTGTCTGTCTTGTATCGAACCGTTTAAAACCATAGTTTTCATAGAAGGCTAGTAATTTTTCCTTATTCTCTGCTTCCACAAACGCTACCATACCACCAACCTGATACTGTAAAATTTGTGTTTGTCTAATTGCGGCTTCTAGCAACTCTTGTCCGGTTATTCTTCCTTTTACCTTATCATTAAAATTCTTTCCAAGCTGGGCAATCAGGTACGCTGCTAAATTATAAGTCTGCTCATTCTTATCTATTTCGCTAAACCTGGCAAGTTTCCTTTTGGCTGTATTACTAAAAGGCTCCGCCTTTACAACAAGCGGCTTAATTGTAATGGAAAAATATCCTAACAGTTCTGCATCCTCTAATGACAATACTAAATATGTAACTGCCTGATGCTTCTTTGCAAAATCAATTGCCTGCTTCTTTAAAAACCGCTCAACATCCGGATTCAACGGACATGAAAACTCGGAAAGGAGCTGTACTAATTTATCCTCTCCGAGCCTTTTGTCCTCATTTGCTAAATACTCACGAATGTTCAGCACAATAAAATTATTTGCTGATTCCATCCGTTTTCTTCCTTTTCTCCATAAATTTTATAATATCATCTGCTCCTGCAAATAGGTAACATTGATTGGTACACGAGGTGTTCTATCGTTGGCAGATGCTTCAATCGCATCGGCAAACATCTCCACCTGTTTCTGACCTGATATAATAAAATTTTTCGTGATACTAGAAGTTGCCATATAAACACCTCCCTTTATTAGTATGGCAGTTCTTTTGCCTATTACTCAATGTGGTTTGCGCTCTTTTCTATTTTTATTCTATTATGAAAATGTCCACTTTGCAACATAAAAAATTAAATTTTAAGCAGTACCTTCTATTCCGCCGGCCAGGATTTTCTGAGAGCCACATAGGAAATCAGGAAATTGGCAAGCCAGCCGGCCGGTACAGCAAGCCAGACAAATGCAATACCGAAACGCGGTGCACAGATTAAGGCAACCGACAGGCGGATTGCCAGGTTTACCATATTTGCAGCGAGAAACGGACGCATGATGCCAAGTCCACGAAGCACACCATCGGTGGCCATCTTTATACCCATAATGAAAAAGAAGCCAAGCCATCTCATATAATCACTTGATACCTGATATGCCAGGGCCGTTCCGTCTTTGCCCAGGAATAATGAGGAAATCTGAGTATGCAGTGTTTCAATTACTATAAAAGCAAGCACTGCAAAACACAGGTCTAACACCAGCGCAGCGTGATAGCCTTTTTTGATACGTTCTGTCTTCTTTGCTCCGAGATTCTGGGAAACAAACGGAGAAACTGCATTTCCAATGGATACAAATATCAGTGAAAATACGTTCTCTACCCTCATCGTTGCCGAATATCCTGCAAGCGCCTGTGTACCGAACGGATTCACAACTGCCTGTACTATCATCATGCCAATTGACACCGTAGACTGCTGGAGAACCGAAGGCACAGCAATCCGAAGCATGGAATGAAGCTCATGCCTGTCAAACCATTCAAAGCGACTTTTATACCGGCGCATCCTGCTAGAAAATCAAAAGTGAAAACACTGCAGATATTCCCTGAGCTATGAGAGTTGCAAGTGCTGCACCGAACACACCCAAGTCAAGGCCTGCCACCATCCAAAGGTCCATAAATATATTTAACACAGAGGAAAATATCAAAAGCCCCAACGGAATCCTTGACTCGCCAATCGATGTAAACATCGTTGAAAGTATGTTGTACATAAACAAAAAGGGAAATCCCACAAAATACCCTAAGATACAGCACTGCCTCATCCAGTATATCTGCTGGTGTCTGTAACAGGCTCATCATTGAATGTGAAAAGAAAAAGCCAAAGACACCCAGAAGTACGCTTAAAACAAGAAAACTAATCAGTGATGTTGATACTATTGTTTTCATTTTGCCGTAATCCCTGGCGCCGAAATAGCGGCTCACAAGTACACCCGCTCCTACACCGGCTCCCAGTGCTATACAAATGAACACATTCGTAAGCGCAGCACAGGCTCCAACTGCCGCAAGTGCAGAGGAGCCTACAAACTGACCAACAATGATTGAATCAGCCATATTATATACTTGTTGAAAAAAGCTGCCCAAAATCATAGGCATTGCAAAAACTGTCAACGCCTTTAACGGGGCATCTGTAATTAAATATTCATCTTTTGACATTATTTTTCCCTCATTCCGCTATAATTAAGCTATAGTATATCCGATTGAAAGACAAATTACAATATAGCATTCTTTATCGACATTTTTCCATTTCTTATGCTTTCCCTCTAATGCAAACATCATACTGCTCCTTTGTATTTTAATTTAAAAAGCCGCCCAGGCCATAGACCTGTGCGGCTTCTCATAAGATGATTTAAATTAAGTTTATCCTTCAATAGCAATATGCTTTGTGGTCTCAACTTTCTTTTGCTCCTTCTTCGGAACTGAAAGTTTAAGAATACCGTCCTCATACTTTGCCTTGATATCTTCCTGCTTCAGCTCATCACCTACATAGAAAGACCTGCTCATAGCACCGGAATAGCGCTCCTTGCGGATATACTTGCCATTCTTTTCTTCCTTTTCTTCCTTGTCAAGTCCTTTAGCTGCGCTGATAGTTAAGTAACCATTCTCCAGCTTAGCCTCAATCTCATCCTTCTTGAATCCCGGAAGATCTATATCTACTTCGTAGCTATTGTCTGTTTCCTTGACATCAGTCTTCATAACGTTCTTTGCGTGTTTACCATAAAGCGCCTTGTCAACATCAAGAAATGAAAAATCCATCCAATCATCGTTAAATAAGTTTTCTCCAAAAATACTAGGCATCAACATAAGTCATCTCTCCTTCTTAATCTATAAAATCTGTGTCAACCTGTTTCTTTGGAACCGGGATGTTTCAAGAACTCAAAGCCTTTGCTTTTTGTTCCTTTCCTTTGTTCTTGACTATGTTATACACCTATTATTAGCACTCGTCAATAGCGAGTGCTAATAATTTATAAAATGTTTATATTTTCCGAGCAGCTTCAAAGCACTTACTATATGAAACTCCATTATTTTGCAATAAATAACACTCCGAGTGTGCCAGGCCCACAATGTGATGAAATCACACCACCTGCTCTTGTCTCTATAATTTCCTTAAAAATGCCAAGAGAGGCTATGTAATCCCTTACCTCTTCAACTGTCTTAGCATCACATTCCGAATGTGTAATAAATACCCGATCCGGTATTGCGTTTTTCAGGTCCTCTTCCAGATCTTTTGCATAATTCTTTATGACTTTACCGATCTTACCTATATATTTCCTGCTTGCATCCATTTTTCCATCCTTTACAACGATCATGGGATGAAGTGCCAATGCTCCTCCGATAAGCGCAGAAACCGCATTGCATCTGCCACCTCTGTAAAGATACACAAGTGTATCTACAACAAAGCTTGCTCTTACCTTCGGGATCAATTCATCAATTCCGGCTTTTATCTCCTCATGGGATTTCCCATCTGCTGCCATAACTGCCGCCTCAACAACAAGCAGGCCTATTCCTGTGGACAGATTTCTTGAATCTATCACCGTAACTTTATCTTCCGCATCAAGTTCTTCTGCCGCCATTCTGATCACGTTGATTGATGTCGACATCTCACTTGATATGGAAAAGCATATGATTTCCCTGCCTTCATCAATATATGGTCGCATTACATTCATTGCTGTTTCTATAGATGGAGCTGAAGTCTTTGGTGTAGTCTTATTTTTATCAGCCCACTCATACAATGCGTGAATGTCTATCTGCGGTCCGTCCTCCAGTTCTTCATCTCCTTTTACAATATGAAGCGGAATAATATCTATATCGTATCTTTCTAAAACTTCCTGTGACAGATCACATGTACTGTCTGATATAATTTTTATCATCTTTAATACCTCGTTTTCTGTTGAATCCTTCATCTAAGAGAACTGCACCAATCTGTATTATTTCACTGGCGTATTTATATATTTTTCTTAATGACAGCTATGGCTTCCGCATCCATGCTCACCACATGTATGTCCTTCCCCATGGTTGTGCTCATGGTGAGAACACTTCACATCCGGATTATAATCAAGCGTATCATTGATAAAAGCTTCTACTGCTTTATCCGCATCTCCTGAAACTCCGCCAAAAAGCTTAATGCCTGCTGCCGCTAACGCAATCTGAGCACCTCCTCCGATTCCGCCACAGATCAAAACATCGGCATTTAGTGCATTAAGAACTCCTGCCAATGCACCATGTCCGCTTCCATTCGTATCTACTACTTCTGAATGTACTACTTTTCCTTCCTCTACATCGTAGATCTTAAATGCCTCTGTGTGTCCAAAGTGCTGGAAAATCTGTCCATTTTCATATGTTACTGCTATTCTCATGATATCTTCTCCTTTTTCTGCTGCATATTTTTATAAATTTCCTGTTTGTAACATCCTCCAAAGCTGCAGTTACTGCTCTGACTATAACCTTTCTTGTCCAAAAGACGGATGGTTTCATACTCATCCACGGTCAAAACAATAGGTGTGCTTTTCTCTTTTTTCCATTCTATCACAATCTCACCATTAATCATCAATTTTTTGATATTTTTCTTTCCACTACTGTAAAGCAGCCTCTGAACATTTCGTTATACAGATGGATACAAATAAGAGCAAGATCCACCATCTACACCCACAAATGCTAAGTTATCTTTTTCTTCCTAAATATCTGCATACTTTTGATTTGTATTGCAGGTACTCATTTCCGAATGCTTCTATCAAAAAATCTTCCTCTACATTGACTATCTGCAAATGAAAAAATAACACTGCAAAACCGGTGGCATAGCAAAGGAACCAATTAAAGAACGAAAACAATATTCCTATATACATTAAATCAAAACCCAAAAATGCAGGATTTCTGCTAATAGAATAGATGCCCGTTGTTACCAAACTGGTCTTTTCTTCTTTTTGCACACCTGCTCTCCAATTCTCCTTCATCTGTGTAACAGAAACAATAAAAGCAAGTACACCTAACATTGTTATTACAACTCCTGTAAATTGCAATACAATATGTGCTGTTCTCGAATAAAACACAATACTGATAATCTGTATTACAGGAAGTAAATATGTGATTATTTTAAGAGTTACTTCTATAAATTTGACAAATCCCTCTTTTCCTTTTCCTAATTGGTCTGTCTTTATGCCTTGATTTTTCTGACTAATCAGCTTTGCAAAATAGCAGATGTAGAACACTGCCATCAGTGAAATTGTAACAATTCTTATTATCATCGTGTACCTCCACAAATCCAATTTATCATACTCATTTTATCAAAAACGGTAAGAGATAAAACGGTTCTAACATATCACAAAATATACATTCCTTCAATTTATATGTTTTATATTATGTGCGTTTCTTCAATATTAATTTCAGCGGTTTTGTGCTTATATTCAAAAATTCTGTGGTTGTGGTAAATAATTTGAATGAATTCAATATTATGCTTTTTTCTCCTTAAATGGCTTCAGAAAGATCACCCATCCATAGATCAGCAGATTCATTACCAGTGCAACAGGAATATCTCCCCAGTGGATTTGCTGATTCTGAAGTACATCCGCAGAGTACGTTCCTGAAAAAACTACCACCATATTATTATTCAGAAAATGAATAATTATCGGAACCCAGATATTCTGGGTTTTCATATAAGTATATGCCATAAAAATCCCCAGTGAAATACAGGTAACAAACTGGCTTGCCAGAGCCGCCAGCCCCATATCCGGCGTAGTGTAATAGAAGAAGTCTATTGGCAGATGCCATACAGCCCACACACAGCCCAAAAGGATTACGCCGCCTTTTAGTCCAAATTTTTTCTGAAGAAGAGGCTGAAGAAAATATCTCCATCCGTATTCTTCTCCAAAGAATGCCACTACTGACAGGAAAAAGTTTACCAAAACAGTAAAAAATATGATCCAGGTAGTAGGATTTGCCATTATTTTGCCAAACTCAGAAAGCTGGCCGCTCAGAGCACAGGCAATCACAAATCTGAGAAGATATAATCCAATAAACAACAGGATCATACGAATAGATATATTCCAATGTTCGCTGTTCAGTCCATAGGATCTGCGCTTTTCTTTACCGGATTGCAGAAGAAGAATCCAGAAAATAACGCTGCCACCTATTATAACGTACTCCATGATCGTTGCCCACTGAGAATATGGCATGCTCATCAGATCTCTATTTTGGGGAGCCAGAACAGAAGCCGCCGTGCAGACAACCAGCACCGCCGTGAGAGCTACAAAGAATATGAAAAAAGCCGTTGGAAGATTTTTATCTCCTTTTTTGGTAATTAAATAAGCCATCATCACACCTGCTGCTGGATACAGCATCTGCGCATTTGGAAAAGCGCTGAGATCAAGACCTTTTCCATAGCCATACCACATCAGAAGTCCCATTACATATGTGATTCCGTATGCTATAATCACATAAATCAATAGCTGTTTTTTCTCTGTTTGCATAAATTTCATAATTTCCTCCTTGCAACTTCAAAGTTATTTACTTCTCTTCATACTTTTTAACGATAACTATACTATAAGCAGCCATAATTACAATTGTTTCCACCATCACACCAATAACCGACAACAGAACGTATGGTGTATTTTGACCATATAACAAACCCAATCATATTGTTTCTCCTTACAAACCGCATTAAAACCATAATGAGACACATTCTTGTATTTCCCAAAATCGAGATTTACTAATTCTACAAATTCCGATTGAGATTTCACCTGTTTTAGGGAATTTAATAACTGTTATATTTTGTTATTAAATTCTCTGCAAACCCTTGAAAACACTGGATTTATCGCAGGTGAGCTTTCCCTTATTGTTTCCCTTGTGTTATATCGTCCCGTCAGCGTTTACGAACTCTGATAAGGGCAAATACAAGGGCAAGAAAAATCTATAAAACAGTATAACACAAAATAAAAGTGACATGGTGAACTGATTGAAATGCTTCTGATTTTTGTAACAAATGACTGATTGAATGATAAGGAGATTCTATACGATGAGAACAATATTTGCAGAATACAATCCACACAGAAACAGCATTGATATTTATACTTCTGCTGGTTATATGCTCCGCATTGACTGTTGGGAAACCGAAAAGGATTTAAAAACCACACCCGGATCAGACTGTGCATTGAACGCACTTGCCATTGATAAACCGCTTGAATATGCAAAATTATATCTTGATGAAACAATGCAGATATGGGTAGATGCAGAAGATTCATTAGAACTATGGTGATTTTTTCAACAGCACTAAGGTTAATTTTTCCAATCTCATTTATTGAGAATCGTCTTTTTACCGTGCATATATATTCAATATCTTTTTATCTATTATAATGAAATCAAGGGCTGGTCTAATGCCAGCCCTACAAAAATGAAAATTCACATAGAAAATAAATTTACAATTTTTCCAATATAAACCTGTTATCAACAAATACAAACATAATTTATATTATCGTATCTATTGATATGATATGTATTTCAAAGAGTTACCAGAAGTTTTTGAAAAGTTTTCAACTTCTTCCCTTGTGTTATTATCTAAATCTCCTAATTTTATACTGATACATCAATAGAATTGCGAACTAACCTATTACCATTTTTGACAAGAGTAGATTCCACTGATTCTCTTGTGACATTATCAAGAATGCTTGTATCAAACTTTTGTCCCGGTTTCCAATTTGGATTAGCTGATTTCACTGCTGCATACATAGCGGCTCTATACTGTCCTTCGTATTGCTCTAAAGTCCATGTGCCACTTAGCCGTTTGTCTTTGCTTACACTTAACTGATAATCTTTGAAAATATCTGAACGCTTCGTTGTATCACCATTTGAAAGACCATTTTCCTGAATAAATTCCTTCTTCACATTATCAAACATCTTTTGACGATATTCCTCAGATACACTTGTGAGTTGCTGCCACGATGTACCTTTGCCGGTAACATCCATTCCTGCCACTCCATTTGCATTCAGCAAATCACCTTCTGAATCAAATTGCTTCATCAGATTCTTAATAATGGTATCTCTTCCACCGAATGTTTCATATATCATTCTTTCTTCTGGTGACATCATGGCTTCATTTTGCATAATACCAGATAACCAGCCTTTTTCTTTCAAAGCCTTATATTGTTTGCTATTTGTATTGATGCCATTATACGTGTTACCTAATCCGCTGATATTCATTGCCATATAAAAACCTCCTTGTAAATAAATTCAAAATCCGTTTAGAATTAACTCAATGTTATATGGTATATATCGTCATAAATCTCCAAGAAATAAATTTCACCGTTAAGTGCCCTCACAATTATACAGGTAACTCACAATCCTTTAGCCAAAATCGCAGTTCCATAACAGTCACAGCAATTTTATATTTTACTTCGATTTCAACTTTTTCTGGCGGATTGGCTAAAAGCCTGTCAATATCCTGTTCCTCAACATCAGCCATTTTTGCTATCGTTAGCTTGGATATGCCATGATAGGAAACAAGCACTTCCAAAAAACCGCTTAATTGCTTATCCTTATCTTCAATCGCTCCAAAATACAGAAATCCTACTTCTATTTAAAATTCTGAATTATGAACTCAATTCCGTTACCAGTGAAGAATATCTTTTTGTCCGGTTCTTTATATCCTCCTCACTGACACCATAATAACAATATAAATCTCTGGCTATTTTCTTAAACCTTTTTATGACCGACTTATTTCCAGAGTAAGATATTCCAAATATATTCCAGGTATAATCTACCTCTATTTCCATTAAATCCTCACCAATTTTTATTTCATATAAATGAAAATCCATGGGAATTACATTATCAGGCATTTGGTCAATCAATTTATTTCTAATTTCCATTTCATTCAAAAAATTTTTAACAGATTCTTCATTATGAAAATCTGGTTTTGGAATATCCTTCCTTTGGCCCAAAAGTTCTGGTTTATGCTGCATAATCAAACTAGCTTTTAGATTTTTCTGTCGTTCTATCCAATTTGTTGCGGCAGGATTGATTTCCACTAAATCATAATGATCCTTTGCGTATTGCACCACTTCCGCAAGGGTATGCGGGTTGGCCGCTATTCTCTTTTCTATCCTTTTTCGTCTGGATTGATAGATAGCATTTCGGATTCTAATCTTTAGAGATTGCTTTTGAGCTTCTCCAAATATAAAAACACTTGTGGGACCATCTTCACCATTTATTATGGAAACTTGATTGATACTTTTATTTTTCATAAGTGCCCTCTACTCACAAATCCCGATTATATCGGTGATTCACAATCTTTTAGCCAAAATCGCAGTTCCATAACCGTCACAGCAATTTTATACTTTACTTCGATTTCAATCTTTTCTGGTGGATTGGCTAAAAGCCTGTCAATATCATTTTCCTCAACACCAGCCATTTTTGCTATCGTTAGCTTGGATATGCCATGATAGGAAACAAGCACTTCCAAAAAACCGCTTAATTGCCTATCCTTATCTTCAATCGCTCCAAAATACAGAAATCCTGCTTTACTAAGTATTTTAAGACGCAATGCAGGATCATCTGGCAAACATTCCACATTGCCCATTACTACTCCATCTATTGTTTCTTCAGTTATTTCTAAATATTTTGAAAGAGTATTTTTATTAAAACGATACTCCTCAATTAAAGAAGTCAACATTTCTGAAATATATTTTTTTTATCATATTTGTGCCTTAATCTCCACTTGTATCATTTACAATATTGCTTGTAACAAGTGTCCCTATGTGAAAGGCACACTCTACACTTTATTGTTGTTATCTTCCATTTTCCGAGCAATTATAACTTTTCCAATCTACGTTTATCAAATGCTCCAAAATTTAGATGCCAGCTCCCGATTTATGATAGATGAGAGAAAATTAGGATTATTATTCTGGAACACTTTCAGACTTTCAAAAAAAGCCGCTTTATTCTCTGTCTTTATATCTGAAAAAGTTGCATCCAGCTTCTGATCTTTTACATTTTTCTCCACATATTCCTCCGACTGCTTTTCGTAATTATCAACCATCGAAGGATTCTTTTTCACTGCCCCTTCATACCAATTTGTAAGGTATTTTAATGCATTAAGCTGTCTGTCCTCATTGCTGCTTTCTTTACTAATCTTCTGATATTCCGTGTATGCACTGCCGTCCATCGTCCTCATCATATCAAGCGCATTTGTAGTCTTTACTAGATTGCTACCATGTCCAAGATATGTACCTTTCCCTACTCCATAGTCCATATTTCCGTTATTGTCAGCTTTTCCTGCGCTCGCAAGCTTTGCGATAGACTCCATTGCTTCCAAAAATGGTTTTCTGCTATCTTCCGGGATAAAATTCTCTGCCGCATATTCCGCTTTTTTCATACCAAGTGAAATATTTGCCTGCCGTTCTTCCTCTGTCATAGAGCCAGTATTTCCGACAAGGAAATTCTGACGGATGATATCATACACAAATCCCTGTTCCTCTTTGCTGCAGTTCTCTACCGCAGATGCAACCGCCTTGTCTGCACCATACATTCCGGAATATGCCGGAAGTTCTAGTGAGTTATCATCCTGCGTAATTTCTTTTTGGAACGCTGCATTTCTCGCCTCCATTGATTCCCGCTGCTCCTGTGTTACATTGGCATCCACTATACCTTTCTTGTTTTCCACAAGTGCAGCCATTCCATCTCCCGAAAATTCAACAATAACCGCATCTCCATACTGCGAACCGATGTCCTTCATCGCCTGCAGGGTTTCTTCCCTTGACATCTTGTCCATAATCTTATTGCCATGTTCATCTGTAGTGTTAAATTCATACTTTACAAGGGTGTCTTTCTTATATGTACCATTCCCATATGAGGGAATATTCGTTGTTCCTCTGTAAAACTGACTGTAATCAATATTCATAATATACACTCTCCTCTACTTTATTTTTTCTTAGGTATTTATGAAATACCAAAAGTCTCATAAATACAATATTTTTACCACATAAAACATACTATATTTTTATAGTTTCATACTTGTATATATATCTTATGCAAACATATAATATCTGCCTAAATCATCAACTTTATATACATTATTTTCCTGAGTGGCGCCATAATTATCACCATAATATATCTTTATTCCTTTCAAATTTTTTGTCCATGCACTTATGTCTGCACAATCATTTTCTGCCGCCAAACATTTTCTGGCAGTAGCATAACAGGAACCCGGCATATCAATTTCCCATGCTTTGCTGGAATCACCATCATACGGAATATATGTAACTCCATTAGGAGTCAAAAATGTAAAACCATCTTTTTCGCGTTTCAGATTTCCTGATATCTCAAGTAAAGCATATAATCCTGCCGTAGACCGTTGCGAACTTACCGGATATTTTTGAAATTCATCGGCTAATTTATTCAGCGTTTCTATATCTTTATCGGATGTTATGATTACCGAAACTCCTTGTGCCTCATTTCCCTTTATCGACAAATAATTTAACCCTGTCTTTGGATCACGTTTTACTACCAATCCCCCCTGTAGCGGTATTTCCTTTATATCAATATTTCTTTTGTCAGACAAATCATTCAAAAGATTTTTCAGTTCACTTGTCATGGTTACATTATACGAAAATGGCTGATCCATATTAATCAGGAACTCCATTCCTGTTTTCTCATCTCTTTGAATTGCTAATTGATCTTCTCTTATATAAAAATCTTTTCCTGTCTGCTTATCTACAATCTCATATGCTGCTACTCCATTCACATATGTAGCATCTTCAATTTTATATCTTTCTGTTTCTATTGGTAATTCAACATCTTGAGATATGCTATTTTTTGTATAAATTCCAAAGTTACTATAATCTGTACTGTTTACATAGGAATCCCTTGTGCTAATCTTATTACTTATACACTCTTGGGCTTTATTCATTGTATCAGAAAAATTTCCTACTGCATTTCTATTATTTTTACTGCATAACATACTTTGTTGTAAGTAACCATTCTCTATTCTCATGATTCTCCCTCCCAATCACTTGGGTTTTATTGAATACTCCATTATAAACTTTAATCTTTTATCTGAAATGTACCGTCTGCTATAACAAACTGTACATTCAACTCGGACATAATATCTTTGTGCTGTGTCCGGTTATATGCTAAAATTTCCCGGATATCGCTTGCATAATCCTGATAGGTCAGGTTATCGCCTGGATTATTCAACAGGTCATCCAGTGTTTTCGGCAGACCATGTATCGCTGTATTTTCCACGGAGAGGTCTCCAAGCGATACGCTGCCGCCAGTTGCCTTATATAAAAATTTTTCCACATCCACCGCAGCTTGTAACAGATACTTTTCTTTATCGGACAATGCCTGTATTTCCGAATCCATAGAAAAATAAATATCCATCAGATCATCCGAATACTTTGACAAAACATTCTCTATCTTCTGTTTCATTGCATGATCCTGAATACCGTCCACACTTACCTGACCATCCGCCCCAATTTTTATGGAAAACGTGGAATCTGAAATATCAATTCCCGCTTCCTGCAGATCAGCAGATATCCTATCTTTTACTGTGGTATTCATTTTTGCACTTGCATTCGCACGATCCAGCTCTGCTGCAGTACAAAAGATATTTAAAAGAGCATTTTCCTGTTCCGTCAGTTCTCCTCCTGCTGCTTTTTTTTCCAGTAAATTGTGAATCTGCTCATCATCCGGCACTGCCCCACCCTGCATGACAGCTTCTGCCTGTTCCTGATGCAGTTTCTCCATCTGCTCTGTATAATAAGTTTTGTACTTCTGCCGGATTTCCTTAATTGCACGCGTTTCCTCAGTATCGGTTAAGCCTTCCTGCATCTGCTTCCTGACTGTCCCTTCATACTTCTGAACCTCTGCCATTTCCTGATAAGCTCCATGGCTTTTATCCGCCTGCGTTGTCTGGAAAGAAAGATGATATTCGGCATCCGGGTTTACCGTCGAACCGTTCTTTGCCTGTACCTTTACGGTATAACCCGTGTTGTCCGAATTCCAGTTCGGTATGGTAATACTAAGACCGCCATTTCCATTCTCTTTCCCAATGCCGACCTGATTGCCTTCCTCATCATACAAAACCATCTCATAATCATAGCCTTCCGGTATATGATCTAAAGTGATAGTAATATCCTTATTATAGGTATCCTTCGCGAAACTTAATGCCCGGTACTCTGTAATATTGAATTTGTAATAGTCCACATCCTCCGTATCCGATAAACTTCCCTTTAAATATCCGTCCGGCTTATTGATAAGTGCCGTCAGATCCAGTGTTCTTCCAAACACATCCTGATCCGTATATTTATTTGTTTTCCAGAAATAATCATTGGAAACTTTACTATTTTCTACTGCAATATTTTTATCAGTGGGTAAACCTTTTTTCTTAAAATCATATCCCACAAGCTGCGCATGCATCTCTACTGTGCGGGTTATTACCATCTGTTCATTCTCCTTGTGTATAATTACTTCATAATCATAATACTTTTCTGAAACTGTACTCATACATATCCGAATACATGTTATCATGCGGTTGGGGCGTCAGCCTTCTATCCAATGCCGCCATATCCACCGTAAAACCACTGTCTGCCACAGAGAACGCTCCATTGCTGAATTGAAACTCCGAAGTAAAATCAGGAATCCCCAGATCACCACTTATCCGGTTATGTCCTATGATATTTATCAATGCATTCTTTATCCGCTCTATCTTGGCGTTGTCCTTTGTTTTGTTGATCAGATCAGCAGCTTTTCCCGGCAGCCCGCCAATCTTTCCGTCTGGTGTCAGGTAAAGGTTCTCCAGAGAAATATCTTCTCCCGTAACCCCTTTTAAGTAACGCCTGACTTCCTGCACATCCGTGGCATACTGATAGGTATTGGACGACAGATTTCCCACACTGTCAGCAATTCCTGTGTAATACTGATACATCCGGTCACTGTACTTTTCCTCTACCAGTTTCTGAACCTGCTCCCAGACTTCCTTATCTTCGATACCGCTCACTGTTACATTCCCATTGCTTTCAATCTTTATCTGCATTCCCTCCAGCTCATCACGGGAGATACCTTTGCTTTCCAGATCCTTTACAAAATCCTCGGAAAAATCATTTTTCAGTTCCGCCTTCTGCTGTGCTTTCTTAAAATCTTTCAGGTTTGCAAAAATCTTCACATACTCCGTTTCCGCATCATCCAGTGTCTTTCCTTCTGCCATGTCCTGCAACAATTCATCCACTGTGCGCCCGCCTTTGTATTGTTTTTCTTCCGGCAGACTTTCAAACTGCTTCTGGTGGAGTTTCTCCATTTCTTTTGTATAATTTTTCTCTGTATCCATCAGGACTTCATTATATTTGTCGAGGCATTCCCTCCAATTTTCATCTTTCCGGCTGTATGCACCGTGAAGGTTCCCGAATGCCTCCCTTATGGCATCGGTCTTTTCCTGTTCTTTATTTTCCGTAACCTTGAAACTGATTTTATAATAATCATCTGGAGAAACTTCTTCCCCATTTTTGTTTTCTATTTTGATACAATATTTATTGGTATTTGTATCCCAGTTCGGGATGGTCAGTGTTTTCCGTCCTTCCCCATCCCATTCTGCCTTTCCGACCTGATTGCCATATTCATCATATAAGGTGAGGTCATAATCACAGCCTTCCGGCATGTCCATGTATATTTGAACCCCAAAATAATTCTGTATGGTTCGATTAAATGGAATGGAAAAGTTGTAGAAATCCACATCCTTTTTATCACTGAGACTTCCTTTCAGACTGCTGGTTTCGTCCTTGATCAGAAAATCCAGATCCAGAAATGTACTTCCCTTCTTGTCAGAAACCTCATAAGTAGTATGCTGTCTGCGATAAGTGTCATTGCTACCAAGTGTACAGGTATCCTCTTGAAGTGTCATATTTTTCTTCAGCTTTCCTTCAAAATATGCCACTGTTTCCTTCCCTGACATGAAAAAAATTGGTTTTTGACGAAATGCCGCACCATATGTAGAATGATTACTGTTTATTTCCATTTCTTATCCTTCCTCCCGAAAAATATCTTACCTGTATTCTTATGCTTTCCTGTCAAAAGATGAGCCTACTGTATAACAGGATTATCCGGTAAAATAATACTGCTTTTCTCATATGCTGCCGCCGCCAACTGGCTATTTAGATATTCGTTTTGTACAGCTTTTCGTCTTGCCTGTGCTCTTTTTACTGCTTCCTTTTCCTGTTTCTTCAAAATTATAGAAATTGATACTATGCATATGTATCAAAACCTACCTTATTTTTAGTTGTCGCTTCTATAGCAATCATATTTTCTGTTTTTTTATCTTCTTTTTCTTTATCCTCTTTCATTCTCTCCAGCCATTTGTCAATTTCTGAATCCGTACCAGTCTCTCCAAAAATGCCACAGGTTGTCATTTCGGTTCCATTATTCGTAAACTTAAACTCCACTGATATCAGTTTACTACCATGACTTATTGCCGCCTTCTGTGCATTTCGTATAACATCTGGCATAATTGCTAAATTTTCCTCAAGCCATTTCGCAGTTTTTTTCATCTCCACATGCCTTTTTGCATTACACTTCTGTCAATCAATACAGAAGCATTTTTTGCATGGAGTCAAACATTTATACTTGTTAGTCAAATACTTTGAATAGTCTGATACATTTTTAAACTTATTGGCTGAATTCATAGTGTATCCTGCATAATAATTCTTTTCACTATTCTTTGATGGCTTTACATTTTCATTTTTTACATTTCCGTATGTGTATGTATTGGCATACGATGATACTCCATTAATTCCCATACTGCATCTCTCCTTTCTATTTAGCCTTGATTTTTTATTTGCAGGCTATTGGGTTTTGTTCGATACGCTTACTGCCATTGTAAAATTTGCCTCATAAGAAGCTACTGCCTGACTTATTGTGACAGTCTTAGCAGACGAACTACTCTCAGCCACCAATCGAGTTCTGGCATCCTGAGCGGATAACCTTTTATTTTGCGCATATTCTTCATAAGCTGTTCTTTCCGCTTGTTTTTTCTGAATCCGCTTTTTCCTGTTGTTTCTTTACCTGATTTTCTATTCTCTTTTTATTTTCTATTCTGCGCTCCCAAAAACTATTTTTTGACTTATCATTAAAAATCTTCCCACCATTCCCATTGTTATAACCGGCACTCCACATCTCAGCATGACATTCTTCTTTTGATGCTCCATAATATATTGTAGAAAACGCTCCTCCGCATATACCGGACCATTTATCTGGTTGTGACCAACCCACTTGCAAATCATTTAATACCCATGCTTCATACTCTGGATCATTCTTCATTGCTTCAAAACCCGCCTCTGAAATTGTAACAGATATTGACTCGCCTGCTCTTGTGGGGTGCATTGGAATTTGAGATATTTTATTGTAAATGTACTGCTTGTATTCCACCATCGTCATATCTTTAGCAGACACAGAACCTATTTTTGAATTGCCCACTATACTTCCACTAGCTTCGCTCTTTTCTCTTACACTATCCGCAAACCTTGTATCTTCCTTCTCCTGATCTTTAGCCGCATTTTTCTGCTGGTACTGATTGTAAGCCCGTGTCATATAGTTCACATTAATTGTATTACTCATAGTAACCTCCTTTGCTTTCTTTATCGGATAAAATAACCTGTTCTCCTAGTCCCATATCATCAAACGACCATATTACGCACACAAAGACCATATTTTTACAAGATGACCACTGCCTTAGTAGAAGCTCTGTATCTCAAACTCTTTGAAATACAATGCTTCCCTGCATTTTCTATATCGGCATGTTGATATTATTACTTTACTATCCTGCACACTCTCTGAGAGTGACTGTATCTATCAAAAAAGAAGCCAGCAGTTTATTCACGCACTGCTGACTTCTTATAATACTACTCATTTTATTTACTTCGCTGCGTCTCAGACAATTTTTATTTTTAAACATAACCTCTGTTTTCCCGCCATCCCTTTACATACCACCTGATTCCAACATATACCAGTTGCACGAATAATAAGAGAAATAGCAGATTGATTGGCAATACTTCCTTTATCCAATCCCCAAAGTAGATAGCTATTGCCATACTTACAAGTATCACCATTATGGTAATCATATCCCAACAGTATTTCTTATATAGCCCTGCAATCTTTATTTCGATGAATGCCAAAAGTATTCCCACACCCACCAGACATCCACCGCAAATCAATATTCTTATCAGCCAGTTTATAATTCCAGCAACGACAGGATTGGATATTCCATCACTAATCTGTGCCACGTTCTTTCCTGCCAGTACAACCCAGCCAGCAATGGTCTGTGTGAAAGTTGCGATTGTATCAAAGAATACCACGCAATCAGAAATAAATATTTTTGACCGTATCATCTGAAAAAGAGTAGTTGATACGGAATACCATATCAGCAGAAACATCAATGCTTCATACATGGCTGTTTTTGCTTTATATCTGCCTGCCAGTTTTTCCCTCTGCATATCATACTTTTCCTTAGCTTTCAGATAAGCTGTCTGTTTACAATTCCCGCACTTTTGATAGAGTACCGGCTTTTCAACCGGTATCTCTACTTTTTTCTGATGGGAGAGTGCATAATCCCGTTCCTGTTCTGCCTGTCTCTGCTTATCTCGACATTCCTCTATCATGGCTTGGACGGTGTGGGTTTTCTCTTTCTCGCTCTGCAACAATTCTTTTGTTTTCCTCAAGTCGTTCTTTAAGGCTTGAATGTTCTCTGTTTTGTTCTCGCTGTTTAACTTCTCGTTCAAGGTCAGCGATTCGTCGAGCTGCACTTTCAGTTCCCTGATAGTCCGGTCTTTCTGGTCGAGTTCTTCCTGCATCTGCTCTGTCAGCAGAAGCAACTCTTCCAGTTGATCGTCGCTCTTTGAGTTTCTTAATTCGTTCATCAATCAACCTTCCTTTCTCTAATTGCTGTTCAAGTTCAGTAATTCGCTGTTCTGTTTCTGCAATAGCCGGTTCTCGCTGTTTAATTTCTGTGCCAATTCCTGCCATTGCTGATTTTCGTCTGTGAGTTTCTGTATCTGGTCTGTCTTTTCTTCCAGAAGCATCAACAGTTCTTCTGTATCCGGTAAGATTTGTAGCAGCTCTGACAATTCTTTCTCTAATTGCTGCAATCGTTCTTCCTGCTCCTGAAAGCACATCAGCTTCTCGTCCTTTTCCTGTATCTCCTGAAGCATCTCTGCCATGATATTCTGCTGTTCCTCTATCTGTGTAATCATTGCTTCCATCATGGGAATTACTTCTTTGCTTTCTTCTAATGTCATTCAACCACTCCCTCCACATCGACAATGCACCGGATACCTTACCAAAGGTTGCAATTACCTTTTGCAGCAGTGCATTTTGTTTTTTTATCATCTGGTTTTCCTCGACCTTCCATGAACCTTTCCTTATCTGCCCGGTGAGATATTTTTCCTCAATCTTCCTTGCATCTGCACCCTCATGAATCGTAGGGACTTTCAATTTGCCCTGTCTTTCATAAGAGCGGTGGTCAATCAGATTGTCTATGGATAAATGCCGGTTACACATCTTTGCCCATTCGCTTCGCCATAACTCACAATTCTTTGGATTGTTCCAGCCGGTAGCGTCAGTCAGAACCCTTTTCCATTGTTTTCTGTTTCTTGCCCCGACTTTCTGTACTCCGTTTTCATCAAGTACCGGAATACGGATTCCATGACGGTCTGGATTTTTCTTATCCTGCCACCAGTCCGGGTGGGATTCATCAACCACGATATTTCCGTCAGTATCTCTGACAAAATCCCAGTCCTTGACTTCCTTGCTGCCCCATGAGTGGTCTGGATTGAATGGTCGCATGGTTACAAGTAAATGCACATGTGGGTTCCCGTCGCCCTTATCGTGTATGCTCCAGTCGGCACACATTCCCTCGTCCACGAAAGTCTTTTTTTGAATATATTCGGTTGTATAATCAATCTGTTCCTGTCTGCTCCATTCTTTCGGCAGGGAAAATTCAAATGAGCGTCCAAGCTGTGCATCTGCATTTTTTTTTCTATCTTCAATACCTCATTCCATAGACGCTGTTTCTGAAATGTGATTTTAAACTTTTTCCAGTGCGGCATCTTTATCAATCCGCTCTTTTATAACGGATAGACTGTTGAAACCTTTTTATATTTTCTTCCGGTACATGCAGCCATTCAGGAGGTGCATTTTCGCACATCATCAGACTGGTGTAGACGACTTCCTTTTTGGAAGTATAGTAACTGATTCTGCCTGTTTCCTCATTCTTCATCACATCTCCATTAAGATATGCCGATGCGGATATGACAGATTTTCCTTTACTGCGCCCGACAATCTTTACTGTAAAGTGAAATATCGCCATGATACGATTCCCCCTTTCTGCCGTATCCGGCATTGATTTCCGACAGCATCTTCTTCTGGTTTGGCAGAAGTGAAGCTGTCGGAACGCCCTCTGCGCAAGAGTGCCCCCTGCGGCATGAGCAGGTCTGGCTGAAAGCCCCGCCGACGGAACGAGCCCCGGCAAGCGTAAGCGCAGACCGGTTGCCACTTGTGGCAAACTTATAAGGACGACCTCTGGTTGTCCATAAGTGCCCCTTCATTCAAAGGGCAATGAAGGGAATGGAAAAACCACTCCCTCCGCCATTACACTTCCTCCATATCTGTAAGTGGCTCTTTCTGCATCGCCTTTGAGAAAAACTTTCCGTTTGTTTCCTGCCTTTTTAAGAAGCCTATCAACTTTGGTAAATCTTCCTCCTCAATCGGACAGCCAAGAACCGATTCCACCGCACCGCCAATCTGACAGAGCCTGTGGGTTCGTTTTTTACTTTCCTCGGCTTTCTTTCTCTTTTCCAGTTCCTTTCGCTGTGCAATGAGCTTTTTGGTAGCTTCGATGCTTTCCTGTTCCTTTTTCTCTAATGCACGTATTCTTTCTTCATAAGTCTTTGTTGATTTCGCCATATCGTCTTCATCCTTTCTCTTATAATCAAATCTTGCTCTGCTAAGATTTGGCACACGATTCTGGTCAGCTCTGTTGACATAATTCCAATCAGAATCGTGGTGCATCCTTGCGGAGCATTATCTTGTCGATGTTTTTCCGACAAGATAAACATTAGTTCCCGGTTGCATATCAGGAGAAGCACATGGTATAATCCTCTTGCGTGTAGGTATATCATGGCTTCGGTCTGATAGAACCTTTGGCGGTTTCGTAGGAAGCCGCCTTTTTAAGTTGCCACATTTCTTGTGACAGTTTTTACATTTCCTTTATCCCTCAGATCTCGCCCCTCGTTGGCTTCCATGAACTTTTCCAGAATGTCAGTTTTAATAAGGACTTTTCTTCCGACTTTTAATACCGGAAGCTTCTTCCATTCAACCAGCTTTCTCAAAGTGTTTCTGCCAATTCCTGTATAGTCGGCTGCTTCCTCGATGGATAATGCAATCTTTCTTTCCGTCATCTTGTCACCTCCTTATGAATTGCATTATGCAATTTTTGTTGTGCTGTTAGTATAGCGGTTTTATATTGCGTTGTCAAGCGTTATGAAATTTTAAAAATAATTATTATATTGCATATTGCAATTATGTGAGGTACATGCTATAATAATTCATACATACCGAAAAAAGGAGGCAATCAGCATGAAAGATAAAGAACTACGCAAGCTGATAGGTAGCAGGGCAAAACAGCGTCGTCTGGAATTAAATCTGACACAGCCTTATGTTGCAGAGAAGATGGGAGTTACAGCTTCCACAATCCTGCGTTATGAGAATGGTTCGATTGACAATACCAAAAAGATGGTGCTGGAAGGTCTTTCGGAAGCACTTCATGTATCTATTGAATGGCTCAGAGGGGAAACCGATGAATACGAAACCGATATTACGGATAAGAAAGAATTACAGATTCGTGATGCAATGGGCGATATTCTCAAACAGTTACCTCTCGACCTTAGTAAAAAGGAAGATGCTTTTTCCAAAGATTTACTGCTGTTGATGTTAAAGCAATATAACCTGTTTCTGGAATCATTCCAGTTTGCCTGCAAGAATTACAAGGGCAACACGAATGAAGCTGATATTGCAAAAGTAATGGGGTTTGAATCGAATGATGAATATAACGAGATTATGTTTCTCCGGGAGATCACCCACACTGTTAATGCCTTTAACGACATGGCAGATATCGTAAGGCTTTATTCCAAGAAACCGGAAATGGCAGAACAAAGGCTTGAAAATCTTTTATCAGAGTTTTTTTGTATGAGGATTCCGATTCGGTATAGAACGACAACCGGAGTTATGATATACTTACACGCAAGAAGCATTTCATCAGTTCCGATTGTCTGATATCGAAAGGAGACACACGATTATGGCAAAAGGATCTGTAAGAAAAAAAGGAAAGAAATGGTACTACCGCTTCTATGTAGAAGATGCAAGCGGCAATCTGGTTCAGAAAGAATACGCTGGAACAGAAAGTAAAAGTGAAACGGAAAAACTGCTCCGTCAGGCAATGGATGATTACGAAAGCAAGAAATTTGTCGCAAAGACAGATAATCTTACTGTAGGAGAACTTCTTGATATGTGGGCGGAAGAAGAACTGAAAGTCGGAACACTCAGCAATGGTACAGTGGAAAATTATCTTGGTGCAATCCGTTGTATCAAGAAACATCCGATTGCAGAACGCAAATTAAAAACCGTTACTGCTGAACATTTACAGGCATTTCTCGATCTGCTTACATTCGGTGGGGAATTTCCAGATGGAAAAGTGAGAAAAGGATACAGTAAAGATTACATCCATTCCTTTTCAGCAGTATTACAACAGGCTTTCCGGTTTGCAGTATTTCCAAAACAGTTGATTACTTTTAATCCTATGCAGTATATTAAGCTGAAAAAAAAAACAGGCAGAGGATGTGGATTTATTCTCAGATGATGAGGTAGAAGAAGGCATACAGCCTATTTCCCATGAAGATTATGAGAGACTGATAGAATACCTCAAAGTAAAGAATCCACCTGCAATCCTGCCAATCCAGATCGCATACTATGCGGGACTTCGTATCGGTGAAGTTTGCGGATTGACATGGCAGGACATCAATCTTGAAGAACAATGCCTGACCATTAAAAGAAGTATCCGCTATGATGGCACAAAACATAAAAACATCATCGGACCGACCAAGCGAAAGAAAGTAAGGATTGTTGATTTTGGCGATACTCTGACTGAAATACTGAAAACCGCCAGAAAAAAACAGCTTAAAAGCCGGATGCAGTATGGTGAACTTTACCACCGCAATTTCTACAAGGAAGCACAGGACAAAAACAGAGTGTATTATGAATATTATCATCTGGACGGAACCGAAGAAATCCCGGTAGATTACAAGGAAATCTCCTTTGTCTGCCTGAGACCGGACGGATGTCTGGAACTGCCAAGCACACTCAGCATTGCCTGCCGATCAGTTGCAGGCTGGACGGATTTGAGAATTTCCATTTCCACCAGTTGCGACACACCTACACAAGCAACCTCCTCTCAAACGGAGCTGCCCCAAAAGATGTGCAGGAACTGTTAGGGCACTCTGATGTCAGTACCACAATGAATGTCTACGCCCACTCTACAAGAAAGGCAAAGCGGAACTCCGCCAGACTTCTTGATAAAGTGGCAGGCAACGACTAAATAAAAAATTCCCTTATTTCCCTTGCTGATTCCGCATAAGGTCAAAAATAAGGGAAAATACATATCATTTCACTATTTAAGGGGCTGGAAAGCCCGTAAAATAAGGAAAGTTCAAGAAATCTCTCCACAAATTCCGATTGAACAAAATCGCTGCGCGATGGCCTGCCAAGGCTGTGGCGCAGTTTTATTTTTATTAAAAAGCAGTGGAATTACTTTCCATAATCCGTTATTGTTAAGTTACCACACGAAACAACTGAACTAAGAAAGCTCCACTGCCTATGATAAGAATAACATTTTCCAGTCTCTTCCGCAATCGGAATTATGACGCTAATGCACCTCCGAATAGGTAGATGTAATTATTAACACTACTTATTCTGGAGGTTTTATTATGTATAAAGATATTTTTGAATCCATCCGCAATGAAGCGGAAAAACGTAACCTGCGTGAAAGAACTATTCAACTGTATTGCTCTGATGTCAGTTACTTCCTTCGTTGGATTGGAAAAAATGTTTCTGATCTTACGCTTGAAGATGCGGAAAGTTTTCTTACTGCCAAACGTCTGGAAGGAAGGTCTCCTGAAACTCACAATCACTATCGGTCTGCAATAAAGTTCTTATATAAAGGTGCTGAAGACTGTCTGGGATGATGACACTGTTCCAGCTATGAAAAGAGAGCGCAATCTTCCTGCTGTTCTGTCCCGCAATGAAATAAATGCAATCATTGACGCCACTCCGAATCTGAAACATAAAGCGATTATTGCAACTATGTATTCTTCCGGATTACGTGTATCAGAGGTTGTTCATCTCCATTATGATGACATTTCCCGTACCAACATGACAATTCATGTTCGTGAAACCAAAGGCAGAATTGACAGGTATACGATTCTGTCTCAAAATTTAGACCTTCTCACTGAGTATTGGTACAAATGTGGTCGCCCTAAAGATATCCTTTTTCCAAGTTCCTGGACCGGTGGATATCTTGATATAACCGGTGTTAACCAGTTCTTTAAGAAAAGTGCTAAACTCGCCGGCATTACCCGTCATGTTTCCTCTCATGCATGTCGTCATAGTTTTGCCAGCCACTTATTCGAAAGTGGCACAGATATAAAATATATCCAGTCACTTCTGGGACATGTTGATCCTCGCTCTACAGATGTTTACCTTCATGTGAGCAACAAGACACTTCTTGGAATCCGCAGCCCGTTCGACAACCCGGAAGGTGGTGAATCATGAGTAAGGATTGTACGATTCAGGATGTTTTTCATCGTTTTTATTCATCATTTGAATCCACACATAGTATTTCTCCCGCTCAGCGAAAGGCCGCTTATCACATCATGAATTGCAAAACCGGTGCCTTTGGTGTGAATGTAAGCGTATGCGAGGACTGCGGCTGCATGTCAGTCCACTATAACTCCTGCCGTGACAGATGCTGTCCTATGTGTCAGGAGTTTCCAAAAGAAAAATGGGTAGATGCACGGCGTGAGGATATCTTAGATGCTCCTTATTTCCATGTGGTTTTTACAGTTCCGGAAGAACTCAATCCCATTATCTACAGCAACCAGAAATTCTTATATACTGCTCTTTATCATGCGGCTTCAGATACTCTCAGTGAACTTGCTGCTGATAATAAATATCTTGGGACTGATATCGGCTATATCTGTATCCTCCATACATGGGGAAGTACCATGAATTTTCATCCTCATATCCATGCGATTGTTCTTGGTGGAGGGCTGGATGTGAAAAATCATTGGAAAGACAATGGGAAAGATTTTTTCCTTCCGATTAAGGTAATCTCAAAAACGTTTCGTGGAAAATACATGGCTGAACTTAAGCAGCTCTGGGAAAATGACAGGCTTGAATTTCATGGATCGGCTGCACCTTACAAAAACTACTATACTTTTAAGGAATTGTTAAATACCTGCTATGCAAAGGAATGGATTCCTTATTGCAAGAAACCATTTGACGGTGCCGAATCTGTCATCAGATACCTTGGAAAATACACCCACCGGATTGCTATCAGCAACTACCGTATCAAAGACATGACAGAATCTACAGTTACATTTTCTGCTAAAGATTACAAAAACCAAGGGCTTTGGAAAGAGATTACCATATCCGGCGAGGAATTTATCCGTCGATTTTTAATGCATGTTCCTCCAAAACGTTTTGTACGTATCAGGCACTATGGTCTTCTTTCATCCAGAAATAAGAAGAAAAAGATTACCCTATGCAGAAACATCCTTGGCTGCAAAAAATATATTTCCAAGCTGAAAGATATGGATGCACCTGCCATTATCCGTCTTCTTTATAATAAAGATATATGCAAGTGCTCTTCCTGTGGTGGTAAGATTATTCCTCTGCCTACAGAACAACATTTTATAAAACCAAAACCACATATGCTCTGTTAACGTATCATAACTGTATATTTTTTTAGCTTCCTTAGGGAGGCTTATTTCTGGTGTCATAATACAGGACTGAATTATAAATTCTATGTGTTTCTATGTGTACACGCTATGCTATTATAAATAGAGTGTCAGAATTAAAAGTCCATATAGAGTTGACGCGCTTTGTTCAACCAGAAAAAATCGAAATTGATGCAAACGAAAGGGCAGTTAATGAAAAGTCTCAATACTGCTTTTTCGTTTGCACCACCTTCGATTCTTTCCTTAACGATTTACCTATCTGTACTCAACGATTTCTTCGAATGATTTCCTCGGTCTTTTGTCCGGAGCTTCGTCGGCAAAGCCAACCGCAACAATTCCTGTCAACCAGTTTATCTTTTTCTTTCGATCTCATCTGGCTTATATTTTCTTATACTTCTTCTATTCTCAATTTCTCGTATCATAGATTTCTCTCTCCCTTAGAGCCTTGCCCTCAAGGCTCATTTTCTCCTATGATTTCCAACCTATCCATCCCAACATGACATTTCAGGGAAAGCACCTCAACACCTGCGTCCTTTGCCTCCTCCAGTGCAATGCCAAATTCGGGATGCATTGCAGTATTCGGCCTGACTTCACTGATTTCCTCCATTTGAATCACAAATGCAATCAAGCATTTATATCCTTGTCCGCACGCAGCTGCAAGTTCCCGTAAATGCTTAACTCCTCTTTCCGTCGGGGCATCCGGAAAATATCCAACTCCGTCTATATCAAGGGTGCAGCCTTTGACTTCCATTAGATATTTTTGCTTTCCTTTTTCCATATAGAAATCCATCCGGCTGTTTCCAAAGGCATACTCCGGTTTAATACAATCATATCATAACGTGTCTTTCGATTTGGATTCTTTTCTATGCAATCTTCCAAAATCACTTCCGCCCCTGGCAGCAGTAATTCACGACAACGGGCCCGTATTCTTTACATGAACCAATTCTACCTCTTCCGCTCCGTCAATCTTTACACGCGCAATAAAACGATTGGGACGTTCTATGAAAAATGCTTCCACTATCTTATCATATTTCATGTGCTGTTTCCTATTCTCTTATCATTCGATAGAATGTTCCAGTACCAATTCCTGTTGTCAACTCATAAGCTTGTCCATCAATCCTAAATCCTGCTTTTTGATAGCACTTTACCGCTCTGATATTCCATGTACGAACTTCCAGATACAACGGCTTGTCAGGATATAACTTTTTGAAATCTCATAAGTAATCAAGAGCATTCGTTGACCATAATGTTTATTACACAAATCAGGATTTACGCCTATTCCAATAAATACCTCTTCTTTTTCCTCCAATATATTGACAAATCCCACCAATATGCTTTCATCCCAAAAACCATAATAATTTTTTTCCCTTTGGGGATTCATGAATCCTATCTGTCGAACTTGCATTTCTTCATAAGAAGGAAGATTATACAAATCGTATTCTCCGCCATATTTCCATGCACATATTTGTCGTTTTGCATCTTCTGATAGATTTCTATATACTAATTCATTCATAACATTTGCCTCGTCGAACTTAAAGTTATCAGTCTGTTTCATCTTTTTTATAGCTTTTATTGGCTCTTCATTAGGATGTGTGGTATAGAAAAACGCTTTGGAATCTCAACTCACAGCAGCAATGTTGAATCAGTCCTGCTCCAGCTTTACCTGCTCACCTGTGTCTGCCTCAAATTCCTCTAGCTGCTTAAGCCAATATTCCTTATCTTTATTTGTTATCATTCTTATGACTTTACATGGATTTCCTGCCGCTATCACACTATCCGGAATATCCTTTGTGACAACCGACCCTGAGCCTATGACAACATTTGAACCTATGGTCACACCCGGATTGATGACCGTATTGCCACCGATCCATACATTATCGCCTATTGTAACCGGCTTGCCAAGCTCCACACCGGTATTTCTGATCATCGCATCTATCGGATGACATGCACAGTATATATTGACCCTTGGTCCCAGAAATGCATGATCTCCAATGATGACATCACACTGATCCAGAACTATCAGCCCTGTATTTGCATAGAAATAATCTCCCACGTGTATATTGGTTCCATAGTCACAATAAAAAAAGGTGGCTCTATATAACACTCCTTTCCCATGTGTGCAAATAATTTTCCAAGATATTCTCCGGTTCTTGTCATAGTCTCAGACCTCGAAGCACTGTTGAACTTATCTACCAGATCCTTCGCCTTACCCTCCGGATCCCAATCCACACATCTGTATAATTTACTTGCTTTCATTCTTCCAAGCATTTTCTCTACTCTATCCATAGCATTTTCTCCTCGCATTTATAATATTTACTCATCATGTTTATAACTGACTAAAGGATACCATTGTTTATGTCTGTAATCAACTTCTAGCAACAGAAAAATGGACTGTGAAAATAGGCCCATTTTTATCTATCTTTTATTAATACACATAAAGGTACATTCCAAACCAATGCAGCGCAGCCCCCAGCATCACAAAGATATGCCAGATAAAGTGCATCCCCTTGCTGTCCTTCACAAATGGAATCATGCCGAGCGTATAGACAATACCACCGCCCACGATCCATCCCAAAAGCGGCTTGTCATTTCTGAACCAGTCTGGAATGAACATGATGGCGCTCCATCCGATGACGAAGTACAGCGTATAGTGTATCGGTCGGAACCTGCCTGGTCCGAACACACATATGATGGTGATCCCCGCTATGATAAGCGCCCACTGCACACAGAACAACACTATTCCAAGCACATTTTCCCAGTACACAAGGTACATCGGAGCAAATGTTCCGCCTATCAGCAGATATATCGAGGAATAGTCAAATCTTCTCCAGATATGCTTGACTGCTAGCCCGGATTTGTATGAGTGATACAGACAGCTCATAAGAAACATCAATATCAGTGATATTCCATAAAAACACGATGCCATCACTTTGATCCCTGTGTCTGACTTCAGGAGAAGAAGGACAAAGCCGGCTATGGCAAGTCCTGCTCCTATTCCATGGGTGACTGCATTTCCCACTTCCTCAAGCACGGTGAGTTTTGGTGGCTCATTCAGTTCCCTGTAGTGCTGCCTTTTTGCTCTTTTTGCCTCTTTCTTCTCTTCTTTTCTTTTCTCTTTGTCCAGCTCAGCTTTCTGCTGAGTGCTCATATCTGATTCCGAGTTCTTTATTTCTGCCATATTTAATCCTGAAACTTCTTTCTATCTATAATTCTATCTATAATTTATTCTGCTATCTATAATCTACACTGTCTTACAACCGCAGTTTCCTGCACCGTACAGAGTACAGCCCTGTGTTCATCATCGCAGATCGCTAAAGTGCCTCAAACACCTGCACGCTACGTATCCCACTACCAATACTATAATATACACAAAATTTGATAAAAGAGCAACAAGTACTCCCATGCTCTGCTTCAGATTCGAGATTCTTATCCGAAAATGATTATTGACAGAACCAAACATCCCCAATATAGCTATGAAGGAATCGAAATTCCTTCCATCTGCATAAAAGAAAAACGAGACGACCAAAATATTGACTCTTCTTATTCTGGATGTTTCTGTGATATGCTTATACGTGGTCGTATCAGACCGGAAAGGAAATATTATGTTACAAAAATTATATGTTTTTTTCAGGAAAGAAACCGTTTTGTCAATTGCAGTAATCCTGGCGATTCTTTCTATGTTCTGGGTCAGACCGGATAAGGCTTATTTTACTTATATCGATTTCAGGACTCTCGGGCTCCTCTTCTGTTTGATGGCAATTGTAGCTGGTTTGAAGGCTGTTGGTGTTTTTGATATACTTGCCCAAAAATTGCTGATGGGAACATCGGGAACTGTGGGTGTGATCAGGCTGTTGGTACTCTTATGTTTCTTCCTGTCAATGGTGATCACCAATGATGTGGCATTGATTACTTTTGTTCCTTTTGCACTGATCATTGTACATAAACTGCCAAAGGAACTGGGCAATTACTGGCTTCTTAAAATAGTAGCCATGCAGACAATCGCTGCTAATCTAGGAAGCATGCTCACACCAATCGGAAATCCGCAGAACCTTTATCTATATGCCAGAGCAGGAATGTCCGCGGCAGAATTAATAATCCTGATGCTTCCCTATTCCGCCACATCACTTATCCTTCTTCTGATATGGATACAGGTAGCCGCTGCCAAAGCACCTCACGTATGCGGTTCCGAAAAAGATAAAACTCTTTTGGGATTCTCTGACAGAAAAGAACTTAACATGGAATACCTGGTCGCTTACCTGATCTTATTTACAATCTGCCTGCTCACTGTTGCACGTATCATTCCATACCAGATTCCTCTTGTATTGGTTCTTATATATATGCTACTAAGAAACAGGGAAAATATAAGCAGGGTGGATTACTCCCTGCTTGCCACCTTTATTGCATTATTTATTTTTATCGGCAACCTTGGAAGGATTCCGCAATTCAGCAGTTTTCTGGAAAGAATCATGGCAGGAAGGGAAACACTTACTGCTGTTCTTGCCAGTCAGATTATGAGCAATGTTCCCGCTGCGCTTCTTTTATCCGGCTTTACAGATAATTACCGGGCTTTAATTTTCGGAACCAATATTGGAGGTCTCGGCACTCTGATTGCATCCATGGCAAGCCTTATAAGTTTCAAATATATTGCAAAAGAAAACAGGAATCTGAGAGGGAAGTATTTGGGAATATTCACAGCCTCCAATATTATATTCATGATATTCATGTTAATATTGTATTTTTTCTTAGATAAAAGAATAGATAAAATGTTAAAAAAGCATCTGATGCCTAACATTTGAGATATAAATCCTAACAAAAAGGTATAACAGATGCTTTTTTTGTGCGCTATACTTGTATCAACAAACATAAGGAACAAGTGCACAGATTCAATTGTAAAAGAGGTAGTATATGAGACAGATTATTTTTCACAAGGAAACAAAAACTTTCCATATATTTTAGGTGTATATGCTCTGTATGAACGTTTGACAAATGAGTTTCCAGAAGTATTATTTGAATCCTGCGCCAGCGGTGGCGGAAGATTTGACCTGGGAATGCTGTATTATGCACCACAGGGATGGACAAGTGATGATTCGGATGCAATTGAGCGTCTGAAGATTCAGTATGGAACTTCTATGTGTTATCCGCTCAGCAGTATGGGAAGCCATGTGTCTGTTGTCCCTAATCACCAGGTATTTCGCAATACCCCATTACATACAAGAGCGAATGTAGCATACTTTGGAACTTTTGGATACGAACTGGATCTCAACAAATTGACAGAAGAAGAGATCAAAGAAGTAAAAGAACAGATCACATTTATGAAAGAATACCGGGAAGTGTTACAGTTTGGAACATTTTATCGTCTGAAAAGTCCATTCGAAGGAAATGAGACGGTATGGATGGTGACAAATGAAGACCGCACGCTTGCAATCGTAGGCTACTATCGTGTTTTAAATGGAGTAAATCAGCCGTATAGCCGTGTCAGATTACAGGGATTGAACCCTGATATGATTTATGAAAATGTATGGAACCATACAGAAAATTACGGAGATGAATTAATGAATTATGGATTGATCACATCCGATGCGACAGCTGGTGAAGTGCCAGGGAATGTGACTCCTTGTACTGATTTTGAATCTAGAATATATATGCTGAAAGGCAAAAAAGTTCAGGAGGTAAGATAGAAAATGACGAAGACAAAAAGTGGACTTCCAGAATAGGCAATATTCCATCGCAAAACAGGCTGCAGAACCGCCTGCTCTTGATATGCGTTTTAGTAACTGTTATATATAAACAAGGGCGAAAAGCTGATTTTTCAAGCCTTTCGCCCATCTTTATCATAGAAGAATCTAATTTACAGACTTTTCTTCATAGTCTCCTTTCTACAAAAAAGCTGTGAAAAAATAAAAACTTCTTACTATCTCACAGCTTTCTTTTACTACTTATTATTTTTTCATAAAATGGTACAGTCTGCTGACCGCATCTCCCCAGAAGTCTTTAAACAGATATCCGCCTTTCATCAGAATTTCTCCTGAATAGCTCTCTTCTGTTCCTTCTAATTGATAGATTGCTTTTGGATCTAATCCCTGCAGCTTTAACTTTCTACTCTTATTATTCGTCATACCGCGTACCTGGACATAAGTTACAAGTGCTTCAGATTTATCCTTCGCGACTTCCATGTAGCAATCATAATGACCATTTTCAGAGAAGGAAGCGATTCTGTAATAATCCCCCTCTCTTACAAGGTCATTGTACTTATGATACATTTCTGTCTGTTCTTTGATCATTTTACGCTCCTCTTCCGGAAGCTTTGTAATATCCAGTTCATAACCGAATGTTCCTGCAAGTGCAACATGTCCTCTTGTTTCGAATGGTGTTATTCGTCCTACGGAATGATTCGGACACACACTAACATGCGCTCCCATTGTAGACAGCGGATAGATAAGTGCAGTTCCCTCTTGAATCTCCAGACGCTCTACTGCATCCGTATCATCTGAGCACCAGATCTGTGGACTATAATATAACATTCCCGGGTCAAATCTTGCACCGCCTCCGGAGCAGTTTTCCAGTAACAAATCAGGGAATTCTGTAATCAAACGTTCCTGCATTTTATATAGACCAAGCACATAACGATGGAATAATTCCTGCTGCGAATCTTTGTCAAGATAACTGCTGCCAAGATCACTTAACTCCCGGTTCATATCCCATTTCACATAGTCAATCGACACACTTCTTAAAATCTTTGCCACAGATTCATATGCATAATCTATAACCTCCGGATTAGAAAGATCAAGTACATATTGCTGACGGATCTGTGTTGCTTTACGTCCCTCAATATGAATTGCCCACTCCGGATGTACTTATAAAGTTCAGAATCCGGTGAAATCATCTCCGGCTCAAACCAGATGCCAAATTTCAGTCCTATTTTCTTCACTTCTTCTACAAGATGCTTAAGTCCGCCATTAATCTTATCTTCATTTACAAACCAGTCTCCAAGTGAACAGTTATCCGAATTTCTCTTACCAAACCAGCCATCATCCATAACAAGCATCTCAATGCCGTCTTTTTTCGCTTCTCTTGCAATATCCAGAAGTTTCTCTGTATTAAAATCAAAGTACGTTGCTTCCCAGTTATTGATCAAAATCGGACGCTTCTGATCTTTGTATTTACTTCTGATCATATGCTGACGATAGAAATCATGAAGAGATCTTGTCATCTTCCCAAGTCCTTCTTCCGAAAATGTCAGCACAACCTCCGGAGCCTGAAATGATTCACCACCTCGTAAATTCCAGCAGAATTCTTCCTGATGGATTCCCATTACCATACGGACAGTATCAAACTGTGTCAGTTCTGCCTGTCCGATGAAGTTACCAGAGTATACGAAATGCATTCCATACACTCTTCCCTGCTGCTGGTTTGTTCCCGGCGTCACAAGTGCTATAAATGGATGTTCCTGATGTCCGGGTTTTCCTTTTGCAGATGATACAAGCTGCTTTCCATAACAAATTACCCGACGCTGGATATGACGCTCTCTGCCCCAGGAGCCATGAAGTGTGAGCAGTTCAAAATTCTCATTATCCATATCCAGACATGCACTGTAAACTTTCTCAAGTCTTACCTGCTGTTTTCCTGTATTTACTATTTTCACGCTTCTTGTTATTACATCTTCCTTTTCAAATGCTGAATAGGAAAGTATTAATTTCAGATTTAAGACCGGATCAACACAGGTAATCTCAAGTGTAGTGACGTCCTCTGCTCCTCCAAAAGATGCCGGAAGCCCATCCAATGATGGTTTCCCCGTCTTAATTTCATAAGAATCGTAAAAGAACTCACTTCCCATACATCCTGCTTCATTTCTGACATTAATGCAGCTTTCTCTATAGTCTCCCACTCCTCCGGACGGATATTCTGTCGGAAAGTAATCTAAAAATGAAGATTTTTCACGTTCATTTACAGATGGTGTAAACGGAGGTTCTTCTGTTCTTAACAAATAGTACGCATCTGCATCCTCCAAATATTCTCCATAATATACATGCCCAACATATCCTTCCGGTGAAATACCGATCAAGTATGATGTATTTTCTGTATCCAGCTTAAAGATTCTTCTTGTTTCATTATATATAACAGACATTTTATGCCCTCCCTTTTGTCATAGCTTTCTCAAGCTCTTTCAGTTTCTCTGCCGCATCTTTTCTTATATCAGCTTTGTAATCACGCACTGTAAATGATATTTTATCTTTTGATTTTAATAAGTGCTGTTGGTGATTTTGGCTTACCATCCCTATATATCTCCCCTGATTTCATAAGAGGATTTATAACCTCATTTAGGAATTGGCTTCTGCTTCGGTAGTTAAGAGACATCTGCAGTTCCTTAATTGGCTTTGGTCCTTCCATCTTAAGAATAGCCAGAACTTTTTCTCCATCAGTAAGTCCTTCCAAATCAAGTTCTATAACTTCATCCCTATATAATCTGTCGAATAATTTCAAATTCAAGAATCCCGGATATATAGATACTACCGGTTGAATTTCATCAGGACAGGCTTTGTAGGATTCAATCATGGTTTGAAAACCGGTTCCACCTCTCTCCATCAGATTTGCCACATCCAGGCAAGCTGCTATGATAGCATTTCTTCTGATAGAGGGTATTGAACCAGCTGGATATGCATTGTAATCTTTAGGCAGTAACCATGACCCCGGTGAAACTATTTCTATTCTGTCTGAGTATATGTCAACATCAATCTGTGTTCCCGAAATAGAATAATCCCTATGGGCAATAGCATTTACCAACGCCTCTCTTACAGCTTCCTTAGGATATGATCTGATTTCATTCCGTCCGCCATTTTCTGTTTTTACCCAGCCTGTTTTTGTATTTCGTTCAATAAAGTTTAATGCATTTGTAAAAACATTTGCAATAGACCCCCTGAATCTGTTGCTATCTAAAACGATACCTGTCTTGTTTTTACCTTTCCACAAACGGCAGCATATCATTGTATCATCTTCACTATAGTTGTCTGAAAACATTATAAATCCTGATTTTGCATACCCATCTTTTGAAACTATTTCTTCGTTCTGCAATTCTTTTATTGTTGGAGCGGATTTATCTTGTCTGTATTCCTTACAAAGATTAAGGTATTCTGACCACTGATTATCAGTATATGCCACCTCGCTTGTCTCATTATCTACACCATATTTTCTCTTTGAAAGTGAAATAATTTCTTCCGGTGTTGCAGGAGTCGCATTTCCATCTCCCTTTATAAAAACTGTTTCATTGTAATCTCCCTCTCTATATCTTATTACAGAGTCTGCTGGAGCAACTTTAACGGCTAGTACAAAATGTTCTGCATTAGAATCCACGCTCCGCATCATATATGAAATCTTAATATGTGGGAAAATATGTCTGTCATTAATCCTTGAAATTAGCAGTTTTGTTTTATCAACTTCTTCAAGGTCAATTCCAAAGGCTTCACCGTCGTTTGATACCCCTACAAATAAGGTTCCGCCCTTATCATTTGCATATCCAATAAGAGTTTTTGCCCATTTAATCGGACTATCCGGATTTAACACCGCTTTATATTCATAACTTGTATCTTCTGTAATAACATCTGGATATAGCTCTCTGATTTTCATGAATCTCCTCCATTAACAATGTTCTTAACATAACTATATCAAACATTACTAAACATTACAATAACATTACTAACACATTATATACGGAAATACACAGGCATTTCCATCTAATTAAAGTAAAATGAGGATTCGAAACATTATATGACATTACTCAGACATTACAACAACATTACTTATATCCATTTGCTACTTTGACCGCCTCTTTTTGTCCCAAATATTGTATATTATTCGTGGTATTTTTCAATAGACACTAAAAGATTCTACTATTCATGCTTACTGAACAAGTGTTGCTCACTTTTTAATATACTGATAAGCCAATAGATACTATATTTTTTTGCAGTTTTTTCCAAAAAGTGGTAAAAATTATTCCTCTTCAACAAGTTTCACAAAATCATCTGGCAGAATTATCTTTGTTCCACCTGCCTGATAATCTTTTATATTTCTTGTGACAATATAATCCATATCTTTTCTGGATGCCACCTTTTCAACAACTGCATCCTCATAGTCACTGATTGCAGATGCAAGTGCATCCATGCAGTCATCCGCTGTAACCTCTAATATTCCAGTCAATGAATAAAGCTTTCCCATTATCATCTTTGCTGCTTCTATGTTATGCAAATGTTTCCTTATAAGATAATAGATGTCTGTTGCTGAACTTGCAGTAATGTACATTTCGATTGTATGATTTGCTGCCATAAGAAATATTTCTTCTGCACTTTTATTCCATGGCTCTCTTGAAGTCAGGGCATCTATTATCACATTTGTATCTGCAAGAATCCTCATCTATTTTGCACCAAGCCTTTCTTCTTTTGCTTCATTCAGGTCTGCATCCTTTGGTAAGATTCCAAACAGGGATTTTGCTACTTCTACTCTGTCCTGATGTGGATTTGTCAGTTTTGCCACTACCTTTCCGTTCTTTGTGATAAAAACATCTTCTTTTGCAGATAATAATAAATATTTTCCAAGATTATTTTTCAATTCAGTTGCTGTAATTGACATATCACCACTTCCTTTCTTCGTACTATTATTATACTCATTTTGTACGATTTTATCAATGTATTTAGCTAGAAAATATTATTCTTCGTCTACACTTACATTTTTTCGATTCATCCACAAATAGAAAATCACATTAAGCACAATTCCCTGAATCATAACCCAGACCGTCTTATCATGACCGTTACAGCATCTTCACCTTTTACAAGATTTTGTGTGATTATTTGTTTTTGTTTTTCTAAAAAAAATGCCATTTCACCACTTTTATGTGATGAAATGACATTTTTCAGTCCATTTATGTAGTTCGTCACAATATTTATTCCTGCGTTAGCAGGTAATCCTTCCATATCTGTGACATCGATTACCACCTGCTTATGATTTGCCTTGATTTCCAGTGTTGTTTATTTTCCTTTATTAATTGGCAGCCAGTGCTGCCAGCTTCTGCATAATTGCACTTACATCCTGCATTACATTCAAATTTTCTTCCTCTGCCTGCATCGTCTCACCTGCGTGCGCCGATACCTGCTGGGAAATCGCTGAGATTGTCTGAATGGAATCTATAATTTCCTTATTTGCATTCTGCAACTCGGAAATGCTTCTTGAAAGAGTATCTGCATTTTTCTGAATTGTCCGCGTATTGTCCTCGATACTCTCAAAGCTTTCTTCTGCATTTGATGCACCAGTCTTCTCTTCGTTAATTCCATTTATCATATTGGAGACAACACCGACCACCTCCATGATTGCATTGGACACGTTGCTGATCAACTCTGTAATATGTACGGTTGCTTCTTTGGTTCTCGTTGCCATACCGGAAATTTCTGTTGCAACGACAGAAAATCCTCTTCCTGCCTCTCCGGCACGGGCTGCTTCAATGCTCGCATTCAATGCAAGAAGACTTGTTTGGTTCGTAATTCCTCCAATCAGTTCTACAATGGAATTCATTTCATCCATATACTGGTTCAGATTTTCCAGTTTTTCTGTAACCTCGGTTCCATTATCAACAGAAGCTTCAACTTCCGATGCCAGGTGCTCGATATCCTGTTTGCCTTCCACTAACGCTTTCAGAGTAAGCGTCATGCTGTTTCCGATTTCTTCCACAGCGGTTGCAACTTCATCCACCTTATCCTGAATTGCATGTGTCTGTTCCAACTGATTCTGCACATGTTCTGCGGTATCAGTAGCACCTGCAGATACTTCCTGCATTGCCTCAGTCGTTGTCTTAGATGCCGCTGTCAGCTTTTCGAAACGTACATTGATATCTGCAATATTGCCGGAAATCTGCTGATCAAGTTCCTCATTTCTTTCCAGAAGATTTTCAGCCTCTGCTTTTGCCTGCGCCACTTCTGTAAATCTCTTTCTTGTGTTTTCGCGAATCACTTTTGTAGTCAAAACAGAATTCGCTCCAACCATGATCATAACAACAATCTGTACAACTGCTGCTTCGATTCCATGATACCCAAAACCGCCTTTTGTCGCACCGATCACAACAACAATGATACTCTCTAATATGGTACCTGTATTAATCAGAAGAAGATAACGTGTGTCACTGTAAGTGGTGACAACAAAAATCATCGGAATTACAAATACATAAATCAGATTTGTCGGTGATGTAAAAAGACATATTGTGTAAAACAATGAAAATCCATAGGAAACCAGATGTTTGATCATCGCATGTTCCGTATTACTTTTCCAACAAATCACCTCGCCAATCAAAGGTATGACACCAACGACCATAGCGATTGTCATATATACCGGAGACAGTTGTCCTCTTACGCTTTCCCATATCATAAAAAACACCATAACCGTTACCGTACTGATATGTGACAGCATCGCAATGCGATTCGACCGCGTCAATTCCGAAATTTCTTTTGTTTCCACCATCATAATTCCTCCTCTAGAAAAGTTTTTCCTACTTATATGGCTATTCTTCTAACTTTTAAAATATCATAAATATCCACATCCTTCAAGAAAATCTTTTTATTTTTCCACAACCAGCTGACTTCCCATAATGATACTATTATGAAAAAGGAAAAATCCTTCCAATCAGAGGCATATTGTCAAGTGTGTATGTCAGATTTTTATATATTCATCGTCATATATGGGGGAATGCATATAATTCCATCTTTTACAATTAAATTTCTTGGATGAATAATATAACTTTCCCCTATGCACTCCTTGTATTTTTCTCTGAAATTATTTAATGAGGTTGTTTTATATTGCTTTCCAGACTTTACTTCAATCGGAAACATCTTATATTTTAATCTGCTATTATTTGAAATGATAAAATCAATTTCAATATCATTTCGGTGCTTATTTTCATTATAGTGTGTATAAAAATATAACTTATGTCCATTCGCCACGAGCATCTGAGCTATTGCATTTTCATAAAGCATGCCTTCATTAATCTGTAATTTGCCTGCCAATATCTGTTTATATACTTCATCTTCAAGTAATTCATTCTCATCAAATGCATGGCTTACCAAAAGTCCGGTATCCCCCATATAACACTTTACATAGCTTCTTGTCTCATTCAATGATAAGCCAACATTCGGATCATTACACAAAAAGCACTCATTGGATATCATAGAATCCGACAGCCAGAAAAAAGTTTCTTCATACTGGTCTGCATAACTACCATCCTGCAGCTTTTTGAATACAACTCTTTTTTCATGCTGTGAAAGAAATCCCGGAATCTGGTCATAGATTGCAAGAACTTTGCTTCTATATCTCATATCTATCTTCATAATATCTTCCCGATACAATTTAAGAATGTCCCTTTTTTCTTTATCCGCTTCTGTAAAATCTTTTTTATTTTCAATGAACGAAACTACAGGCATAGGCATCCCACCAACAAGCATATACTGATGAAACAAAAGCATTGCCTGATTATGCATACTTCTTTCCAAAGGTTCCCTTTTTTCAAAGCATTTTTTTATATATTCAACCAGCAAATCTTCTTCTAATGCTATTGCAAATTCTTCGAAATCCAATGGATACATATTGATATTTCTTTCTTCTGACGGTATGACAATATTCTTTACATTTTCTCTGATAGATATCAAAGAGCCAGTTTCGATATAATCATATCTTCCATCTGCAACCAAATATTTTATCGCAGCTCTTGCCTGTGGAAACATCTGTACCTCATCAAAAATAATAAGAGAGTTTCTCTCTGTCAGTTTTGTTCCAAAATGTGTCTGTAACAGCATAAAAAATGTATCCAGATCATTCAGATATCGCTCAAAATACCTTTCGACTTCCTTATCTTTTTTAGCAAAGTCAATCAGAAGATAACTTTCGTATTCGTTTTTTCCAAATTCTTCGCAGATGGTAGACTTTCCAATACGTCTGGCGCCTTCTATCAGTAAAGCTTTTTTCCCCTGACATTCATTTTTCCATTCCAGTAGTTTTTATATATTTTTCTTTTTAATATCATGGTTCCTCCAGATTATGCGCATATATGTTAGTTCTAATTTTTATGATTATACGCACATTGTAATTCATTTTTTGATTATACGCAAGTATTATAACCCTATTTTTTATGATTATGCACATATTCTATAAAGTCATATGTTCATACTTTTCCTCATTTCAAATCATAAATCTTACCTGATTATATCGGGCAAAGCATTTTATATTATATACTGTTTTATTAATTTTCTGGAATTTGCGACGATTATATAGTACTGATTCTAAACGGATTTTGAATTTATTTGGATAGTGATTAAATGAAAATAATTAATAATCTTAACCATGATAATTATTAGTAGTTGGAAGGTTGTCATCCGTAAAAGATTTAAACAAATATTCAAAAGCCTCTGGAAGTACTTTTGAACGTTGTTGCGTAAATGCTGACACAGACGGAGTATTTTTGTTAAAATCAAAGAAATCAAGTAGTTCTTTACTCATAGTAGCTCCACCCGAATTCATCATGATTCCTATAAAAGTTTGAAATCAATTTTCCGTTTTCGAGAGAAATCGACATTGGGGTTTCGAAGAAATAAACATGGATTGTTAGCTAATTCCGAAATATGATTCTTTAGAGAATCTGAAACTTGATTAATATAATTGCTCATATGCGTTACCTCCTTGCAATCAAGATGTTCTTAATTACAAGGGCCGCTTTCGCTACCTCATTATCATTCAATAGCGAAAGCGGCCGCACATTTCGAATCATATGTCAAGTATTTATTACAAAATAAAAAGACCCTAGCATCATTTCTGATGCTAAGATCTTGATTGGTCATCTTAACTTAATGACATTGCTCTTTCGAGCTCTTTTCGCTTTGTACAACATTAAATTGTAGATGATTACTGTAAGAGTGAAAGTACACCCTGGTTTGACTGATTAGCCTGTGCAAGCATAGACTGTCCAGCCTGTGCAAGAATGTTGTTCTTGCTGTAGTTAACCATCTCTTCAGCCATATCTGTATCACGGATACGAGACTCAGCTGATGTAGTATTCTCAACTACGTTGTCGAGGTTGTTGATTGTGTGCTCAAGACGGTTCTGAACAGCACCAAGTGCTGAACGCTGTGAAGATACTGTTGAAATAGCATCTGCAATTGCGTCGATTGCATATGTAGCATCCTGCTCTGTATCAGCCTTGATACCTTTGATTCCAAGACCTGCAGAGTTCATTGAGTCGATGTTGACTGCAATCTTGTTTGTCATGTCAGCATCTGCTCCTACGTGGAGGTTGAAGCTTAAGCCATCTTTGTATGAAACACTTCCTTTGTTAAGGGTGAATGTTGTGGTTGCAGTATCATATGCATCGTTATCATTTGTTGCATTTGTAGCAGCTGTATCAGCTCCAATACTGCTTGCTTTTACGATTTCAGCTGTCTGTAACTGATATGCTTTTCCATCAGTGATAACAGTTGAGTCATTGTCATCAATACCATCTGCTGTATTTGCATCATTAATAATTGCAAATGTCTTTGAACCTACAGTTACTTTTGAACCAGCAGTAGCTAAATCATTAATTGTTTTAGCTGTCAAGTCTGCTTTTGCACTATTTTTAAAATTGGTTCCAGAAACATACCATCCAGCATCAATTGTTGCACTATTCTTATCAGTAGTTGTTCCATCATCGTATACATACTCTGTGTCGCCAACTTTAACTTTAGCTCCTTTAGTTGGTGCTGCACCTACAGCATCTATAACATCCTGAGCTGTAGAACCAATAGTGTAATTCTTTCCGGCAATACTAATTTTATCTCCACCTTTAAGTGACTTCAATGTAACAGCAACAGTACCATTACCTTTATCATCGAGTGTAACTCCATCAAGTCCTGCATCATGTGCATTTACTTTATGTGCCTTTTCTGCTCCGTCACCCTTTAAGAGGTATGTCTCATTGAACTTTGTTGTCTCTGATACACGATCAATCTCTGTTGTGAGCTGGTCAATCTCGTCCTGTATTGCTTACGGTCTGTGTTAGAGTTTGTTCCGTTTGCAGACTGTGTTGCAAGCTCGTTCATACGCTGGAGCATTGAGTGAACCTCTGTGAGGGCACCTTCTGCAGTCTGTACTGCTGAAACGCCATCCTCTGCGTTTGTTGAAGCTCTGTCAAGTCCCTTGATCTGCTTTCTCATCTTCTCAGAAATTGTAAGTCCTGCTGCATCATCTGCTGCACGATTGATTCTGTAACCAGAAGAGAGCTTCTCTGTAGATTTAGCCTGCTGACCTGTTGTTACGTTGAGCATTCTGTTGGCATTTGCTGCCTGCATGTTGTGTTGTACTACCATAATATAATCCTCCTTGTCCCATATCCATGGGTTATTATGTTTGACCTCTAGAAATCCTTTTCCCGAGGGTTTTGCAGCTGCTTTGTGCTTTTTTTATTTAAGCAGTTGCGGTTTTCTATAACAAGCGGCTTCCCGGGTGTGGCAGATGCCACAGCCGCCTATTAACTTGATTAGTTGCTTTACGTCTTTTTCTGACGTTCTTTCTCATTCCAGATGATTTGCTTGATTTGTTTCTTTGCTTCACTGGAAAACTCAGGTTCGGGATAATATGTATCTTTTCGCTTCGCTGGGTCCGGTTCGTTGTTGGATCTTGCGATATTCAGTTCTTTTGGAGCATCTATCAGTAATCGACAGTGCTTTCCTGTTCCACCCGCGAACACGATTCGGATATCGTCTCCGATATTTACATATTGCCCTTCCTTTAATGATAATTTGAGCATTTTCTACCTCCATGCACTAGGGAATAGCTTCGTCCATGCTTTTCCGAATTATGCAACATTTTATAGTAAAATGTTACATTTTTTCGCAGATTAATAAGGGGGTCAAAACAGAAGTTGATTAAATAACATCAAATATTTATGCCGATTTAGTCATATTTCATCAAGAATTACTTTATCTTTAACGTGATATAGTTGAATCCAGTGCGATTAATTAAAAATGATAGAAAAAGGTAAAGAAAATTATTTAAAAAATTTTTTTCTTGGGGTTAAGTTCTAAAAATGGTGTCCGATATAGTAGTTGTAAAGCAAAAAATGTAACATTTTACTATAAAATGTTGCATTTTTTGCTTTTTATAATTACTATTATTTTGTTGTGTATTTTGGATATTCCGGGGAAGAGTCTGTCATGCGGCATGTGCCTGATAATATTTTCTACCGCAAAGGAGTATTCAATGGGAACTACACAGCCAATCCGAAATAAGGATGAACTAGCGGCTTTTAGGATGTACTATAAAGATATCCATCCAAACCGCCGCAATTACTGTTTAATTGTTATGGGATTAAACACAGCACTAAGAATCAGTGACCTGCTTAAATTGAAGTGGGATAACGTATACAATTTCGAGCACCATGTATTTCGCTCTCATTTTCTTATCAACGAGCAAAAGACCGGCAAGAATAACTATGTCACTCTAAACTGCAATGCCACCGATGCTCTCCGGGCTTATTTCAACGAACGGCATCCGACTGAACATGAGTTTATTTTTACAAAAGCCACTTGCAGGAGGCAGCCAATAAACAGAGTTCAAGCATACCGGATTGTAAGGACTGCTGCCGAGGAGACAGTTCAGGATGAGCACATCAGCTGTCACTCTCTGAGAAAGACATTTGGATATCACGCCTGGAAGAACGGCACTCCACCTGCTCTGCTGATGGACGTCTACAATCACTCGTCCTATAAAGTAACGCAGCATTATCTGGGTATTGAGCAGGATGAACGTGATGAGATTTATCTGAATCTTGAGCTATAGTTTTATGCGTATTGAAATCTAATATAGCTAAAAAGCCAGCCGTTTGCAACCGGCTGGCTTTTTTTGGATATACAAATCATCGAAATCATCTGTTAAACCAAATGCATTCTGTTCTGAATCGAATTTCAAATCAATCTGTGACATATCTTTCATCTGCCTGGTACTGTTGTATTTTAAAATTAAATTTCATCTTCAGCACCACCTTCTTCCTGTAACCATTCTTTCAATTTATCCTGTAATAGTTTCTTATCCGGCAGATACAGTTTATACTGTGATGCATAAATATTAGAATCTTCCGGCAATGTCAGTTCAACCATCGCATCATTTTTTTCATTGCACAACAATACACCAATGGTAGGATTTTCTTCCTCTGTTTTTTCGTATCTATCATAGTAATTGACATACATCTGCATTTGCCCCCAGATCCTGGTGCTTTAATTTGCCAATTTTTAAATCAAATAATACAAAGCATTTCAACAGTCTGTTATAAAAAACAAGATCCACTCTGAAATGATCTTCTTCGAATGAAAATCTTTTCTGTCTTGCCACAAAAGTAAATCCTTTTCCCAATTCCAAAAGAAACTGCTGCAAATTCCGTAAACAGTGTTTCCGAAATTCGATCCTTATATGTTAAATAAAACTTTCTTGCCTTTTCCAGCGTAGATTCTGAAAAGCCTTTTCCAAATTCTTCTGTTAATTTTTTAGAAAGATTTATTATGATTTTTTTACCGTATTCAGCCCTGTGTTTTCCCTGCTGCTGTACTTCTACAATCCACCTGCCAAGAGAATAATAGGTCATTATCTGGACATTATTTACCTGCTTTGCAGTAATGTTTCGTGCATATTTAATTAATTCAATTGAATTCTGACATAACTTATCCATATTGATATCATATACAGATTCATTGATTTCATTCTTCACACATTCAATCCTCCTATTTCAAAGTTTTCCTATTTCAGAAACACTGGCTGTTCTGTTAGTCCGTTGTAAAACTCTACAGCCGCCGCAATATCCTTCTCATCCGGATGCCCCTTTGATACACCGCCAATCAGCTTGAACGGTCCGAACGTATCAAATCCCTTGCATGAAAACCTTCCAACAATGTTGTCATGTTTGTATGCTATCACCTGCTCAATTGACTTAAAGACAGGTCTGCCGCCATATGTGCAGATAAGAAATACATTTTTATTGTCTGTGAGATTGACTGATGCAAACTTAAGCACCGACTGATGGAACTTTCCACCATATACTCCTGATGCAAAACCGATTAAATCATATTCCGACAGGTCTTTCTCTACCGTCTGTGTCGCATCTATCAGCTCGACATCTTTTGTCTTTGCTATCTCGTCAATTATCTTTTTTGTGTTTCCATGATGCACTGATGCATATACTATTGCTGTCTTCATCTTTAATGCTCCAATCCTTTATTAGTCTTCCTTTGATTTTGCCATCAGCATCTGCTCCAGCTTTTTCTTTCCGGTCTCATAGTCTGTAAACACAATTCCCTCCATACCAAGCTTTCTGCCACCTTCGATATTCTCCGGTCTGTCATCTATGAACACACATTCTTTCGGATTCAGATTGTATTTATCAAACAGGCACTGATAAATACCGGCATCAGGCTTTATCATCCCAACCATAGCTGAAATGACTTTGCCGTCAACAAGTGACACAAAACTAAGTTCACTGTGCGTATGAAGCTCGAAGTAGTCCTTTGGATAATTCGATAACAAATACACTTTATAGCCTCTGCTCTTTAACTCCTTAATCCAGTCTGCTGCATAGTCGAATGCCTTTACGACAAAAGCCTTTCCCTCTTTAAAAAATCTCCTGATATCCTCCTCATACTGTGGAGCCACCTTAACCATCTCATCAATTATCTCGTTCTCAGGAATTACACCACGGTCCAGCTCAACCCAGACAGGGTTTTCATATGTTGCATGGGCTAAAGCTGCTATTTTATTTTCTTCAATGCCAATCTCACGCATTGCCTCGTCCGGCTGGAACCTGACAAGCACGTTTCCTATGTCAAATACTATGTTTTTAATCATTTATTTTTTCTCCTACAACCCTGCATCTCTTCCTGCAAAAAGCATATCAATCCGCTATACTAAGCTATAGTATAGCGGATTGATGGACAAAATACAAATATTATTACCGTTCTGTGTTCCTTAGTTCTTCCTTTGATTTTGCCATCAGTATCATTTTCTCAAACGACTGTGCAAAGCTCTCATCATCTTCCTCTGTGCGCTTTTTCGGTCCTTTGATATGATTCTTATGTGAGCTTCGTCTACTAATATTTGCATTTTTTTCCAGCCTCTTCAAATAAACGAGATTATTTATCCAGATACCTGAACACCTAATCACTCTCTATTCACAAATTTATCCCATGGTGTGCGCACCTCAATAAGGTTTCCGGACAGATCATAAAATCTTACAAGCTTCTGTCCTCCGTCGAGTTCTGTCAGTGCTGTGGCATATCTGACCTCATACCTCCCTGACTCCAGCTTTTTAACTACACCTTCGATATCATTATCTTCAAAATACAGTTCCGTCATATTGTTATATGGAATAGTCTGTATCTGCATGCTTTCCTTCCATATTCCGGCATCCTGCAATACCAGGCCCTCCGACATTATTACATTACCTTCCTGTCTCGAAATCACATTAAGGCCAAACAGTTCGTTATAGAAGTGGATTGACTCTTCGATATTGTCCACTACTATTAATATGTTCTTTAGCTTCATATGACCACCCCATTACAATGGTCCACCTCATGCTGAATTATCTGTGCTGTCCAGCCTGTGTATTTGCCATGTTTCTTTTTGAAATTCTGGTCGAGATAATCCACTTCAATCTCTTTATATCTTGTGCATGGTCTCACACCATTCAGCGAAAGACAGCCTTCCTCCGTCTGAAAAGCTCCTGATTTTCCGGTAATCACCGGATTAATCATGGCAAACTGGAATGGTCCGGCCGCAACCACTATGATATTCTTTTTCACACCAATCATGTTAGCTGCCATTCCAACACAATGGTCAAGATTTGCTCTCAATGTGTCAAGTAAATCCGTAACCACCTGTTTATCATCTTCTGTAGCATCCACTGATTTCTGTGCAAGAAACAGTGGATCACGCATTATCTTCTTTACCATTATTTACTCCCTTCTGTCCAGGTATATTTCCACCATATATGTCTCAATAAGTACATTAATTAATAAAATTTCATTTTTCATATTTAGCCTTTCATCTATCTGTATCCTGATACTTATGATACCATATAAACAGCTTTCTTTGGCAGATATTTTTTTAGATTGCCATGAAAAATTTGAAAATGACAAACCTGCTTTTCTTTCCAATAAGCTTTCCTAAAATAGGAAATTTTTACTATCCTAATACTGTTTAATAGCATCTTAATATACATTACACAAAAAAAGATACAGGCGAACCTATATCTTTTTCGTGTAATAATATGATTAAAGGGGCAAAAGGTATCATCGATGCATGCTTGCAGGCAAGTGAACCTGATACGAATCCTCTTGTAAATATATTTCTTATTCTTCAATTACAAAGTTGCTTACATTCTTGCGGAGTTCTCCTGCCGAAGCCTCTGCTGTCTTAACACCTTTCATGACTTCTGCCGATTCGCCTGCAATAGAAACGGTTTTTTGCGCAATATTTGTTGTACCTGCAGCACTGTCATTTGATGCGGAGGTAATTCCTTCAATCGCCTCTGTAATATTGGAAATTGATGCTACCAATTCTTCTGAGGTTGCACTAAAATCCGATACCAGATCATTAATTTTAGATGCATCCATATTATAATCATCTGCCATTTTCTCAAAATTGTCAAAACTCTTCACAATATCTGTATCTACAAAATCCAACAGACGATTAGAGTCATTTGCAAGATTTGCTACTGCATTATCCACATTTTCCGTCACGGCCTGAATATGCCACGGCATCTTTAGACTGCTCTGCCAATACCCGGATTTCCTCTGCAACAACTGCAAATCCCTTTCCGGCCTCGCCAGCACGTGCTGCCTCAATGGATGCATTCAGTGCAAGCAGATTAGTCTGTCCGGTAATCGCAAGGATAGAATCAGCAAGCACGCCGATCTGTTCCACAACCTTTGCCTCTTCAAGTGCCTGCTCCAGCCTTCCCCTGATTTCTCCGAGCATCGTCTGAACTTTCTGTCGATTCTCCACCGTTGCTTCCTTCGTCTGTGCTGCCCTCTTATGAATTTCTTCTGCTTCCGTAGCCCCATCCTGTGCACGTATCGCAATCTCTTTCGCTGCACCATCAATCTGCTGAGTCATACTGTTGATCTGTTCTGTCGATGCGGCAGTTTCTTCAGTACTTGCAGCAAGCTGCTCGGTTGTCGCAGACACATCCTCAATTTCCCCATTCAGATTTGATATACTGCTATCCATCGCTTCCACAACTGTATCAATATTTGCTGCCTCTATCTTTACCTGGGAAAGCAATCCGCATATTGATTCCCTCATTGTCTCAAGTGTTCCTGCCAGCTGTCCGAAATCATCTTTCCGTTTCATCATATTGTCCTGCATTCTATGCGCAAAATTACCACCTGCAATCACTTCAATCTCTGCTACAACTTTCTTTAGTGACTTTGTAATATCCTGTGCGATCATGAAAACAAGCACTGCAACAACCACAAGCATTGCAACACATGCCCCAATCAGTGTGATTGCCTTTTTCATTGCATAGCTGGAAAATACCTTGTCCTGCTTTTCAATGGCAGTATCAATATAATCGGTATAATTTCCTGTACCGACCACCCAGTCAAATGGTTCAAAATACTCACTGTAGGAACGCTTCGGTGAAGGTTTAGTCTCTCCTTCTTTAGGAAATACATAATCTGTGTATCCTCCACCATCTTCCACTGCTACACGTATGATTTCTTTCACCATCTTGTATCCGTTTGCATCCTCTGTCTCCATACGGTTCGTTCCCTCGGTATCGCTGCCAAGCAGAACTACATTTGTTCCATCTGACTGATCAATCCAAAAGTAACCTGTCTCTCCGTAACGCATCTGCCGAACCTCATCCGCTGCAATTTTCTTGGCTTCATCCAGCGTATAAGTTCCCGCTTTATATGCGTCATTAATCTCCGACAACAGGGAAATAACCACGCCCACCTGCTCTTTAATTGAATCATCATAACTCTGACGGGATGATGCATCCATTGTCTCCAATGCTTTATCTTTCACATCTTCCAAATCCTTGAAGGAAACAACACTCCCAAGAGCCACAAGTAAAATAACCAGAACCAGTATCAGATTTAGCTTGGTTCTTACCTTCATATTCTTCATATTTTTATTCTCCCTTTCTTGGAACTGATCACTTTTGTATATTTTACCCAAAAATACAAAGCATGTTATAAAATCAGTATACACTTTTACTATATTTTCGTCAATAGCGATCCACCTTTTATACGTTTTATCTCTCTCAAATCCATAAACTTTGCTGAGAGAATATGACTTTGCAAATAAAATATAAAAATAAGCGATATTAATCTTCCTACGAAAAAAATCACTCTGATTTTTCCATCTCCCTTGCATGCTGCCTTGAGCAATATTTGCAGTAATATTTGTAAATCAGCTCATATCTGCTAACATTACCTATAAAACAAACTCTTAAATATTAAAATTCTTCATTCTGGTATTCGCAAGTCCTCTTGCCAAAATCGTCTGCATCTTTTCCGCAAGAAGAGTTTCAAGATTATACGACAAAACTTCACTATTCCCGCCGGACATGTTTTTTACTTTGTCTTTAAGTTGTTTCGCTGTATGAATCATACCATTACCTCCACATACATCATCACTTCATCCCTTACTCCAAGTTTAACCGCATACTCAATCAATCTTGATAGATTCTTTTCCTTCGAGGACATATATTCCTTGATTGCTGTCTGATATAACTGAATTTCATATTTCTTTCGATCTTTAATCAAATCACAAATACATCTTTCCTTGTCATATACTTTAACCAAATTACCGCTACTTGACGGGATTTCACAGGTCCCCATATCAAGAATATCTGGGTTTGCATAACGAACTTCTTTGTTTTTCTTTTTGATATGTGTAGCATTATATCCGGTAGGAACAGTGAAACAAATATGACTGTATTCTCTGTCGATAAGACCATGCAAATAAAAGGCGGTCTCGCCCGAATAAATAATATTCTTATTTCGTTGCTGGAGTACAAACAACTCATCTGGCCACACCTCATCTAAAATATAAATGCCATGTGCCACTTTTTCCATATCATGCTCTCTGACGTATTTTGAGACAGATGGCTTTGATACACCTGATTCAACGGCCTTCGATGTAATCAAATACCCATTGTCTTTTTCAATTAGCGATTCCAAAATATCTGATGTTGACATAGTTGGCCTCCTTATCCTTGATATTTACTTTTGTGCTTAAATTTTATTATATTTAAGTGTAAAAGTAAATATAATCCTTATATGCTTGCAGGAGTATAAGATAACATAACTTCAAATACCTCGTTTAATATTCCTTCTCTATCTCTCCATCTATTCCATACATTTTCTTGAATGCATCAAGGTCTGCCTGATTCTTAATCAGCATAACTTCTTCTATCTTACCTGTATGAATGTTCTTAAAGCCTGCAACCTGCTCACCATTACATATGCTCGCTTTGATTACCGGTTTCTTATTTTCTTTATCATATACCTTTGTAACTGTCTTTTTCTTAAATAGTCTCACTCTGACCACCTTCTTTTGAATTTGCCATCATTATCATCCCAGCTGTAGCCCTCGCCACAGCCACATCTTCCCTGTTTTCCATCATGTGGAAAGCTTTCATCTCCACCGTATCCATCCTGCTAATCCACCTATTATAGCAAATACTCCAATAGCTACCAGAAACAAAATTACGTTTTCTACGATAGAATTCTTGTTATTTCTCATAATCACACACTCCCTTATTAGTTGCAAATGATATCAGCTCTTTGATTGTCTTTAGTATATGACTTTACGAGTCCCAAAGTATGCCCTCGCAATTCGAATTTTTGTTCCAAAATCATCAATCAAAACTTTAATCAAAAATCGAAATCATCACTTTCATCTTCCATGTATGATTTTTCCGCAGCTTCATACACCGATTCAGTATGAGTATCAAACAGCACCCATTCCACCAAATCGAAGCATCGTTGAAAACCTTACTTGGAAAATCCTTCATGCTTCGGAGCATTCTAAGGAACACTCTCTTGGTTTGCACATTTCCTTCGTCTTCCGCTCCAAACGATATCTTTGGAAGTACCTGGATCTGGAAACCATTCTTCATTTGAATCAGACCAACGTAGTTCTTTATAGAGACTACTTCTCCAACATTACGTCGGTAGCCAATCTTCATAAAGTCTAACGCATCTGCACTATCCGCATCTCCGGTAAACTCATGGATAAACGCCACCAGATTATCGAATTCTTTCTGATTCAAATATTTGTATTTTTCATCATCTTTATAATCCGCATTGCAGATAATGGAGTCAAACTCTTTTACCTCAAACGGTTTACCCATGTTATCACCACGCTTTACAAAATTTCCTTATAACTATTAATATTGCCAAAGGCTACGTTATTGATTGAATATCTCTTTTCCGGAAGATCAATCACGTCTTCAACATTACCTTTGAAAATATTCTTTGCTACTACTTTCTCATCAAGAATAAACTTCAAGCTATCATCACTCTTGGCATTATCGCCCAATACAAGCTGTATCTTCTGATAGTCCTCATAGAAGTATTCCTGTAATAATGGAATTACAGATTTTTCAAATATAGACTGCAGCTTTGAAAGTGATGCGTCATCCTTAAGTCCAGTAAAGAAGGCATGTCCAATTGTGTGCTCTCTATCATATAAGAATGTAATTCTTTCATTGATTTTATCAAGCATTGCTGCAACATCCAAATCCTCTACCTTATCCGCATGAATCTTTCTAAGCACATCTGAATCCGGCATCATTTCAATAAACTGGAATCTTCTCCGAAGCGCTGTATCCATCAAAGCTATGGATCTATCTGCGGTATTCATCGTTCCAAGTATGTACACGTTAGACGGCACACTAAATGGTTTTCCTGAATATGGAAGGATAGCAGATGCAGCTTCTTCCATTCCGGCACGCTTGGTCGACTCAATCAGAGTAATCAGTTCTCCGAAAATTTTTGAAATGTTACCTCTGTTGATTTCATCAATGATAAACACATATGGTTTCTCATTCTTCTCTCCTGCATACCCACCATGCTTAGATACCAACTCCAGAAGCTCACTAATTCTAACTCTGTTAAGTTTTGTGATTTCAAAATTTGGCAGGTACTTACCACCATTCAGTTCACGAATATTTTCTACGATATCTGTTACAAGCCATTTTACCTTACGAGTCATTTAAAGCTGGATCTCTGTTCATCATAAAATGGCTCGCTATCCTCAATGATTCCGATTCCGTCAATATTAACATTTGCGCCATTATAGGAAACAACATAATCCCCAGGGCTCATCATATTAAACCATTTCTTATAATTGTCATCTACATTTTCATTTTCCCAGCTAAATCTTATGGTTCCCTCTTTGAAGCACGCTTCTTTAAGGTCATTTTTTCCTACGCCATTTAATCTTACGAACCATACTTGCGCATTGTGATCAATTTCCATATTTTCCGGTGTTCCGGCAATATCACAAAACTTTTTAAATACACCCGGCTCTATCGTATAGGATATATCGGTTGCTTCATCATCTACTACCGGCTTGATACCTTCTATAAATTCTTCATATCCATATGACTGGTGGAATGTAGTAAATGCTATTCTTCCAGCTTTTTTTAATTCATTGTATCTTTTCATAACTGCGTCATAATCTGTAAGTTCATCTACAGACTTCCCATCGCAAATTGCAACAGCGTATGTAGCAGAATTATATGTTTTTCCTGTTCCAGGAGGTCCATATAATATTAAATTCTTATCAAACTCTTTATTTGCTTCTTTCATCTCCTGGAACACACCTCTTTCCTCTAATGCTTTGATTGCCTCCATCAAAGGCTCTCTCATTTTATAAGAAAATACACCATCGGCACTGTCTGCCAAATCTCGTCCATAGAACAAAACTGGCCAGTATTGATTTTCTCCTGTATCTCTTGCACATAACGGACAGTTTGTTTCCTTATGTACAGCCTTAGCAACATTGATTGCATTCGTGTTATAATGCGCGGCGCCATTTCCATATTTATTCGCTATCTGCTTGCAGGTTCCTATTCCACCCATCAAATACAAATAATGAAGGGTATCTAACCATGCGCTTTTTACAATATTCTCATCACCCAGAATTCTTTCATATTCTTCTGCAGTAATTCCTGGATCATATTCAGCAAGACTTGGATAATACTCTATCTTTTCAATTCCAAGTACATGGTCATAATATGGCAGTATAGCTGCTATGGCTGCTTAGTTATTTCTGTATGATAATAAGCGTTTGTTTCATCCGGCTTTCTATCAATGTACTTACATATTTGCACTTTCTTGAGCTTTCCAGATTCAACTTCCTGCTTTATTTCATCTTGCGTCTTATTCAAAATATCTGGAGTTCCCCACTCATTGCTACCAGAAACAGAAACATAAACTAGGCCTGCCGCCACATTAAGAGGAATGTCTAAATGTGAATGGTACTGTTTCATTATGTCTTTGTCATCACCATCATTTTTTATTTCCAAACTTACTCGATAACAAGTATCGCTGTTACGTTTTTCTACAAACACCGATACACTTACTGGATTATCCGCATATTTTCCGTATTTTAATGGTGCCCATAAATAGCGGCGTGTTTTTGTATTTGAACCATCCAGCCAAGACATAGACATGCATTCTAACTTAAATCTAACAGCAAATGCTTCTGCCATCTTTTTCAACTCAGCTATAGCATTCTGTCCTTTTTTCTTTACTTCCAAAAGACGACTTACTTCTTCTGCTGCAAGCCCCGGTGCATCTGGCTTAGAATACGGAACATCTGTGTTATCTCGTAGATAATCCAGAACTCCTATGTAATCAATTTTACTATCATTTCCGATAATCGTTGGATACTGCTCTCTGACAAAATAGAACAGTTCTTCCATTGTTATTTTATTTCCATTCATGGTCAACTCATCCGCCATGTTGAGCCCTTCCGGGTGTGTTTTCTCCGGAAATTCATCCAGAAGACTTAATCTTCTCAATGAACTATTTTCTTCGGAATCTCCCCGGAGATAATTATTAGATGAGTTATCATTATCCGCGCAACACCACTGCGAACAACGAGCATTTGCCACACTGCTTTCCGCCAACTTGTGCACGCTGTATGATTGCTGTTTGTTTAAAATACATATCCTTTTTGCTACATACCGGATTACTATCAAACGATTCTGCTGAAAGCAATGCTGTCGCAATCCATACAGCTGTATTTACTGGATATCTATGTTCAAATACACTTATTGATTCTAAATACTGTTTAACCGACTCTGGCATGCGTATTGGCCCTTGTGGTGACCTAAATCCATGTTTCATCAGTTCTTCCCTGGAATATTCATCACCCACGTACTCTTCAAGTAACTCTAATTCCATATAGCGGCCAGCCGTACCATCAAACTGGCCTGAAAGATCATATTCTCGATCATCAATATCCGATTCGTCAAGATCAGCCTTGTTTACTCTACATTTAAATTTAATTGCTTTTACATTTCCTGATACATAAATATAAACTATATCACCAGCCGTCATATTTGCCTTTTGTGCCCAATCCACTCTATGCAAATTATGAAATGCATCTACTACATTATATTGTTCTGGATTGCCTGATATAATCCACTCTGTTACTTTCGTCTGCTTCAAACATATCACCTCTATCCCCCAAAATGTATAAATATCCAATTTTTATTCTATCATATTTGTGCAGATTTTACATCCTGTAGTAATAGGCTCTCCGACATTATTACATTACCTTCCTATCTTGAAATCATATTAAGGCCAAACAGTTCGTTATATTCTTCTTTTTGTCGATATAGATTCTGCTTTAATCGTTTCTAATTCATTGCTCCTATAGTTTGCAATATGAGTTCTGTCACATTCCCATTTGCTTATTGCATCCTCATAATGTAACCTGCCTTTACTTCGATGTATGAGATAAGCTAAATGAGAACAAATCTCTTCTCTTGTCAAAATCTCAAAGTCCACCGCTGACTCTAGAATATACCAACGCTTAGAACATAAAAGATTATCTGTTGCACTTACATTATATCCAATTTTATGTAACAGTGACTCCTTATTTAATTCAAAATCGCAGTCATCATAACCGTAATCTTTCACCAATTCTTCCTTTTCATCAATATGGCAAAGTACTACACCTTTTTTCTTCAACATTTCATAATCTTCATCTAGAATATAATATTTATCACATACATAACAATATGCTGCAGGTACTTCTACTCTTCTTACCCCACCTGAGAATAACCCTAACGGAACGCTGCACTTTATATCTTTCAGTCTGTGTCCACCGGAAGTGCACCTATTAGTATTTACTCTTACTATAAAATCATGCGGACTAATTGACACAACTTTATTTGCAGGCTCAATATATGTATAATTATCTGGTAAAGAACTATTAGAATAAAAATCTCTCGGGGAAATAAAATATTTTTTACATCTAAGACATTGCTTTATATTACAAGGATAAATTTTTCCCTTACATGCCAAGACTCTATTTGTCAGACGTACACTTCCTGTCATTTTTCCCAAACAAACATGCTGTTCTGAATTGCCTACATAAATTTGTGCATCTGTTGGGATAACATTATGCTCCTCGTTCTTTTTACGAATCGTATTTTTTTCATCATTAGAAATCCCCATATACTTTGACAATGAACCCTTAATTTGTTTATCTTTTCTTTTTTGAATGATTCCAAGCAATTTATCAACTTCCGGATACTGCCCATTCTTTGATTTGTGTTTATTATGAAAACTATTTTGCATCTGTATCCGCAATTTTATATCATTCACATTCCCATTTCCTATGTCGTTCTTTCTTAGTTGCATTGGGTTAATATGCATTTTACGGTACACTGTATGTATATATTCTATCAATTCAGGTGTTCCATATCCAATATCGCAAGTTTGACATATTTTTAGTGGCAAAAGTACATCTTCTTCTATTAACTCTCCATTACTATATATTTTAGCCATTTGCCGTTTTTTAATACACTATTACAGACCGGACATTTATTATAATCATCCCAATTAGTTGGGAAAAATGGTACTCTTTTATATACTTCTTCAATTTGTACATTCGAATCAGCCATTTAATTTTCCCTCTATACAAAACAATACGCACAGTTCGAACTCTAACGTTCCTATTTTTTTCTTACTCTTCTATTAAATTTACACGTAGGATAATTCTCGCATCCCATAAATTTACCAAAAGGACCTTGTATTAATCGCAAACGTCCACCACATTCAGGACATATATTAGGATCATATCTTTGCTTTTGTCTTGCTTTTTCCTCTGAGACATTTACTTCTGTATTTATATTCGGATTTCTTGAGCATTCATAGCACTTCCCTTTATTTAATTTTCCGAAACCACCATATGAAGCAAATGCACTTGCCGGAGCAAATTTTCCACAGAACTCGCACAGTACCCATCTGCGTCCTCCTTCATCAGTTAAAACCCTATCTTCCGGACAATCACCACTATTTATGACTTTTAGGAATTCCTGTCTCTTCTGTCTTTTTTCAACCTCAACTCTTTCTTGTTCCATTCGGGCTTGTTCTTTTTTCTCAGCAGCAATTTTTTCCTGCTCTATTCTTTCTTTTTCTCTACGCTCAAGTTCTGCCTTTCTATCTTTTTCAGCTTTTATTCTAGCCTGTTTTCTTCGTTCCTCGTCAGCTCTCCAGGCTTCTTCAGCATGTATCTTATCCAACTCACGCTGATAAATAATTGCCTGCTTATGCTTATTAAACTCCAGTTGTTTTTCCTTTAACATATCAGACAGCGAATGCTTATGATACATTACCTGTGATGAATCAGATATGTCAAATTCACTTAATTTATCTCTTGCTATATTGACTTTTTCCCATACTCCATCAGCATTTTTTTCATAATATACAACTGTCAACTCAGCCTTTGAATAATCAGCTCCATCTACATTTAAAAGCAGGCAATAGCCCTGTCTCTTCTGAATTTTCATTAACCCTTCCGGGTACTGTCCATTTGTTTCGGATTTATCCCCTGACGCAACATAAATAATTGAATTACCATTGCTATGCTGTTCAAGAATAGTAAATTTATCATCAGATAAATTACGGTATTCATTGCAAAAAGATAAAGCTACCTTCTTTTTCGCTGACAGAAATGTAAATTCATATTTTCTTTCAGACTCAGATACAGTTCTTATAGGAACCCTGCTTTCAATATCATCTGTATGCAGTTTATCCTCCAGCCAACATTTTAGAGCAATCTTTGAATCAATTGAATTAATTCCTTCAACGGGCATCTGACATATACCATCAAAGCCCTCTTTTATTCTAAAATGCTGTTCTCTTAAATTTCGTTCACCTGCCACCAGTACAAGATTTGCTCCACAGCCACAAGGACAGAACAACTCATTATTACGGCTTTTTGCTCGAAGCTGTTCAAGTTTGTCCGGAATATTAATTTGTTTACCATCTATGACGGTATAAATTGATTCAATTCCTATAAATTTTCCATCACATAATGCCACTGTTCTTTGAGCCATATGATTTCATCCCCCTAACTGCTTCATAAGTTTACATTATAATTCTCCATCTTCCTGTGACTGCCTATATCTCCTCTGATAATAGTCCATAGCCCTATAATCAATCACATCCTTCATCTGACAAACCATCACCGGATTATCAATTAGCGGTCTCAGCTCTTCTCTAAGCCCGATTGCCGCACCATCTTTCTTCACAAAAAATCCCTTTCCCGACTCCAAAAGGAAATGCACCGGCATCGATAGAATCTTCTTTAAATGTTCCTTATCCGATATGGAATTGTATTTTTGAATAGTCATATTTTTATCGAGATCTTTCCAGTTGGTTCCGGTTGAAAAGAACTCCTTCCAGCTTGAAAGCAGCTGCTCTTCCGACACCTCCATCAGGATATTTCCATGATTATAAAATGCCATAAGTACAGGCATCTTATACACCTTTGACATGCTGGTGTTTTCAAGCAGACTGATAAATTCTCTTCCTATTCCTTTGTAAAAACTCTTCATCCTGATTAAGCTCATCCAGTTCTTTAAGAAATTCGAGATATTTCTTAAATGGATTATCCTTTGAATGAGCAATGGCTATTTCATAAATTCCATCATCCATATATGTGAACAAATCCATTCTGTCCGGGCGCCTTCCGAGAAGCTCCTTAACCCTGAAATATTCATTAATTATCTGGTCTTTAAGCTTTAAATGTTTTCTGTCCATTTCCGCAAAAAGATCAATCAGCTTCATATCAAAATCTACCAGACAATCATCCGGAAAAGCTGATGTATCTGACGGATTATACACACCTGCATGCTGATTACTCCTGTCTGACAGAAGAAAACGCACTCTGCCCGCCTTCTCATAATTGCCGATAAAATCAAGCACAGTCAGAAACTCTTTTCCTCTGCATTTACGGAGTCCTCTTCCAAGCTGCTGGAGAAAAACTATCGGAGATTCCGTAGGCCTGAGGAACATTACCATATCAACTGATGTGATATCCACACCTTCATTAAACATATCCACTGAAAAAATCACTCTGATTTTGCCCTGCTTAAGCTGCCTAATAGCTACATTTCTATCCTCTGTGTATTCGCCGCTTGCATCGCTGAATACTGATACTGATGGTATTCCCCTTTTTGAAAATTCTTTTGCCATCTCCCTTGCATGCTCCCTTGAACAGCAGAAACCAAGCGCCTGCCTTGAGCCGTATTTACAATAATATTTGTAAATCAGCTCATATCTGCTAACGTTGCCTATATAGGTTTCATTTAATTCCTTTTCATCATATCTGCCTCTTACTATATGCAGCTTTGAATAATCTGTTTCATCAAAGATTCCATAATAATGAAACGGCACAAGCATTCCTTTGTTGATTGCTTCCTTTAGTGAAATCTCATATGGCACATTGTAATCGCAGATTTCATAGATATTTTTTCCGTCCATTCTCTCCGGAGTCGCGGTGAGTCCCAGGAGAAATTTTGGCTTAAAATAATCAACAATTCTCTGATACTGTTCATTAACAGCATGGTGAAATTCATCAATCACAACATATGTAAAATAATCCGGTGCAAAGTAATTTTCATTCAGATATTCCACTCTGCCAAGAGTCGCAACTGACGCAAAAATCACCGACTTTTCAGTGCATTTACTATCTCCGTTAAAGAATCCGTAATCATCTGAATCACGTACATTTTTAAATGATTCTGCCGCCTGCTTTAATATTTCCTCGCGGTGTGCAACAAACAAAACTCTCTCATAATTTTTTTTTTGAATCAAACGCCGCAAGATATGTTTTTTTCCGACACCGGTTGCAGCCTGAACCAGAGCTTTCCTTGCGCCCTCTGCTCTCGTATTTTCCAGAGCACACAAAGCCTCTATCTGCGCGCCTCTCGGCTCAAATAGCGGTATCTGATTTGATGTCTCTTTATCATCCTGCAAATCGTATCTGTCCAAGTCATTTGATACTGCCGGACGGTGCCAGTTCTTTGAATATTTTTTCAGTTCTTCATCGTCTATTACTATGGAATGATTTTCGAATAAGTCTACAAAAGTATTGTAAAACTTCTCATAATTAATCGGATCTGTTTTATTGCTGAATCTGTAATTCCACTCGATACCGGATGTCGGTGCACTTCTTGAAATATTAGAGGAACCAATGTATAGCTCACTGTAATCCTTGTAATGAAACATATATGATTTTGGATGAAATGAACGGTTTTTCTCATTATAAAAGCGCAAATCGACTTGGTCACCAAGCTTATGCTTTATGAGATACAGTGCTGATGGCTGCGTAATGCCAAGATAGTTTCCTGTCAGAATCCTGATTTTTGCACCACGTTTTAGTGCATTATCAAGCTCACCGAGCAGCATTTTCACGCCTGATTCCATCAGGAACGAAACAATAATATCCACACTGTCAGCCTTTTTTATACTGTCTGCAAGCTGATAGTACAGATACATTCTCTTATCCGCGCCTCCGGTCATTGCATCTGTCGAATATTTTATTTCATATACATCATCTAATTCTTCTGCAGTATTACGTTCAGCCATTTTTCTTCTCCCCGCCCCGGTCTTACATCGCCTGTAATCCACTCTTCCTTCACTTGCAGATTATCTATTTCACCAACAAACTTTTCAAATGTCTTTTCCGTGAAATCTGTAAAATAGCGTGCCATTTTCTTTCTCCTTCAAAGTCACCATACTTAAAGGATGTGTAGATTATGCCGTCTTCCTTTAATGCTTTAAGCATTTTCATAAACACGGCTTTAAGTTCATTCTTAGGAAGATGAAGTATTGACGAGCAGGCCCATATGCCATCATATTTTTTGTTCTCGTCAAGTTCTTCAAATAGCAGCCTTCTGACTTGTATTCCTGTGTAATTGCTTGCGATATGACACATTTCCTCTGAACCATCTGTAGCATCTACATAAAAGCCCTGGTCCAAAAAATATTTTGTATCTCTTCCTGAACCACAGCCAAAATCCAATATATATCCGTGCTCCGGCAACAGCGTGCTAAAGCGATTTTGTGTCTCATAAAAATCCACATTTATTGTTGTTTTTGCAAAATTATCTGCATTTTTGTTGTAATATTCCAAGGTTTTGTTTTTGTTCATCATGAGTTTATTATACCATTAAGCATTGAAAAAAACTATATTTTAAAACCTAACTGATCTTCATCCAAAAATGAAATTTTAAATTCCACCACCACATTTGGTGGTGGAATTTACTCCCGCACAGTAAAGGTTTACTCTTTCATATAAAAATGGTAAGGTTATCTTTCTTTCTGACAGCAATAGAAAGAAGGATATCCATGAGTAAATATATTCCAGGAAACCAGAAGCACCTTTCCCTTGAAGACCGTATCTATATCGAAAACGAACTGAACAAGGGAGAAACCTTTAAGAACATTGCCCGCTTTCTTTGCAAGGATCCAACAACCATTTCAAAGAAGTAAGGGCTCACCGTCTATCCGACTGGTATCACAAAGGTACTTTCTATAATGCCCATAACTTTTTATTCATCGCTTCCATTGCCGGAAAACCAATGTCTGCGGAAAAATCATTCTCTGCGATGTAAAATGCACTTCCTGCCCCACCTGTAATCAAACTTGCAAGGATTTTGTGAAGGAACAGTGCAAAAAGACTGGATAAGGCGCCCTATGTCTGTAATGGCTGCAAAAAAGACAAATCATTGCACCATCGCCCAGAAATACAGATACGATGCACGTTTTGCTGATAGAAAATACCGTGAAAAGCTTTCCGGTTCCAGAGCCGGTATAAACATGACAAAACATGAATTACGCAAAAAGGATGGCATTGTTTCTCCTTTAATCGAGCAGGGACAATCTCCATATCAAATCATTACCAATCATCCAGAACTGGATATGTCAGTCCGTTCCTTGTACACCTATCTGGATCAAGGTCTGTTTACAGCCAGAAACATTGATTTAAAACGTAAGCCCGGCTTCAAGCCACGAAAGTGCCATAAAACACAGATTACAAACAGAACCGTCTTCGAGAAAAGGTTATTCAGTGATTTTAGTGAGCTGCAGTTATCCTCTTTTGTAGAAATGGATACGGTACACTCATCCAGAGAATCCAACAAGACGTTACTGACCTTTTTCTTCACTAAGGAAAAGCTGTTCCTTGCCTTTCTCCTGAATCGTTGTACTAAAGGCGCTGTCCGGCTTATTTTTGACCGTTTAGAAAAACGTATGGGCACCTATGAGTTCTTATCTGTCTTTGAATATATCTTGACAGACAGAGGTTCCGAATTCGGAGATCCTGTCGCTCTTGAAACAGGACTGGATGAAATTCAGCGTACCAGCATCTACTATTGTGATCCCATGCGTAGCGGACAAAAAGGAGGTCTTGAGCAGGCTCACACCATGCTTCGCATGGTGCTTCCCAAAGGAACTAGTTTTGAATTTTTGACACAATGGGATGTGAATCTAATCGTGAATCACATCAACTCCACTCCAAGGGAAAGTCTTAATGGAAGCACGCCTTATGACGCCGCATTAGAGACACTCGGAAAAGAAACCCTAAACGCATTTCAGCTTAAGCGCATTGACCCTGATTTGGTCAATCTAACGCCTAAGCTGATTCGCTTCAACCATTAACAACCACTTAGAAATCTGCTGTCGGACTGGAAATTAAACTTTCACATTTTCCTCACATGACCGGTGGAATTTAGTCTCGCACACTACCTTCCAGTGGTCCGTTTGTCATACCATCAAATCAGTTTTTTCCAAGAAGTTACTCCTATTATAACAGAAATAAGCGTTTTGAGCTTATAAAACTCTTAGAAAATCAAGAACTTTTAAATGAGTGTGGAATTTACTTCTGCACTGGAATTTACTTTTTCAAGTTAGCAACTGATCTTCATCATTTACTTTGTCTTCCTCTATCATCACCGTCTTATCCTTACCATCTCTGATTACTTTGCAAATGACTCCGCCGTCTGTCACAAACACAATCTTTCCTTTTGCCTTACCACCGATTTTGTCATACAGTCTGCCTGCACTCATTGACTCACCCTTCACGGTGTATGGGCTGTTGGCTACGTAGCCCACCTTGCCAAATCCTTTTATCTTTACCTGTATTGCTTCGTTGTCATACTCATTGTCCGGCTCCTTGACAAGCTTGACCTTCATGCCTTTTTCCATGAAGTCACTTCCATAATAATGGTTGCATCCTGCTATTGTAAAATACATTTCTTTCATTGTCGTGTCCTCCTGCTATTATACCGGTCCGTCGATTTTACATTCATCATAATATTTGCACAGCATACATAAGCTGTTGCAGTGTTTTGAATGATGCAGTGTCCTCTTTATCCAGTAAATAAATTTTTCCATTTTGTCCTATCCTCCTGTTTTTCGTAAATTAAATGCTTGTTTCTTATGATGGCTATAGCTTAGCATTTTACGAGTCCCAAAGTCTGCCCTCGCACATCGAATCTTTGTTCTTTATTGCAATAAAACTACAAAAAAAGACGCAGAATCTGCTCTGGCATTTCCAATGAGATCACAATGCGAGTATTGAAAGTACCAGTAAAAATAATGTTTCTGCCGTAGAAACAGAAACAGTTTCAAAATATGCTAGAAAATATTTATGAAGTCTACCAATTAATGAGTTTTCATTGTATAATATCTTTGTCGTACAGGTTCACTTTCCTTTTTAATGTTTTGTGCAAATTCATTATACATCAGAAAGCTCTGTACATTTCTTTTTTATGAAAAAAGTTGTAAATTGGTGTTTTATAATTAACTCATAACCACAAGAGAAGGTGCTTTTAATGGCTATCATAAAACAATTCGACAAAAGATCTGGTATGTGAGTAACAAATCGAAAGTTGAAGGAGAACTGGCGATGGATGGAAAAAGTCGGGTTTTCAGACCTGAGGCTGAAAAAGTTTGGCATGAAGATTATCAATGTGAATATTACAGGGGAGTTATCATAGATGGTGAGGACAATATTGTGGAACGTTGCGCTAAAATGCACCCCAACTATACAGCAGCTTTTAGTGATGCTGTAGAAAAAATGTCAGTCAGTCCTTTATATTCACGACAGACAAGCCCTGATATGAAGAAAAACTGGAAGAATATAAAGCAAAAAAAGCACTAGAGAAAAAAATGAAAACTACCGTTATTTTTGATCCGAGAGAATGGAATGAGTGGAAGTATATTTATGATTCCTGCAGAGGAAATTTATATCGGTTTAGGTATTTAAATCAGGAAGAAACATCTTCTGTATTCCTTTCAAGAAAAGGGCATCCTATATTAGGTGAAATATTATCGCGGAAGGGCGAAGCTGATTGGGCATTTTACAGTAGCAGAATTAAGAATGAGTATGACATTGAAAATCTACCAGGGCATAAGGATATTTGGAAGATTTTGTCTGTTGCAAATATTTCTAAAAATAAAAATGGGGATAGCGAAGTGACAATTAATTATCATAAGTTTAGTAACTTGACCAAAGATTTTAAAAAAAGAGAAAAAACCAAAACAATTGTCATTAAGAGAAAATGGGATTTCTATAATGAACTTATGGATTTCTTAGTCGAAATGTAAAGTTGCATGGTACGCATTGTTGGAGTACTGTGTGAGGAAAGTGAATCTATGTAAGGTGGTGTGTGTAATGGATTATTATGATGGACTATCAGAAAAGGAAATACATTATATTGATGAAGCAAGGATAATCGGTAGAACGGAAGGAAATAGTAAAAGATTAAGTGATTTGATCACATAGCCTTTAATAATAAATTCTTTTAATACTCGATTTGCCCAAATGCGGAACATCGTAGCCTTTTTAGAATTAACACGGTATCCGACAGCAATAATGGCATCCAGATTGTAATATTTTGTATTGTACCGCTTGCCGTCTGCCGCAGTTGTTTCCATTTTGGAAACAACTGCTTCTTCCTGCAATTCGCCGGATGTAAAAATATTTTTCAAATGTTTTGAAATAGCCGCCTTTTGCACTTCAAATAATTCTGCCATCTTTGCCTGCGTCAGCCACAAGTTTTCCTGATATAAAAGGATTTCAACCCGAACTTCACCATTATCGGTTTTATAAAACAGGATTTCCCTTGTTTCATAAGGAGTTAGCCCATATTCTTCGTTCATATCCATTCCCTTCCTTTCCTATCAGAACATACTATAATTAACGAGCCATTTGAGTTTCTTTCAAAATAATAAATATCACTTGCTTTTATTACTTTTTTTTCACCCAAGTAATTTCTATATATTATTTGAGTTGGCTCCAAATGAATATACCAGATGTCAAACATTATGCTTAAAATATACCATAATAAACAAAAAATAACTATACCAACATTTAAGTAAATCTTTGCATCCCCACTAACATTTGATGGAATAGTACTCAAAAAAGATAATAACACTGTAAAAAACACTGCAATCACGAAAAGAAAATAAGAAATCTTTTTCTTAGAGAAATAGGTTCTTCCCATCTCATCCTTTTTATATTTTACATTTCCTAACAATTTAGGAACGATAATTTTTATAAGAGTAAAAATTATTACATATGTGAATGCTCTAATTCCAATCCATATATAGTCCACAGATCAAACCTCCTATCAACATACTAAAAACAAGCATACATACAATAAAACCAAGCATGCAACTAATAATCCCTGATATCCATAGCGCAGGATATATTTTTCGACTCTTTCGTGTGATAATAGAAATCACGATTCCCATAAACGAGAATAATGTTCCCAAAAATATAACATCAATATAGGTATACTGCTGCATTCACGATTGCCTGCACCTTTTTTCCATACCCTGGAATTAAAGCTTTCTCAACAGCTCGCTTGGCCTTTTCCTGTCGTCCTTGCCTTTATTGATTTCTTTATACTCGGTGTCCTCATTCCAAACTTCATCTTAATCGCCTCCGTTGTTTCAAAAAACGCTCCTGCTACCAAGTACATGATCAAATTCATCAAGAACATCCGTCATCAGTCCCTTATCAATCCGACTTTTACACTCTGCAATCAACACAGCCGGGATTCCATAAAATGCTTCAGAATTTCAAATTCATGGTGCAATCCATCCGTCCATACTGGACCTACTGTATGAATAATATATTTTGCCTTTAGGTTATATGCACTAGTGACAGCAATATCACCTCTTGCGATTTTGCCGATATTCGCTCTTTCTGTGAGAAGCTTTTCCTTTCCTGCTGCCTCATATATTGCTAAGTCCGTGCCACTTACACATATCGGATTTGGATTAGCAGTATTTACGATTGCATCTGCTTTTACCTTTGTTATATCGTTGCGAACAATCTTAAATGGCATTGTGGCACCTCCTTATCCATGCCTGTATTACTTTAACAGCTTCCTTATCTGCTTATCCGTTGCCTCGGGATACATCTCATGCATATAATCTACAATCTGCTTCCATGAATCCTGTGGATTATCCTTATAGCAGGAAGTCACATAATCATATCCATAGATATGCTCAATAGATGAATACACTGCAACATCCCATCCATATTCAATACCTCTTTTATTCACTCTCTTTTTAAAATCGCAGTTGCACAGATATGTCTGCATCATAAGATTCGTTATTGCACCATCAAATCCCTTTTCTCCATCCTTACCAAATCCAGCTTGTTTTTTCAATTCATTTGAATAAATCTCTGAATCAGCATTGTTTTCCATAAAATTGACCATTATCTTTTTATGCTTATTAGGTGCTTTTCCATCATCATATAATGCATCAAAATCATATCCATCCCGGCGGTAATTAGCAAATACAGGAAGCCACTTTTTTGATATAAATCCTGCCTTCTTATCAAAGAACTTTCCATAGACGATATCATGCCGCCTTGCTATAATAGCCCGCCACATCCATGGATCAATCTCCGGATTATCACTCCACCAGTACTCTGGAACAGTTCTTTCTTCAAGTGAAAACCCATCTATGTCATTCTTAAATAATGGTAAAAAGCCAAATCCATTTATATACTTGATTGCTTCATCTACAGAATGGATGCAATCCGGGTTGTCCCAATTAATGCCATGCATAATCCATTCACCTGATTCGTTTCCCATAATACACCTCTATATGAACGCTATTACAGTAATACTACTCCCAACAGCAAGCTTATAAGCATAATAATGTATCCCATTATTAATGTCATTATCCAGCATGTATTGACAAAACTCATATTTTATGTTCCTGCCCCTCGATTTCTTTTTGAATCCATGTCATAATTACATCTACAAGATAATCCTGCTGCACCTGACTCAGTTCCTTGCCCGGCTGCATTTTATGCCACTTTCGGATGCACTCCCTGCAGCATGTTGCTGTTGCGTGCTGGGCAATAAATACTGGATGTCCACGCATTGGTGTCTGTTTGCTATCATTTGCTATATATGCAGGAGCTTCTCTCTTTGCAATAAAATCCTTTGCATGTTGTCTGATTGTGTCCAACCCTTTTTCATTTATGTAATCAATATCTTTCTGCTTCAGATGGAAACTGCTTCGGAACTTGGAATTATCCAGTCGCTCAAATAACTGCCTGTACCATTCATCCTTAGTCATTAAAACTTCACCACTCGTTCCATGAAAATCACCTATTATTACTATCTATCAATAATAGGATTATACCACCATTTACCCCTATTCAACAAATACAATACCATAGATTTTCTCAGACTTAAGATATTTCCCAGACTACAGTACATGTATTCATTTTTGACCTCCTTTTCCCTGGACTAAAAAACGCCCAGACTAGATTTTTCGTAAATCTAATCTGAGCGTTTTATATCTCTCAGGTCTGATTTCTCAGACAAGAAAACCAATTTTACAGATTTTGACAACCCTTTTCCTATATTACACAATACTTGAAAATACCGGGTGGAAATCATTACCTCTCATTTGGGTGGAAATTTTTAATTTTTAGTGGATGAAATAATCATTTTTTTAATGATTTTCGTTTTTCTTTATCTTAACGCGATAATCCTGGCTTGTCTGTGGGTAAATTATCTCTTATCGTAATATACTTCTGACCAGTTCAATATAGTTCAATTTTACAGTTTCATAAAAAATATTGTCAGAAATCAGTTTCATAGTTGAATCAACATAATCGTCAGCATAAAAATCTTCTTGTACGAGTTCTTCTGCTACAGCCAGCAGATCAACATCCTCCCTTGCGGATGGAGTTATTTTAATATCCATTTCTGCTCTATGCTTTCTAACATCTGTAAAGAGCCTCTTGAAATCATCATCTATTGTAATATAATTTTTCAGTTTAAAGATATCATATAAGTGTCTGGAATTTCTCGTTGCCCTTCCTACCATATAATAATCACATACAGCAAAAATTTTATCTATAATTGTTCTGGATAGTGTCTGTGTCTTCATTTTAAATGGTTCTAATCCATAATCTCTCAAAATCTCAGATTCTTCTGTTGCAAGACAATCAAATATTATACTCGTAATTTCCTTTTCTTCTGTTGGATAAGAATATGACATTAACGCGGTCTCCAGCTTCACATATGGCCGCAGACCCTTTTTATCTTCTGAGCAAACCGAGTCATATACGAAATCATAGTGATTATAATCCTTATCGCTTTCGATAGACTTCCAATTATCAATTTCTAAGTCTAAGTCTTCGCTGATTGGTTGTAGTAACTGATATTTTATTTTCTTCCTTCTGGCTTCTCCCAAATGCTCTTCAAATGTGATATCAATGTCCTCTGAAAAACGGTCTATTACATGATAAGCCTTGGAAAGGGATGTTCCACCCTTAAACACCACATTGGGATTTCTCTGTACCAGTTCTTTTAATATCATTGTCACATAGTAATCTTTTTCAACGATACTTTCATCTATGCCCGTTCTTTCTGATACCGTTACAATAATATCTCTCAACAATTCTTTATCATCTTTATGCAAATACATCGTCCAGCCTCAATTCGTAATAATATCTAAATATTGCAATCGGAAACTCTCTTATATAACTATCCACATCATTTTTTGTGATGCCATGTATCTGCACAAATTGAGATACTTTGTCATGGGCCACATCATAGCTTTCATCCAGATACATATCCAGATTTTTTAATAAGTCAAGTAGCTGCAGCACATAAACATTTTCTTCATTTACCGGAACCACTGGTCTTCTTACAATGAATGTTCTCTTTCCAATTGGAATTTCTCGTATTTTTGCTGCCATGTTATTGCTAACAATCTCAACTTTATTTGGAACCTGTGTTGAAATTCCCAGCTGATTGGCAAATGTATTACCAGAATAGAAACCATCTACTTTTCCACCTCTGGAAACATACTTGTACCTGGCAACCATATCTGCATTTACGCCTACATTTGTTTTTAATCGTGATTTCTTAGGCAAATAATAAATGCCGTTCTCATATTTTTGTAGTTTTCCCTCATCGCACAGCTTTTTTAGCTGCTGGTTTACTGCAGATTTTGTAATTCCCTCAATCACTATATCAGAAAAGAATATAGGCTCTGCTTCCTTATAATTATTTTTCAAGAATTCATATAACATAAACCTCATTCCTTCCCCCTAAATTTTTGTAACTATAATGGTTACTTGTTAATAATATTCTATTCCTGTTTTTAAAATCTGTCAATGTTATTTTGATTGCTATGGTTAGTATATCCAAAGCAGATTAAAATATAAAAAAGAACTGTCACCCTTAGGATTCCTCCCAAAGCCACCAGATCTTAAATTTTCATAAGACCTGATATCTGATTCCCTGCGCTGCTGATCTGATTTGTGTTCGAAGTGATGCCTCGATAATAACTACCAACCTCATAAAATACAGGCAAAAATTGTGCTGTATTTTTCACTTATTTTACATTTGCCTACATTTCATTCATTGCGACTGCAAAAAGAGACCATAAAAAGTGACCTGAAATGATTTCATAGTAACCTTCTTTCCTCGGCCTGTCGATCAATGGATTAAGAACTCCATATTTCTTAATACTGTCCTGTAGTTCAATCATCTGACTGTCACCGATCACCTTGAATGGATGATTCGTAAAAGTTCTTAACCGCTCCATTTCAATTTCAACTACTTTTTCATCCGAATCTCTGATATCCGTCTTTTGTAGCACGAAATGGTAGTTCTTCGTTTTCCATAATCAAATCACACGCTGTCCCACCGATGATGACATATTGATTTTCAAAACCTTGAAATCTTTCCTTAAATTTTGTAAATCCACTGACCATTACTCATGCAACCTTCTTTCCTGCAATTCATCTACTGCTTCTTCAATTCTTTCATCATTTGTATCTTTAAAAGATAAAACAAGTGAAATATCATCAGCACTGTTATCCTCTGAAAATTGTTTTGGGTTGTATGCCCATAATTCAAGTCTGACCTGTTTATCCGGGTCTATCAATTCATCAGTCAGCAAGGCTTTATCATAATCTTTCTCACTAATTGCATAGGTAACAACTCGGCTTGGATTTAGCATTGTTTTTTCAGAAAGTGCCGTTTCCCCTGCAAAGACCATATTTTCTGTAACTTGCGTCTTATCTATATATCCTGTTTTTCGAACAGGAGTCGTCAAATATACTTTTGCTTTTTCAAATAATTCATCTCGCTTATATTTTGACTCAATAAACTTATTAACACCGTCTTTTGCTACAAGAAACAAATCTGTCGTTTCCAACTGCTTCACTGCTCTGGTCAAGGTCATTGCTGTAAACGGAAGCACTTTTCCGGCTTCTGAAGTATACAATCGTTTTTTCTTACTGTACAGATAAAATAAAAACAACTGCTGCGTGGAGTAAACAAACTTACCAGTCAGCTTTTGAGGTTCTTTTTCATCAGAAAGCATTGTCCCAATGAAAGGAAGAAAGACCTGCTTATCAGTAATAAACGGTATATTATTTTCTATAAGGCTTTTTCTTCGATAATTTGATACCGTTGTAAGTTCAAATACGACTGGCACATTATCAATCTGCTGTATTTTTACAATTTGTTTTTTCAATGCCGGAAGTGTGGCAAGTTCTTCTGTTGGAGCAAGCATTATACAGCGTCTGTTTCCAATATATGCTGTATGAAAATCATAACTCCCTGCAATATAAACAGGCAAAGAATCCTGATGATTCCATGCTTCATATTTTATAGAAATCCCGAATACGCTTGTAAGCATATTTCTCATTCTCCTTTTAACTCAATTTGTTTTATTTTAACTTAGTCAATGTTATAAGTCAAGTTTTTGAGTTATTTTGAATTTATATTTCCTTTTTCCGTGACATGCTAAAGTCGCTATCATCAGAAATAAAGGCTTAGTGAATGACTTATTCTACCATACTTTTTCATTTGAGCCGAAGGTAATATCATAAGGTGTAAGCGGTAAATTCTCCTCCGACCACTCCGAAACAAGCTCCGGGTGTACTTCTGCCAAACTGTTATTCATAGTCAAACCGAGGCCTACTTGTGCTTAGAGTATATGAAGTTTTAGCTTTTGTCTTGTAGTTTACGAATATCCGAAAATCAAAAAAGCCCTTTGAGAAAAGGATTTCTCCTCTCTCAAAGGGAAAGTTGGCAAACTTGAATTTCATAAATTCACATATTAAGAATTTAATTTACGTCTATTGCCCTGTAAACTACTTTAAATTCCTCACAAAGAATACTTGTTTGTCCATTGAATTCAAGCTCTGTTTCTGCAAATTCTTCTGCAAAGAAATCTTCATGAACATCTCTCCAGTATGCAAGACTTCGGTCTCCTTCCCCTTCCTTGTAAGCGTGTTCCTTTGATACTTCATCAAATGGAACCACTGTAGTCTTAGTGGTTTGAATAACACAAACTGCCTCATCCTTTGAGTTTAAAATAATACTATAATCACCCGACTGTGGTAATGGATCTTCTTCTCCTTCCATAAAATATAGATCATATGCAGATGCAGTTGCAGTCTTAATTCCCGTTAATACAAGGTCTGCCAGCTGATCAGGTGCATCTCCAAATCCCCACGCCTTATAAGGAGTATCAATATCTATATTCTCTTTCTCGCAATATGCTTTCCATAATTCTTCTGCTCTCATAATGCTCCAATCTGTAACTTCCGATTTTAATTTATCTACTCTAAAGTTAATAACTCATAAGTTACTTCTATATTGATGTAATAAAATAAATAACTTGCAAAGTCAAGTAAACTATCTATAATTTCTTTTCGTTGGCAATATCCCAGCAATATTTCTAAAACTCCAAACTATCCGCATTAAGCAGAAAATACTTCATTCCCATGATTACAAAGCCTTCCTCATTTCTCCAAGGCTTTTTTGTTCCGTTTACTACCACGATCTTTTTAAATGAATCAGGGATATTTCTAAATGAATTAAATTCCAGCTTCTGCTTTTCCTCAGAGGTCATATCATAAGCCACCTGAATATAATATCTCTGACTCCCCTGATTGACCACAAAATCAACTTCAAACTGCTTTCGAGTTGTTTTTCCTTCATCATTTTTCGCATACACCTCTACAATACCAACATCCACATTATAACCTCTTATAAGCAGCTCATTGTAAACAATATTTTCTACCTTTAATATCATATCTGGCAGCGGGAATGAATGCTCACCTTGCAAAGCCTGTAAAAATCGAAAATGTAAAGAAAATTTTGTGCGATTATTCGGTATAGCGATTAGGATTTCTCGAATCCGTAAACCCATTTTCCACGTAAGAACAGATACAGAAAAATCACGGAGCTGATACCCCAAGTCAATGGGTATGCCCAGAAAATCACTCGTATATCCGGGAGAATACGAACTGCCACAGTAATGTAGCTTACACGAAACAAACACCAGTCACAGAGCATAACGATCATCGGAACGGATGCGTTACCTGATCCACGAAGTATTGCTGCGATGCAATGAGAAAACGCCAGCAGACAATAAAATAACGCAATTGTTCTGGACTGCATGACTCCATAATGTACAACATTAGGATCTCTGTTAAACGCTGTGATCAGTACCGGTGCTGCCACATATATGATAATACCGATCAACTCTGCAATAGTAATCGAGCAGAGAACTCCAAATCTTGCTCCCTTTTTCGCCCGGTCATACTGTTTTGCACCCAGATTCTGACTGACAAAGGTTGTCAGAGCCATTGTAAAACAGGTCACCGGCAAAAAGGCGAATCCCTCAATCTTGGAGTAGGAACCACATCCTGCCATCGCCATTTTTCCAAATGCATTTATATTTGACTGTACAAAGACGTTCGCGATCGCGATCACTGAATTCTGAAAACCGGATGGTACACCATTCTGGATGATCTGCTTCAGCATAGAACTGTCAAAACGAATCTCTCGCAATTCCAGACGGTATTCTTCTTCCGCACGCAGCAGATGAACCATACAGAGCAGAGCACTGACAAACTGTGAAATTGCGGTTGCAAGTGCTGCTGATCCGACTCCCATGCCAAGACCTGCGATAAAGAAAATATCCAGAACGACATTGACACAGGAAGAAATAATCAGATATATCAGTGGATGGCGTCCATCACCGACCGACTGCAGAACTCCAACAAAGATATTGTACATGACAACACCCATAGACCCTGCAAAATATGTACGGAAATACACAATAGATTCCGGGAGCACGTCCGCAGGAGTTCCCATCAATACCAGGATCTTTGGTGCCAGAAGCATTCCCAAAACTGTCAGCGCAGCACCGGCCACAAGTCCAAATGCAACCGTTGTATGGATTGCCTTTTGCAGGCAGTCTCTTTTTTTTGGCTCCGTAATATCGTGCAATAACAACACCTGCACCCATGGCAATGCCGTTAATAAAACCTACCATCAGAAAAATCAGATTTCCAGATGAACTGACTGCCGCCAGTGCATTACTTCCTAGAAAATTTCCTACGATCAGGGAATCAGCAGTATTATACAATTGCTGGAACAGATTTCCCAGAAACAATGGAATTGCAAAAAAAATGATCTTTTGGGAGATACTTCCCTCTGTCATTCTCAGACTCTTTTTCATAGCTAAAATTACTCTTCTCTTTCCTGTGTTCTTTGAATCAATAGAGATGAAGGACTGCTCTTCGTGATAGTTGCCTCTCTACCTTATTATTTGTACCATACCATGCATATGTTGCTGATGTCAATGTAAAGACTGCTTGTAGAGCTGGAATTTGGAACGTGCTTTATAAATTTTTTCCGATCCCCTCAAGTTCGTTCATGGAATCCTTGTTTTTTTCAAGTTCATCTCTGGCTGTTGCGTAATATGATTTTTTGAAAAGCATATCCCATGAAAGATATTTTGCCATACAGTCAAACTGCTTATCAATCAGCTCATACTGGATACTGTCTACGGGAGAACCGCCTACAACAATCGTGCCAACTTTTTTATTTTTTAACTGCAATCCACGGCAGTAGCACTTATCAATGATAAGTTTCAATTGTGCTGACATTCCCCACCAATAAACTGGTGTAGCAAAAAGAATCATATCTGCGGCAGCAATTTTATCAATTGTAGGATTTGTATCATACTTATCGACACATCCCTTAGAGCATTGACAGACACCACATCCCTTGCATGGTGCAATGTTGAGTTTGTCAGGTTCAATGATTTCAATTTCATTCTTTTCTGATGCTCCTTTTATAAATGCATTGATTGCTGTCAGCGTGTTTCCTTTTCTGGCACTTCCATTAATGATTACAATTTTCATGCGTGTATCCTCCATCTTCTGATTTGTTTCACTTTCTACTAAAGAAATACTGCATCAAAGCACCTATCAACAATCCTACGGAAGAAATTACCAAATACCAAATGGAGTGTATGAGTGCAGAATCATTATAATAGATGAAAACGGAAGGAATAAAAAGAACAGAAACCAAAAGCGGATACACATACTTGGCTTTTCTTTGATACACTGCCCATAATTATCGCAAGTACGAAGGTTGCAACTATAATTAAAAACACCATTCCCATAGCATCAGTAGGTCCTGCCGTTAATGGAAATACATAAAACATGAGTAGTTGTGCAATTAAGATTGCGATTTCTTTGAAATACTTTTTCATATCCATATCGAGACCGTTTCAAGTTTTGTGTAAACGTTTAAAACTGATATAAGATTTGTGAATAGTTACAAATGGGCAGAGCCGATTTTCCGGATTCTGCCCATATCTGCATTATACAGGAGTTTTTGGGCATGTCAATAAAACCTGCCCAAAACAAGCTGGTTTTACAGGTTGCGTCCAATCAGACGCTCTTCAAAATAGATTTCAAGCTGGGAGTGGATTTGCCCCCAGTCCTGCCTGTGCCCGGTCCATTTTTTCGTGATATCCAGGGTTGCCAGATACAGCATTTTCAAAAGGCTGTCATCTGACGGAAAAACGGTCTTGCTTTTGGTCACTTTCCGGAGCTGACGATTGAATCCTTCAATGGCATTTGTGGTGTAAATTAGACGTCTTACTGCCTCCGGATATTTAAAATATGTGGACAGGGTCGCCCAGTTATCATGCCAGGATTTATAGATTTTCGGGTACTTGGAATCCCATTTATCTTTGAACAATTCTAACTCATTTAAAGCTGTTTCTTCCGTTGGAGCCGCATATACAAGCTTCAGATCAGCCATCAGCTTTTTGATGTCTTTGTAGGAAACAAACTTCGTTGAATTACGGATTTGATGAATAATGCACTGCTGGATTTCTGTTTTTGGATAAACAGCTTCAATTGCCTGTGGAAATCCGTTTAGTCCATCCACACATGCTATCAGGATATCTTCAACTCCGCGGTTCTTTAGTCCATTCATGATGGAGAGCCAGAACTTGGCGCTTTCGTTTTCTCCAACATACATGCCAAGGACGTCCTTTTTTCCATTCATGTCGATACCAAGGGCGATGTAGACTGCGCGTTTTACAATACGTCCTTCGCTGCGGACATGATAGTGGATGGCATCCATAAATACAACGGCATACACTTCATCCAGAGGGTGTTCCTGCCATTCCTTTACAATCGGCAGGATTTTGTCTGTGATTCTGCTGATTGTGCTGTCAGAAATATCAATATCATACATTTCACGCATGTGAGATTCAATGTCTCCGGTGGTCATTCCTTTGGCATACATGGAAAGTATTTTTTCTTCCATGTCCTGAGTTACAGTAACAGAACAGCTAAAGGCAGAAAATCAGCTTGAATGGGTCGGGAAAATGAATAATATTCGTAGCAGAGCAGTAGAGATTATAGATGTAGAATTGATTTGTGTTTATGAGGACAAAGCGGCAGATATAATGTTAAAAGTAGTTGCGTGCGCACGCATATTGCGTTATGATACTGGTGGTTAGGAGGAATATATCTATGAAACTATTAAAATGGCTTTCCGTAACAGACCGATTTTACAAAATCTATTTGGACAAGCAACTTGCCCCCCTATGGAATCAACAACAGTCAATATATGTTCTTAATCAAAATCTGTCGTTCGCCCGGTATTCTACAAGATTCTTTGTTGAATATGTTCTATGTTCATCCAAGCAATATTGTACGGACGGTTGCGACATTGGAAAAGCAGGGAATGATTACACGTTCTCCCAATGATAAGGATAAGCGGACATGTAAATTGTATCCTACAGAAAGAGCATTGTCTATTATTGACGAGATACAGATGATATGCGAAAAGACAGAAGCTCTTTTATTGCAGGGTATGAGCGAATCCGAGCAGAACCTTTTTATGGATTTCTTAATACAGGCGGGCAGAAATATCACATCGGAACTCCATATAGAGAGAAAGGGGGAGGAGTTCAATGACTGAAAATCCTCTGGGCTATGAAAAAATTTCAAAGCTGTTGAAAAATTTTGCTGTTCCCAGTATTGTGGCATCTCTTATCGGCTCAATCTACAATATTGTGGATCAGATTTTTATTGGTCAAGGGGTCGGTTATTTGGGAAATGCAGCAACCAATGTTGCCTACCCGTTTTCTACCATCTGCCTTGCCATTGCACTACTGGTCGGAATTGGCAGTGCTTCCCGTGTTTCCCTCTGTCTTGGACGCAAAGAGCCGAAAGCTGCCGCCAAAGCAGCGGGAAATGGTATTGTTCTGATGGGAATTTTCGGAATTATTTATTTGCTGGTTGGAGAAACTTTTCTGTCTTTGCTCCTAAAGGCATTTGGGGCAACGACAGATGTATTTCCATATGCAAAGCAGTATGCCAGCATAACATTGATTGGAATGCCGTTTCTCATTGTAACGAATGGTATGAGCAATTTGATTCGAGCAGATGGAAAACCAAAGTATTCAATGGTCTGCATGGTTGTGGGAGCTATTATCAATACCATTCTTGACCCCATTTTTATTTTTGTTTGCGATTGGGGAATTGCCGGCGCAGCTTGGGCAACAGTTATTGGGCAAATTTTTTCCTTCATACTCGCACTCCGTTATCTATGGCGTTTCCAAACAATCCATTTTGAAAAAGAGTCGTTTTTATTGGACATCAAAGAAAGCATGAAAATTTGCAGCATGGGAATCAGCAGCAGCTCAAACCAGATTGCAGTTACCGTGATTCAAATCATTCAGTACAATTCGTTGACTTATTACGGCGCATTAACAAAATATGGAACAGATATTCCCTTAGCTGCTTGCGGAATCGTTATGAAAACAAATGCCATAATCCTTGCGATTGTTGTAGGAATCTCGCAGGGAACACAGCCGATTATCGGCTTCAACTATGGGGCAGGGCAATACCATCGTGTACGGGAGGCTTACCTGCTTACTTTTTTCCGCTTGGTTGGTCCGATGATATATTTGCGCTTTGAGCCATCATATCGGATGCTGCGTCTTATGGTAAGGCATTGTTCTTCCAGATTTACGTCCTGCCATGCCAAACCACAGGCTTCTCCAATACGAAGCCCGGCATAATAGGCTATCTGGATTGGAAGTATTGCGGCTGGGTTCTTTTTTTGCAGATAAGCAAGCAGTCTTTCATAATCTTCTCGTGAAATTGGTTGGACATTTCCGTCCATATCCTCATCAGAAAACAAATCCACTTCATCCGTCTGATACCGCAGTTTAATATACTGCATAGGATTGAACGTAATATACTGTTTTGGAAATACTGCAAAGCGGAATGATTGCTGCATGACTGCGGAAAAAGAATGGATGTAATCTTTGCTGTAACCCTTTCTCTCTTTTCCATCGGGATGAACTCCCCCGAAGGAAAGCAAATCGAAGAAAGATTGCAAATGTTCAGAGGTTACATTTTTCAGTTTACGTTCTGCCAATGGGTGTTTCTTAATATTTCGGATTGTTCCGAGGTAATTCTCCACCGTACCATTGCTGAGCGTACCTGTTTTTAATTCCTCCTCTGCCCACACATCCAAAAAGCTGTCCGACTGTGAGATTATCCGCTTTGGCAACAAATTTCTTTTCTCATAATCATCCATTGCCTGACGGAGCAGTTTTTCCAGTTTCACTTTTGCTTTCTGTTCCAACGCATTCTTTCTGAACAAGATTGCCGCTTGCGTCCTCTACATAGAAGCGGTAGTACCATTTCTTTCCTTTTTTTCTTACAGATCCTTTTTGCCATAATCGTATGTCTCCTTTCGATATTAGACAATCGGAACTGATGAAATGCTTCGTGCGTGTAAGTATATCATAACTCCGGTTGTCTTACTATACCGATTCGGAATCTTCGTATAAGACTTCTGATAAAAGATTTGCAAGCCTTTGTTCTGCTGTTTTTGGTTTCTTGGAATAGAGCCTTACAATGTCTGCCATCTCATTAAAAGCATTGATGGTATGAGTGATTTCCCTTAAGAACATAATCTCATTATATTCCTCATTCGATTCAAACCCTATTGTTTTGGCAATATCCGTCTGACCAGCATTTCCCTTGAAGTTTTTGCAGGCGAACTGGAAGGAATCCAAAAACAGACCATATTGTTTTAACATCAGCAGTAATAATACAAATCTTTTGAAAAAGCATCTTTCTTCTTTGGTAAGGGCAAGCGGTAACTGTTCCAGAATATCTCCCATCGCATCACGAATCTGTAATTCTCTCTTATCCGTAATGTCGGTTTCATATTCATCTGTTTCCCCTTTGAGCCATTCCACAGATACATGGAGTGCTTCCGAAAGACCTTCCAGCACCATTTTTTTCGTATTGTCAATCGAACCATTCTCATAACGCAGGATTGTAGAAGCGGTAACTCCCATCTTCTCTGCGACATAAGGCTGTGTCAGATTCAATTCCAGACGGCGCTGTTTTATTCTGCTGCCTATCAGCTTGCGTAATTCTTTATCTTTCATGCTGACTGCCTCCTTTTTCGGTATGTATGAATTATAGCATTGTTTTTCCGAAATTGCAATATGCAATGCAATATTTATTTTTAACATTTCGTAACGCTTGACAAAAAGATGTGAAAAGGATATACTTACATCACAGGAATTGCATAATGCAATTTATAAGGAGGTGATTATATGACGCAAAGAAAAATTGCATTATCCATCGAAGAAGCTGCCGACTATACGGGAATCGGCAGAAACACCTTAAGACAGCTTGTAGAATGGAAGAAACTTCCGGTATTAAAGGTTGGTCGTAAAGTCCTGATTAAAACCGATATTCTGGAAATGTTTATGGAAGCGAATGAAGGTCGTGATTTGAGGGATAGAGGAAATGTAAAAGCCGTAACAAGAACTGCGGCAAATTAAAAAGGCGGCTTCCCAAGAAACCGCCAAAGGTTCTATCAGACCGAAGCCATGATATACCTACACGCAAGAAGATTATACCATGTGCTTCTTCTGATACGCAACCAAGAACTTATGTTTGTGAAGGAAAGGAGAATGTAAGAATGGCAAAATCAACAAAAAGTTATGAAGCACGAATGCTTGAAATGGAAAAGAAAGAGCAGGAAAGCCTTGAAAAGGCGAAACGATATGCGGCACAGAAGAAAGAACTTCTGAAGCGAAAGAAAGCCGAAGAAAGTAAAAAACGAACCCATAGGCTCTGTCAGATTGGCGGTGCAGTGGAATCCGTTCTTGGTGCGCCTATTGAGGAGGAAGACATCCCAAAGCTGATTGGTTTTCTGAAAAAGCAGGAAGCCAATGGGAAGTTTTTCTCAAAGGCAATGCAGAAAGAAACAAATACCGATATGGAGGAAGTGTAATGGCGGAGGGGATGAGTTTTTCATTCCCTTCATTGCTTTTTCATGAAGGGCGCACTTATGGACAACCAGAGGTCGTCCAAATAAGTTTGCCACAAGTGGCAACCGGTCTTCGCTCACGCTTGCCGGGCTCGTTCCGTCGGCGGGGCTTTCAGCCAGACCTGCTCATGCCGCAGGAGGCACTCTTCGCCAGAGGGGCGCATTCCATGCAGGCTGCTATGCGCAGGGCACTCTTACGCAGAGGGCGTTCTGGCAATGCTGCTTTTTCTAAAACTGAAAGCAATGTTGCCGGAAATCCTATGCCGGATGTGCAGAAAGGGGGAATCCAGACATGGCGATTTTTCATTACACAGTCAAAATAGTCGGACGAAGTAAAGGGAAATCTGTTATCTCCGCTTCCGCATATCTCAATGGGGATGTGATGAAAAACGAGGAAACCGGGAGAATCAGTTATTACACTTCTAAAAAAGAAGTGGTCTACACTCGGCTGATGATGTGTGAAAACGCACCTCCTGAATGGCAGATAGTACCAGAAGAAAATATAAAACGCTTTCAAAAATCTGTCCGATACAAAAGATCAGAAGATAAAGAAGCTGCTTTAGAAAAATTTAAAATCACATTTCAGAAACAAAGGTTATGGAATGAGGTATTGAAGATTGAAAAAAATGCAGATGCCCAACTTGGCAGGTCATTTGAATTTGCCCTTCCCAAAGAATGGAACAGACAGGAACAAATTCAATATACAACTGACTATATTCAAAAAACTTTTGTAGATAGAGGAATGTGTGCTGATTGGAGTATCCACGATAAAGGGGATGGCAACCCCCATGTCCATCTGCTTCTGACTATGCGTCCTTTTAACCCGGATCATTCTTGGGGAAAGAAAGAAGTCAAGGATTGGGATTTTCTCAGAGATAAAAACGGAAATATCGTGATTGATGAATCCCATCCGAACTGGTGGCAGGATAAGAAAAACCCTGACCGTCATGGAATCCGTATCCCTGTATTAGACGAAAACGGAATTCAGAAGATTGGTGCAAGAAACCGCCTGCAATGGAAACGGGTGCTGACCGATGCTACCGGATGGAACAATCCAAAAAATTGTGAACTGTGGCGGAGTGAATGGGCAAAGGTGTGTAATGAACATCTTCCTTTGCATAATCAGGTCGATCACCGTTCTTATGAAAAAACAGGGAAAAACTCCAGATCCCTACCATCCATGAAGGTGCTGACGCAAGAAAGATTGAACAAAAGTTTCTTGCCGGGCAGGAAATAAAAGGTTCGTGGAAAGTAGCGGAAAATCAAATCATAAAACAACAAAACACGTTATTGCAAAAGATACTGGACACCTTTGGGAAAGTATCGGGTGCATTATCATTATGGAAGGAGCGATTAAATGACATTAGAA
>VOFK01001027.1_pt1 | contig 103190 bp, 119 predicted proteins | sample 5384121 | NCBI WGS metagenome assembly VOFK01 (sample SAMN12384730, study PRJNA508395) | human gut metagenome | isolation source: healthy gut J | host: Homo sapiens
TAGACAGTATGGTATACTATCTAACAAGTGGGGTGTTTTGTTATGCCAAAAGGAGTACCAAACAAACGATATACGCCGGAATTCAAAAAACTGGTGATTGAAACTATGCAGGAAGAGAAATTGAGTTACAGCGAAACCTGTCGTAGATTTGAGGTAAACAGCAGAGATCGGATCAAATCATGGGAGCGAATCTATCTGGAGGAAGGGCCGGAAGGCTTTGCCGTCGAACGGCGTGGCCGCGGCAGCACTGGTCGGCCAAAGAAGCTGCCAAAGGAGGTAGAAGAAGATCTGCTGGCCGAAGTGCAGCGACTGCGTGCGGAGAACGATTACCTAAAAAATTTGCAAGCCTTGGTTTTGGAAGACGAGCGACGCCAGCACAAAAAACGCAGGTAGTTCAGAAGCTAAGGCAAAAACACGCACTCAGTATTCTTCTCTCAATCGCTCAACTGCCCCGTGCAACTTTCTACTATCATTTGCAGCAGATGCAGAAAGAAGACAAATATGCATCTGTTAAGGAAGAAATCACAACGATTTACCACGAAAACAGGGGTCGATACGGCTATCGCCGGATCACGGCAGAACTTCGCAAGCGTACATTCTCTGTGAACCACAAGACTGTCCAGCGGCTTATGAAAGAGTTGGGCTTAGTTTGCCGTGTCAGGATGAAGAAGTATCGCTCTTATAAGGGAGAAGTGGGCAAAAGCGCACCAAATCTGCTAAATCGGGATTTCCATGCCGAAAAGCCGAATCAGAAATGGGTCACGGATGTGGCGGAGTTCAGCCTGTTTGGAGAGAAGCTCTACCTGTCCCCGATTCTCGATCTGCACAGCAGCGATCTGGTCAGTTACACCATATCGGATCATCCTGTACTCAGCATGGTAACCACCATGCTTGACGAGGCGTTTGCAAAGATCCCGGCCGGAACACGCCTGATTCTCCACTCTGATCAGGGTTGGCAATATCAACACAAGCAGTACCAGCGGATGCTTCGCGAGAAGGGGTATCCGACAGAGCATGAGCCGCAAGGGAAACTGTCTGGACAATGCTGTGATAGAAAATTTCTTCGGACTGCTCAAAAGTGAACTGTTATATCTGCAAGAATTTCAATCCATGGAACACTTCAAACAGGAACTGATCGAATATCTGGATTACTACAACAACCGCAGGATCAAGGCAAAGCTAAAGGGCTTGCCGCCTGCAATTCACAGACAGCAAGCCCTTTCGGCTGCTTGAATAATTTTTACTTCAAAATATTGTCTAACTTTTGGGGGTCACTTCATGAGGCGTGGAGACTTTTTATTATACTGATTGGTATTAACGTCTACATGCTATGTTACAGAAAAAAGCAAACGTTATTTTTGTAGGCGATACAAAAGATTATCCATAATATCGTTCCACGAGTTCCATCTTTGAATATTTGAAATAAGATTCTCGTGATACAGTGATGGACTTATGCCGAGTAGGTTGAAAAGAACGATGCGGTACAAAAAAAAGCTTATTTTAATTGAGTACAAGACAGATTCTGGCCCGTTCAAATAAGAACCAGAGCAGTTCCTCTTTATATGCATGATGCGAACTCGACTATTTACTAATGATTTAAGGAATGTTTCAAAGCAACTATTTATCTCATTCTCAAAAAATATCGGAACCGTATGTTGTTATAAGTGCTCGGAGACAATCACGTAAAAGAGGCGCCTTGTTTTCCTGGATTTAGACTCTCAAAAAAGAGGACTATTAGCCTTCACGATTTCAACGACTGGTTCAGCTAATTCGATCAAAAAAAAGCACATCTCAAATCGACAGGCTGATTCGTATCACATAGGGAATAGAGGTATACCTGATGCGCAACATCAAGATCTTCCAAAATACCTTTCCACTTTTCGTAAAGGGCAGGTGTTAGAACTTTTGAAAAGTCAAGCAAATAGTTGCTGGAAAAGAGAATTTTGTTAGAATGAAAATAGGCTAATCGTCTCCTCATAAAATGTTCTGCGCATTCCTTAAGATTGGGAGGTACACATCCGGCAGAGTCTTGAGACTCAATTGAGATTAGATTCATAAAGTAACCATCAAAAAGCATAAGCAAACGCTCTACTTTTTGTAAGCACAGCTATTAAATCATTAACTAATTGCTCAGACGTGAAGTCGATTTCAATTTTTCGGACAGTAAATTGCTCTATATGAATACGGACGGATTTGTGAATCAAAAAATCAATTTCATATAGCTTTTTCAATGTGTTAATTTCGTTTTTATAAATAGCGGTCAATGTTTTTGCATCGCATAGGTTGTTCCATTTGTCTTACCCTTTACGCTTCAGCATATTCGCTCGGCGTTTTCCCATAAAACTCTTTGAATTTTCGCGAGAAAAAGTAGGGGTCATCAAAACCTACGGCGGCAGCTACTTCCTTGATATAGACCTGCTTATTACTGCGGATCATCTCACCGGCGCGTTTCATGCGCACCTCGTTGATGTACTGGAACAGGCCGGTTGCCGGTTTCTTTGGAGAACAGGCGGCTCAGATATTCCCGGTTCAGCCCTACATAGTCGGCGATGCCGTCCAGCGTCAGTTTGTCCATATAATGCGCGTTTACATAGATGATGACGGCCTGCACCTCTTTTTTGAATTTGCTCAAGGCAATTTTGCTAAGTCCCATGCGTTCCTGCAAAATCAAGCAGAGCAGTTGTTCAAGAGCCTCCGCGGTGGGGGCTTTTTCTATTTCCTTAAAGGTTTGCTCCAGTGTCTCCTGCGGAATCATATTCTCGCCGGGACGCTCCAGCAACAGATGGCAGGCTTCACGGACGCGCTGCGGCGGCATACAGAGCGCCGCGCAGTTCTGAAAGAAGGTGTGAACGGCAATCTGCATCTGCAACTCATCGGCATTTTGTGCTGCGACCGCGGTGGCCTTGGACAGTTCTGCCTGAGAAACATGGAAGGGTTGGGCGGTAACTATGTGTGCCGTTGCCTTTATGGGAGCACTGCACCCCACATAAAAGGCGAGCGCTTTGGAATCCTCGCACAGTTGGTAGTCTTGGCGGAGTTCAGTCAGTGAAATGGGCTTGTCGTGGTAGATGATGACCGGGGCATCCAGAAAATATGTTGTGACCTGCCGTTGCAAGCGGGCAAGTTTCTTATCCAGAGTACGCCCGGAGGCTACAAGGCTTTCATTGCTGATCAGTCCGCAGATTTCATCTTCATGGGTATGCAGAAATACTTTGCCGCCGATTTCATCGAAAACCTCAGTAATTAAGTCGGTCACAGCATCCAGCGCGGGCATAGGATGAGTTTTTGCGGGAATTAAAGTGACGGTAAACAGCCGGACGGGAAAGACCAGCGGTTCCGGCAGCATGGAGAACGGATTGGAAGCAGGGGAGAACCCAGCAGTGGACGTTATCCATTGAGCGCAGTGAATCAGGGCATTCTCCTTTTTTCTGCGCTTCAAGGGCAAAGGATCGGTGGTCTTCCTCCGTCTGGCGCTGCTGCTGGACACGAAGCAAATCGGCCATCTTTTCCAGATGCTCACCGATGCTTTCCCCGTTCATATTGATTTTCAGAAAGTAGTCATAAGCGCCGTCCGTCAGGGCCGTGCGCACGGAATCGAAATCGGAATAGTTGCTCAATACCAGAATCGGGCCGGTAAAGCTGCGCTTTTTCAATTCATGAATGAGTGCAAGCCCATCCATGCCGGGCATTTTCAAGTCCGTAATAACCGCATCAATGTGCTGTGTCTCTACAATGTGCAGCGCTTCCTGCCCATTACTGGCTGTTGCCGCCAGCAGGAATCCGTTCTTGCCCCACTCCACGGCGGACTGGAAAGCAACCTTAATCAGCGGTTCGTCATCTACAAGCAATAAATTATACATTGTGTTACCTCAACGAATGGCTTCATTTGGAATACGGAGAATACATTGTGTGCCGATGCCGGGGGCACTTTCAATCGTAAGGCCGTATTCATTTCCGTAGTGTAGACGCATACGTTCATTCTACGTTGCTTAATCCGATGCCGGAGAAGCGCTCAGAATTTTTCTCCTTGATGGCACGGGGGGTCAAAACCGCAGCCGGTATCGGAGATATGAATGGTAAGCAGATTCTCGCTCACGGTGGCACGGACGGTGATGGTGACAAAATCATCTTCATCCGCCGTGCCGTGCAGGATGGAGTTCTCTACAAGCGGCTGCAAAAATAAAGCGCGGTACTGTCCAGTATCCGGCAGCATCTTCAATTTGATATTCCATCTCAAAGCGCCCTGCGTAACGCAGTTGCTGGATGTCGCAGTAGTTCTTCAGGTTGCGCAGCTCATCATCAAACGGAATCAATTCATCTCTTTTTAATAAGGGTGCTTTGCAGCAGGGAAGAGAGAGCATCAATGCCGTGGCTGACCGGGGTAACATGATTGAGTGTGGCAATCCACTTTAAGGTGTTCAGGGTATTGAACAGGAAGTGCGGGTTGATTTGATATTGCAGAGTCTGCAATTCCAACTCGCGCATTTTGCGCTGATCATCGCTCCAGCGCTGCGCCAGCAGACCAATTTCGTTGACCATGTTGTCGATGGTGCGCGCCAGAAATCCGAGTTCGTCGGGGCTGGGATCATTGATTTTCAGCCCGATTTCCTCATCGCTTTTCGCATTGCAGGCGGCAACCATATTATCAATGGGGTGCATGACGCTGCGGTAGACAAGCAGTGTCAGGAACACACTGACAACGACCAGCACTGCGGCCAGCGCAATAAGCATCATATTGATGGTTCTTGTGCCGTTGGTAATGTAGGCCTGCGGAATCGTGGCCGCCAGATACACATTATAGGTTGTGTTGTATTTGAAAATTGTCAGTGTATGATGCTTGCCACTGCAATGGCAGCTACCTGTCTGGCAGGCTGCGGCAGCGCAGCATCTTCCAGCGCAGCAGCATCCAGTGAGGCCGCTTCTTCCGAAGCAACGTCCGCCGCTACCAGCGAAGCCTCTACCGGTGAGAAGACCTTTGAGAACAATGAACTGAACATCGCGGTGTTCGAGGGCGGCTACGGTTCCGCGTACTGGGACGAAATCATCAAACGCTTCGAGGATGCCTATCCCGGCGTCACTGTCAATATGCAGATCAGCCCGAAGATTGGCGACATCATCCGCCCGCAAATCGTGGCAGGTAATGTGCCCGACTTCATCTCGATGAACGACAACGACTCCACCGGCCTGATTTCCTCCATGGTTAAGGAACATGCACTGATGGATCTGTCCGATGTCTTTGAGGAGGGCGGCATTGATGATGACACCCCGCTGAAGGATCAGGTCATCGATGGCCTGCTGGATTCCGCCAAGTGCTCTCCTTACGGCGACGGCAAGATCTACATTGCCCCGTTTGATGCCAGCCCGATGGGTCTGGTTTACAACAAGACCCCTGTTCGAAGAGAACGGCTGGGAAACGCCTGTGACCTGGGATGACTTCTTTGAACTGGGCGACAAGGCCAAGGAAAAGGGTATCGCGCTGTTTACCTATCAGGGCATCTACCCCGGCTACCTTGAGAGCATGCTGTGGCCCGCACTGGCTTCTGCCACCGGCATCGACAACATGAAGGCAATCGCCTCCTACACGCCCGGCTCCCTCAGCTCTGATGAGGCCCTCAAGGTCTTCCAGAACATGGCAAAGATCGGCACCGATGGCTACCTGATGGATGGCACCGTTGCTCTGAACCATACCCAGAGCCAGACTGACATGATGATGAACAAGGCTCTGTTCATCCCCAACGGCAACTGGATGGAAGGCGAAATGGCCGATGCTCCCCGTGCTGACGGCTTTGAGTTTGGTCTGACCTGCGCACCCGTTCTGGATGACGGCGAGGCCCGCTATGTTATGAGCTCCGTTGAGCAGTTTGAGATTCCTGCCAACGCCAAGAACCCCGAACTGGCAAAAGAGTTCCTGCGCTTCCTGTACACTGAGGATTCCGTTAAGCTGTTCGCAGAAAAAGCCAACGGCATCTACGCGCTGAAGAAGGCCAACGAGATGGTCAAGGGCATCGTTACCGATGGTGTCTACAACATGAACGACATCTATCAGGAAGGCACGTTCATGGTCTTCGGTTGGGATGCAATGCCCGACACCAGCAAGGTCGTTATCGCTGATTCCGTCTTCAATGTTGCCAGTGACGTTATGAATGGTGACATGACTGCCGAGCAGTGGCGTGACGGCATCGAGGCTGCTTTCGAGGAGATTGCTGCTTCCAAGTAAGCTGAATTGCTGAATTTCCACTGACCAAAGTAAGATTGACCCTGCCGAGTAAACGCCATGCGAACTTGGCAGGGTTCTTTTTAAGGGGGAAACTTGTTTGAAAAACCGCCAAAATCGCCAAAAAAAAGGCGCAGCCACTTCCCGTACTGTTTATCTGCATCAGCGTTCTGCCTGCCGTGATCCTAACTCTTGTGTTCACGATCTGGCCTACGGTGCAGGCATTATATCTTTCTTTTACCAATGCGACCTCTCTGGGGCTTAACAACAAATTTGTGTGGCTGGATAACTATATCTATATGTTCCACGACAAATCTTTCATTCAAGCGCTTAAAAACACAGCAAAGCTGATGGCGGTTGTTCCCGTTATCACAATTTTCTGTAGTCTGGTGCTGGCATTCGTTTTGAACCAGTGCAAGCTGAAAGAAATGGTCTTGTATCGCACGATTTTTCTATTTCCCGAACATCGTTTCTCTGACCGTTGTAGGTATTATATGGAGTTTTGTGTTCCACCCGAATGTGGGCATCGTCAATAAGATTCTCGGTGCTGTCGGGCTGGAGAGCTTGCAGCGTTCCTGGCTGGGCGACAGCAAGACTGCGCTTTGGTGCATCGCGTTCACGCTGCTGTGGCAGGCTGCCGGTTACTACATGGTCATGCACATCGCGGCTATGGACGGCATTTCGCCGGAAATCTACGAGTCCGCAACGCTGGACGGTGCCAGCGCATGGCGCAAGCTCATCAGTATTACGATGCCTCTGATGAAAGATATTATCGGCATCACCTTTGTTCTGGCACTTTCCGGCACCATCAACCTGAGTTTTGTGCTTTCGCAGGTCATGACTGGCGGCGGTCCTAACGGTGCATCCAGCGTTCTGCTGCAATATATGTACACGCAGGGCTTTGTCAACGGCAACTTTGGCTATGCCATGGCTATCACGGTCTTTACGCTCGCCATCTCCGTGGCGCTGTCCATGCTGTCCCGCAAATTGACCGATGCTTCCGAAGGAGGTCAGTAATATGACACAAAATGAAAAAGCAAAATCAGAGCAAAGGTCATCAAGTGGGTGACGCGCCTGTTCCTGATTTTGGTTGCCATTATCATGCTGTACCCTCTGGCGTGGAACGTCGTTTCTTCGTTCAAAACCAGTACAGAGTTTCTGACGGACCCCTTTGCATGGCCGCAGGGACTTGCATGGGATAACTATGTCCGCGCTTATGAAAAATCTAACCTTGCTGCCAACATCGGCAACTCGATTTATGTCGTGCTGGAAACACTGGTCATTATTGTGATCTGCGTTGTGCCGTGTTCTTACTGCCTTGTGCGGTATAAGTTCCCCGGCGCGAAGCTGATTTTGAACATCTACATGGCGGCCATCTTCATTCAGGCCACTTATATTATGATTCCGCTGTTCTTGCAGATGAACAAGCTGAACCTGCTCAACAGCCTGACGGCGCTGGGTGTACTGTATGCAACGATGCAGTTCCCGTTTGCTATCTTCCTGCTGACCGGCTTCCTGCGCAGCATCCCGCGTGATTATGAGGAGGCAGCCATGATCGACGGCTGCGGCCCGTTCCGCATTCTGACGAGCATTATCATTCCCATGTGCAAGCCCGGTATCGTGACGGTCTGCATGATCTCCGCTATGGCAGCATGGAACGAGTACCCGGTGGCTCTCGTTATGGTTACCGATCCGACCAAGGCTACACTGCCTGTCGGCCTTGCCAACCTGTATGAGATCCAGCGCTACGCTACGCGACTGGGGCGCGCTGTTCGCAGCCCTCGTGCTGGCACTGATTCCCCACTGTCATCCTCTTCATCGTCGGCCAGAAGCAGCTCGTGCAGGGCTTGAGCGTCGGCGGCGTTAAGGGCTAAACAAAATCGAATAGGTTAGGAGAACCGATATGCTGCCCCCGAAACATTGCAACATCAATTTGACCGGCCCAATACCCCGCTGGGATGAAGCAATTCCACTGGGGAACGGCATACTCGGTTCTCTTTTTTGGGGGCCGATGGAGCACCTGCGCATTTCCGTGGACATTGCCGGACTGTGGCTGCGTCGCCGCCCGGAGGAAAAACTCGATAAAGAATTTACTTATGCAAAACTGGTAGAGCTTGCACGGAAAGGCGATGTGGCAGAAACACGCCGTATCTTTGATACGCCCTATGCCCGCCCGACACCTACAAAAAATCCCCGCGGGACACTTGTTCTTGGATGGACTGCCGCAGGGCAGCTATCAGGCAAGCCTTGATTTGGGCACGGCGGTGGCATTCTTTTCGCAAAAGGGTACAACCATTCTGCGCGCATTCCTCTGTATGGGGCGGCCTGTTGGGGTACTGATGCTGCCGGAGGCGTACCGGGATGCAGAGCTCACGGTGGAGCGCCCCCTTTCGGGAATGGCACGCAGGCAGCCGAAGCGGGCAACAGCGTGTCCCCGGCAGCTTGCAGCAGCTCGCCCTGCCAGATGCTATCCCCGAAACAGAAGATGGCATGATTGGCTTTTCCCAAAAGGTCGATGATCGGACTGCCTATTCGCTGCTCTGTAAAAAATGTGGTGCAACGCTGTATTATACCGCTGTGCAGGCGGAGAGCGTAGAAAAGGCAAGCCGACTGGCGAAGCTGGAACTATGTGCAGCGGAAGATATGGGTGCAGAGAAGTTGCTGCAACAGCATAAACGCTGGTGGCAGCAATACTGGGGCAAAAGCAGTTTGCAACTGCCGGATGAAACACTCGAACAACTCTGGTACCGCGCCAATTACTTTTTGGCAGCGGGTTCCGAGCCGGGCAATGCCCCGATGCCGCTGCAAAGGGGTATGGTGCGCGGATGACGATCAGCTCCCACCGTGGAAAGGTGATTACCACAACGACCTCAACACCCAATTTACCTACTGTCACTATCTGACTGCCAACCACCCGGAGCAGGGAAAGGTTTTTCTCGACTATCTCTGGTCACTGCGTCCGCAGGCAGCAAAATTTGCCCGTGCATTTTACGGTACGGCAGGGGTGTGCCTGCCCAGTGTCATGGACATTGACGGCGGAGCGCTCGGCGGCTGGCCGATGTATTCCCTGTCACCGACCAATCAAATCTGGCTCTGCCAGATGTTTTATGAATACTACCGCCTGACGGGGGGATAAAGAGTTTCTGCGTACCCGCGTGGAGCCTTACTTTACCGCCACGGCAGCCTGCCTGGAAGAACTCCTGCAAGAGGGCCCGGACGGAAAGCTGGTTTTACCGGTCTCGTCCTCACCGGAAATTCACGATGATGAGGCAGCCTCATGGCTGACTCCTAACAGCAACTATGATTTGGCGCTGCTGCACTATCTGTTCCAAACTCTGGTACAGATCGAGTACCAGCTTGGCAACCCCCGCGGCTATTGGCATGCAATAGAGTCCAAACTTGCTCCGTTGAGCGTAGATATAGAAACTGGGCTGATGCTTTCACCCAATGAAATCTTGCAGGAAACGCACCGCCATTTTTCTCACGCTATGGCAATCGAGCCGCTATGTATGCTGCGCTATGAAAATCCCGCAGGACCGCAGCGTAATAGATGCAACAGTAGATCACCTTGTACACCTCGGCAGCGGGCAGTGGGTAGGGGTTTTCCTTCGGTTGGATGGCACTTTTGCAGATTGCCCGCAGCAATGGAAATGGTGCTTTGTATGAGCTGCACCGCTTCGCAGAGCATTTCCTGAGCCGGAACGGATTTCATTTGAACGGCGACTACAAAAACAGCGGCGTTTGTGATTTCCACTATCGCCCCTTTACGCTGGAAGCGGATTTTCTGGCGGCACACGCAGTACAGAAAATGCTGTTGCGTTCCGAAAAGAATCATATCGAGGTTTTACCGGCCTGCCCGCAGGGCTGGAAAAATGAACCTGTTGCATTTCAGAATTTGCGGGCAGAAAATGGTCTGCTGATTTCTTATCAGCGGACAGCAGACGGCAAGCACAGCCTTACCGTAAAAGCAACACAGGACGGAAGCTGGTATCTTTGCAACACGCATTGCTGGGTCACCTTGCAGGCCGGACAAACTCAATCTTACCAATGGACGGAGGAAAACAAGAAATGAATACCAAAGGTCGTGTAACGATTCCCACCGATATGGACGCAGTACCCGAAACCCTCGCCCTGCTCAAGCGCTGGGGCGCGGATGCCATCCGCGACTGCGACGGCACCGAATTCCCGCAGGAGCTGAAGGACACCGGAGCCAAGATCTACGCCACCTACTACACCACCCGCAAGGACAACGCTTGGGCTAAGGCAAACCCCGATGAAACGCAGCAGTGCTACATTATGACCCCGTTCTATACCGCTGCGGACGGTGCGCTGACCATCCCCTGATGACGGGCATCAGCCGTGAGCTGATGAAGGTCAACGACCACGACGACATTGCCCGCTGGTGGGAAGTCATCGACCGCACGACGGGCGAGCCGTTGGATGCCGCCGCGTGGCATTATGACGCAGCAACCGAGAGCGTTGTCATCGACGCACCCGCCGCCTACCACGAGTACACGGTCAGCTTTTTGGCGTAACTGATCTGGGACCCCGTCCACATGTACAACTCGGTCATCAATGACTGGAAGGATGTCGAGCACCAGATTCCGTTCGATGTGCGCCAGCCCAAGACCCACGCCTACACAATGCGCCGCCTGCGCGAGTATCTCGAAAGCCACCCCTATGTCAATGTCGTGCGCTTTACGACCTTCTTCCACCTGCTCACGCTGGTGTTTGACGAGCTGCGCCGCGAGAAGTACGTGGACTGGTACGGCTACTCGGCGTCTGTTTCTCCCTATATTTTGGAGCAGTTTGAGAAGGAAGTCGGCTACAAATTCCGCCCCGAGTTTATCATCGATCAGGGCTACTACAACAACCAGTACCGTGTGCCCACCAAGGAGTACAAGGATTTCCAGGCATTCCAGCGCCGCGAGGTCGCCGGTCTGATGAAGGAAATGACCGACATCGTCCACGAGTACGGTAAGGAAGCGATGATGTTCTTGGGCGACCACTGGATCGGCTGCGAGCCGTTCATGCCCGAGTTCCAGCAGTCCGGCGTGGATGCCATTGTCGGCAGTGTCGGCAACGGTAGCACCCTGCGCCTGATTTCCGACATTCCCGGCGTCAAGTATACCGAGGGACGATTCCTGCCCTACTTCTTCCCCGATACCTTCCACGAGGGCGGCGACCCTGTGCGCGAGGCCAAGGAGAACTGGGTCACCGCTCGCCGCGCCATCCTGCGCAAGCCCATTGACCGCATCGGCTACGGAGGCTACTTGAAGCTGGCCTGCGAGTTCCCGGAGTTCCTCGACTATGTCGAGAGCGTCTGCAACGAGTTCCGCGAACTGTACGAGAACATCAAGGGCACGACCCCCTACTGCGTCAAGACCGTGGCTGTGCTGAACAGCTGGGGGCAGCAGCGTGCGTGGGGCTGCCACATGGTCCACCATGCGCTGTACCAGAAGCAGAATTACAGCTATGCGGGCGTTATCGAAGCGTTGTCCGGTGCGCCGTTTGATGTGAAATTTATCAGCTTTGACGACATCAAGGCTGACCCGAAGTTGCTGGACGGCATGGATGTCCTTATCAACGTCGGCGACGGCGACACCGCCCACACCGGCGGCAAGGTCTGGGAGGATCCTGATATTTCCGCTGCCGTCAAGGGCTTTGTCCACCGCGGCGGCGGTCTGATCGGTGTCGGCGAACCGGGTGGTCACCAGTATCAGGGGCGCTATTTGCAGCTGTCCGCGCCGCTCGGCGTGGAGAAGGAAACAGGCTTCACCCTGAATTACGACAAGTACAACTGGGATGAACACCGCGACCACTTTATTCTGGCCGACTGCCCCGACCACGACGTGGACTTTGGCGAGGGTAAAAAGAGCATCTTCGCGCTGGAAGGCACCGAAATTCTGATTCAGCGTGACAAGGAAGTCCAGATGGCAGCCCACGAGTACGGCAAGGGCCGCGGTGTGTATATCAGCGGTCTGCCGTACAGCTTTGTGAACAACCGCGTGCTGTACCGCGCCATCCTGTGGGCCGCCCACGATGAAGCCGACCTGCACAAGTGGTTCAGCACGAACTACAATGTGGAAGTCCATGCCTACGTTAAGAACGGCAAGTACTGCGTGGTCAACAACACCTACGAACCGCAGGACACGACCGTTTACACCGGTGACGGCAGCTGCTTCGACCTGCATCTGGATGCCAACGAGATCAAGTGGTACAGCATTGAGGGGTAATAGAATGAGAACACCCGAAGAACAGGTCCGCTATGCGGCCTCTATCACGCGCAGCCCACGCCAGCTGGCATGGCAGCAGCTTGAATTTTTTACGCCTTTACCCACTTCGGCATGAATACCTTCACGAACCGTGAGTGGGGCGATGGCACCGAAGACCCGGCGCTGTTCAATCCTGACGCGCTGGATGCCGACCAGTGGGTCGCTGCGGTTAAAAGTGCCGGTATGAAGGCACTGATTTTGACCTGTAAGCACCATGACGGCTTTTTGTCTGTGGCCGAGCGCCTACACCGAGCACAGCGTAAAAAACAGCCCGTGGAAGAACGGACAGGGCGATGTTGTGCGCGAGGTATCGGATGCCTGCCGGCGCGGCGGTATCAAGTTTGGTGTCTATCTCTCCCCGTGGGATCGTCACGATGCACGCTATGGGCAGGGGAAACTGTATGATGATTATTTCGTTTCCCAGCTGACCGAGCTTGCAACAAACTACGGAGACATTTTCTGCTTCTGGTTTGACGGTGCCTGTGGCGAGGGCAAAAACGGCAAAAAGCAAATTTACGATTGGGAACGCTACTATGCGGTGCTGCGTAAATTGCAGCCGAATGCGGTTTTGAATGTCTGCGGCCCCGATGTGCGCTGGTGCGGCAACGAGGCCGGGCATTGCCGGAAAGCTGAGTGGAGCGTGGTTCCCGCAGAACTGCGGGATGCAGAGCGCACGGCATCTAAATCGCAGCAGGCGGATGACGGAGAATTCTCCCGCAAAATCGACTCTCAGGACGAGGATATCGGCAGCAGAGCGGTCATCCGCAATGCAAGAGAACTTGTCTGGTATCCGTCCGAGGTGGATACCTCCATCCGAACGGGTTGGTTTTACCACCCGGAGGAGGACACTGACGTGCGCACGGCAGACGAATTGCTGGACATCTATCTGGATGCCGTTGGTGCGAACGCCAGCCTGCTGCTGAACATTCCACCCGATACGCATGGCCGTATTGCCGCTCCGGATTGCGCTAGCCTTGCGGAGCTGGGTACTAAAATCCAGCAGATTTTTTTTTGCCGGCAACGTAACGGAAAAGGCGAAAATCACAGCTGATTCTGCGATTGCGCAGCATCCCATCACACAGGCTGTAGACGGTATGGCAGACACCTATTGGCAGGCTGCCTACGGACAAGAATCCGATACGATTACTTTGAAGTTCCCGAAGCCGCAGAAGGTTTCCTGTGTTGTGCTCTGGGGGCGAGCATCTGCCGACAGGGCAGCGCATCGAAAGAGGCGAGATTTGGGCAGATGAAAGCAAGGTTGCCGAATTTACGGTAGTTGGGCATAAGCGTATCTGCCGCTTTGCCCCCGTGGATGTGCAGACGCTAACCATAAAGATCACAGCTTCACGCACGGAGCCAACTCTGCGGCTGCTGGAAGTCTATCAGTGAGGATATATGTGATGAAAGAAATTTTGACCGCGTGGCAATGGGATGGCCCAGTGTCAGAACCGGTTCCTTACGGAGAGGGGCATATTAACCAGACGTATGCTATTACGGTAACGTCAGAGCAGGGTGCAAAACGCTATATCCTGCAAAAAATCAATACCAATACATTCAAAGACCCGGCCGGCTTGATGGAAAACATCTGCGGTGTGACGGATTTTTTGCGCGAAAAGGCTAACCAGCGCGGGGCTGACCCGGCGCGTGCCACGCTCCATGTGGTGCCTACCAAAGAGGGAAGGCCTTATTACCAAGCTGCCGATGGCGGCTGCTGGCGTGTCTATGACTTTGTGGAGGATACTGTCTGTTTGCAGCAGGTGCAGTCGGCTGAGGATTTTTACCAGAGCGCTGTTGCATTTGGCAATTTCCAGCATCAGTTGGCTGAATATCCGGCACACACCCTGCATGAGACAATCCCGCACTTCCACGACACACCCAAACGCTTCGTTGACTTCCAGCGCGCCGTGGTTGAGGATCGCATGGGCCGTGCCGCACAGGTGCAGCGCGAGATCGAGTTTGTCCGCGCCCGCGAAGCAGAGTATCATGTTATGGTGGACCTGCTGGCGGCGGGTAAACTGCCGCTGCGCGTCACTCACAACGACACCAAGCTGAACAATATCCTGTTCGACAAAACAACCGGCGAGGGCCTTTGCGTTATCGACCTTGATACCGTCATGCCGGGTCTTGCTGCCAATGATTTTGGTGATTCTATCCGCTTCGGTGCCAACCACTGCGCCGAGGACGAAGCTGACCTCTCGAAAGTCAATTTCAGCATGGAACTGTTTGAAATTTACACCAAGGGCTTCTTGCAGGCAGCAGGAGAAGCGTTCACCCCGCTGGAAAAGCAGACCCTGCCTTGGGGTGCCAAGTTGATGACGATGGAGTGCGGTATGCGTTTCCTCGCTGATTATCTCGAGGGGGGACCACTACTTCCACATCAACTATGAAACCCAAAACCTCAACCGCGCCCGCACCCAGTTCAAGTTGACTGCCGATATGGAACGGAACTGGGATGCCATGCAAAAAGTAATTGAAAAATACTGCTGATACCGCTAATCTGCTTTTTCATTTTGCGGTTTGCGTTTTGCAGTAGAGTGCATCATGCAAAATCGTGTTTTCTCCTTCCTTAACTCCCGCGCCTAACAAGCGCGGGAGTTTTCTGTGATACAGCAAGTTGTATGTCCGCAGTGAGGCTAATAAGGCCATGCATTGCAATTGATTTTTTATGATATTGGAAACTCAGAACGGTTGATACTAAATGCGAATTGTTGACTAAAAATCGCGCCGACAATGCACTGTCGGCGCGATTTTATATGCTATGCAGCTTTCGATATTTGCCCGGAGCTTCAGCTTTATAGCGGCGGAACATCCGGTTAAAGTAGCTTGAATCACTAAAGCCGCAGCTATATGCGATCTCCGTGATGGGATCTTCGGTGGAGCATAATAGCTCAGCGGCACATTCTACCCGGTAGTAATTCAAATAGTCAATAGGGGGAGCGCCCGGTTATGCTGTGAAAGACCCCTGCAAAAGTGTTCGGAGGGGTCATTTCTGCTGTGGAGGCGAGATCTTCCAAGGTGATGCGGCTGGCGTAATTCTTTCGGATGCGCTCTAAGGCCGCTTTCATTTGGGCAGTGCTGCGATCATTTCGTTTATTTCCGGGAGAGGATACTGTGTACGAATGCTGCAAAAGGATTTGACCGAACAACTGCCACATCAGACCAATCGTCACAAATTCATATCCCTCCGGCTCTTTTTTTCCATTGCCTCAAAGAGCCTGTCAATCAGTTGACAGGTTATGGAGCCAGCCGGTTGATACGGCTCGATTTGTGCGCCGCGTTCAAAAAGCGCATTGTATTTTGCCTGACATACGGAGCCACTGCCGAGGAAGCGGTTCATATCAAAGACAACACACTCGTAAACGCAGTCGCTGGGGGTTCCGCCGTGAACGGCCCCGGCTGAAATGATGGCGGCATCCCCCTTGTGTAAAAGGTAAGAGCGTCCATCAATCAGCAGAGAAAACTCCCCGCTCAGAACCAGCATAAGTTCAAATTCCATGTGCCAGTGAAACGGCATTTCATAGCGTGGGTGCATTTTATCTACATAATAAAGCTCAATGGGAAAGTCAAAAAGTGCCGCGCGTACTGCTTTCATGGGAAGCCAGAAACTTCATGGCAGGCATCTCCTAAAATATCAATATCGTCCAATACAATATCATTATACGCAAAGACGAGGACAAATTGCAACAGTATAATACAAGTAAAGGACAAAATCCACTTTAGGAGGTACAAACTGTGCAAATCGAAGAAATCAAAGACCAAATCTGCGATGTCTGCCATAAAATGTGGCAGCTTGGCTGGGTCGCTGCCAATGATGGCAATGTCTCGGTTCGGTTGGAGGACGGAACTTTCCTTGCAACGCCTACGGGCATGAGCAAGAGCTTCATCACGCCGGACAAGCTGCTGCGTATTGATGGAAAGGGCAATGTGCTGGAAGGGGCAGAGGGCCTGCGCCCCTCCAGCGAGATGAAGATGCACCTGCGCTGCTACGAAAAGCGCGCCGATGTAAATGCTGTTGTCCATGCCCATCCGCCGGCAGCCACCGGCTTTGCCGTGGCACATCGCCCGATGGATATGTACAACATGATTGAGGATGTGGCAGCCATCGGTGCTGTGCCGCTGACTCCGTATGGAACTCCCAGCACGACGGAGGTGCCGGACGCAATCGAGCCGTATCTCAACGACCACGATGTTATGCTGCTGGAAAACCACGGTGCGCTGACGGTGGGCAGCGATGTCATCACCGCCTATTACCGCATGGAGAGTCTGGAACTGTGGGCAAAAATCACAATCAACGCAATCATTCTCGGCGGCAGCTACGATATTGACCGCAAGAATATTGATAAGCTCATCAATCTCCGCTCCTACTACAAAATTACCGGCAAACACCCCGGCTATCGCAAATTTGAGCGACGCGAAAAAGGTGAGCCGACGGACAAATAAGGAGACACCGTATGCTGAAGAACATTCCGCCTATCCTTAGCCCGGAACTTCTGAAAGTCCTCTGCGAGATGGGACATGGCGACGAAATCATTCTCGCAGACGGAAATTTCCCGGCTGAAAGCATCGGCAAAGATGCCATTGTGATTCGTGCAGACGGGCACGGAACCGTAGAACTGCTGGAGGCCATCCTGCAATTTCTGCCGTTGGATCAATACGTGGAAAAGCCTGTCGCGCTGATGAAAGTGGTTGATGGCGATCCGTGCAAGCCGACTATCTGGGACAGCTATAAACAGAAGTTGAACGAGAGCGGCAATGACCCGGCTAAAATTGAAATGGTGGAGCGCTTTGCGTTTTATGAGCGCGCACATCATGCCTATGCGATTATCGCCACCGGGGAAAGCGCAATCTATGCCAACGTACTTTTGAAGAAGGGCGTGGTGCAATGAGTAACACAGCAACTGTGCTGGCCTTCGACTTTGGCGCTTCCAGTGGACGTGCGATTCGGGCCGTGTACGATGGCCAAAACCTCAACTACGAGGAAATCCATCGCTTTGAAAATGTCCCCATCGAAAAGGAAGGTCACCTCTGCTGGGATGTGGAAACACTGCTGAAAGAAATTCACACAGCCATTCAAAAGGCGGGTACATTTGATAGCTTGGATTTGATACATGGGGTGTGGATTTCGGCTTACTGGATACGGACGGTCATCTGCTGGCAAACCCTGTTCATTATCGCGATGCCCGAACGAATGGCAAACCGGAACAGGCCGCTGCCCGTATGCCCGCAGAAGAATTGTATGCCCATACCGGCAATCAAATCATGGCAATCAATACTTTGTTCCAGCTGCTGGCTCTGCGTGAGCAGGACCCGGAACTGCTGCAAAAAGGCTGCGCAGATCCTTTTTTTATGCCGGATTTGTTTGCGGCTCTGTTGGGGGCCGAGCCGGTCTGCGAACGCAGCATTGCGTCCACCAGCCAGATGCTGGACCCCCGCACAGGGCAGTGGAGCAGAGAAGTGCTGGCCGCCTACGGCTTGCCGGAAAACCGCTTCGCACCCATTGTTGCCAGCGGCACAGTGACAGGTACACTTGCAAACGGTGCGAAAATCATTGCGGTGGCAGGGCATGATACACAATGCGCCTCGGCTGCTATGCCGTGTGCCGAGGAGGATGCCGAACATACGGCATTTCTCTCCTGCGGCACGTGGAGCCTGCTGGGAACGGAATTGGATGCTCCGATTCTGACGGTGGACAGCTGCCAAAGCGGGCTCTCCAATGAACTCGGTGCAAACGGGAAAATCAATTATCTGAAAAATATCATCGGTCTTTGGCTGATTCAGGAAAGCCGCCGTGAGTACAAGCGCCGTGGACAGGCATATTCTTTCGCGGAGCTGGAGCAACAGGCACTTGCCGCCGAACCGCTGCGCAGTTTTATTGACCCGGATGCCCCGGAATTTGTTGCCCCCGGCGGCCTGCCGGGCAGAATACAGGAATTTTGCCGCAAAACCGGCCAGCCCGTCCCAGAAACGGTGGGAGCCGTAATGCGCTGCATTTATGAAAGCCTTGCTCTGAAATATCGCTATGCGATAGAGCAGCTCTCCGCTGTAACAGGTCGAGCCTTTACGACCCTGCACGTTTTGGGCGGCGGTACAAAAGACCGTCTGCTTTGCCAGATGACGGCAGACTGCTGCGGCCTTACGGTAAAGGCAGGCCCGGTGGAAGCAACAGCGCTCGGCAACATTATGATTCAGCTGAAAGCCTTGGGGTTGCTGGACTCCATCACACAAGGACGCCGGCTGATTGCGGAGATAGAGGTCATTAAAACATATACCCCAAGCACACAGAACTATGCGGAATGGAACGCCGCTTATGATCGTTTCAAAACCCTATTATAATAAGGAAGGTGCAACTATGCTGTATCCTAAAATTGGTATTCGCCCTGTCATCGATGGACGCTGGGGCGGCGTCCGTGAAAGCCTGGAAAATCAGACGATGCGCATGGCAGAAAATGCCGCCAAGCTGATTTCGGAGAACCTCAAGTACCCCGATGGTACGCCGGTGCAGTGCGTGATCGGCTGTACGACGATTGGCGGCGGTGCCGAGGCGGCCCGTGTGGCAGAGCAGTTCTCTACCCAGAATGTTACGGCAACGCTGTCTGTGACTCCCTGCTGGTGCTACGGTACCGAAACGTTCGATATGGATCCCAACACCATCAAGGCAGTCTGGGGCTTCAATGGCACCGAGCGCCCCGGCGCGGTGTATCTGGCTGCGGTTCTGGCAGCACACGCCCAGCGCGGTCTGCCTGCTTTCTCCATTTATGGCCATGACGTGCAGGAAGCCAACGATGATACGATTCCCGATGACGTGGCCGAGAAAATCCTGCGCTTTGCCCGTGGTGCTGTTGCCGCAGGCTGGATGAAGAACAAAGCCTACGTCAATATTGGCGCTGTGACGATGGGGATTGCCGGCAGCTTCTGCGATGCAGGTGTTCTGCAAAAGTATTTCGGCATCCGCGCCGAGTGGGTGGACGAGGTCGAGATCCTGCGCCGCATTTCCATCGGTATCTATGACCACGACGAATATGAAAAGGCGCTGGCATGGGTGCGCGAGAACTGCAAAGAGGGCTTTGATAAGAACCTCGGTAAGAACCTGCCGCCTGTCATCACGAAGTCGAAGATCGTTCCGGCCGACAAGGATTGGGAGTTTATCGTCAAGATGACCCTGATCATCCGCGACATTCTATACGGCAATCCGCGTCTGGACGAGATGGGCTGGCATGAAGAAGCACTCGGTCGCAACGCTGTGGTCGGCGGCTTCCAGGGTCAGCGGCAGTGGACGGACTGGCTGCCGAACGCTGACTTCACCGAAGCCATCATGGCTTCCACCTTTGACTGGAACGGTCCGAAAGCCCCGACCCCGTTCGCTACCGAGAATGACACCTGCAACGGCATTGCCATGATGCTGGGCAGCCTTGTTTCCGGCTCTGCACCGTGCTTCCATGATGTGCGCACCTACTGGAGCCCCGAAGCCTGCGAGCGTGTGACCGGGCAGAAGCCTGACGGCGTTGCCGCCAACGGCTTTATTCACCTCATCAATTCCGGCGCGACAGCTCTGGATGGTTCCGGTGCCTGCGTGGATGCCGAGGGCAACCACGTGATGAAGCCGTTCTGGGAGATGACCGATGCGGACATCAAGGCATGCCTGAACGCCACCGATTGGTGTCGTGCGGACTATGAGTACTTCCGCGGCGGCGGATATTCCAGTCACTTCCGCTGCAAGGCAGAGATGCCTGTTACGATGCTGCGTTTCAACATTGTGGAGGGCATTGGCCCCGTCCTGCAAATTGCCGAGGGTTGGACGGCTGATCTGCCCGACGAGATTCACAACACTATCGACAAACGCACCGACCCGACCTGGCCGACCACATGGTTCTGCCCGCGCCTGACCGGACAGGGTGCGTTCACCGATGTGTACAGCGTTATGGCAAACTGGGGTGCCAACCACGGCGTGACCGTTTACGGCCATGTGGGTGCTGACCTCATTACGCTCGCCAGCATGCTGCGCATCCCTGTTACGATGCACAATGTCCCTGCCGAGAAGGTCTATCGCCCCCACGCATGGGCCAGCTTCGGCACACAGGATCAGCAGGCTGCGGATTATGCTGCGTGCAAGCAGTACGGACCGCTGTATCGGTAAGTTACCTGTCGTAAATATTCTGCCGGAAAGATTCTGACATAGCCCTTAATACCAGTTAAGGAGAGGTTTCCTTGGAAGCCTCTCCTTGTTTTTTTCATTTGGAGGTATACAACAAATTCAAAAGATAAAAAGTACCTTGAGGCCTCTTTTCTCAAAGTGCGGTTATAAGCCATTGCCTATAACTTAATAGGCTTTTCCTCTATACGGAGAACCGCATTATGAGTTTGTCGAATGAATAACTCTGGCAATTCCACGCGAAAAACGAAATGGAATTACCACTGCCATATGCGAATCCTGACGGTACATGCTCCACACAGGTGGACATATACTGAAGAATTTGCGTGTGTCAATTTTCAATTCGACAAGATTCTTTGTCGCTGTCGTTCACCACCAGTATTCCCATCGAAGAAAAAAAATGATGGGAGTACAGAAATGATAAAAAGGAACGATGGCATATCCAAAGATGATATATGCCAAAACCAATTTACTGCTTATGTGGTTTTGGCAGTAAAACGAAAACGCCAATCCTACATAAAGAAGAAACAGAGAGAGAATGAAAAAGAAACCAGAACTAAAAAGGAGGCAGAACAATCCGAATTTAGAACCGCCGGGTATGATATGTGGAGCAGAATGGAGCCGCAAAATGAAAAACTGATGGCTGCTATGCAGCAATTAAGTCTCAAAGAGAGTTTTGTTGTCACGGAGTATGCCCTGAAAGGAAAGCCCTTTAAGGAAATTGCTCAAGAAACAGGACTCAAAGAAAAAGGAGTGGCATCTGCCTATTATAGAAGCATTAAAAAGCTGCGAGCCGAAATGGGGGATGTAAAATGACTTTTATGGAACTGTTACTCTCAGCCAAATTGGGAAGTACATCGGCCTTTGAGGAACTGTTTGCCCGGTACAAAAATCTTTTGCGAAAATATTCCGTAGTAAACGGTGTATTTGACGAGGATTTGTACCAAGAACAGTGCGTGCTGTTTGTACGCTGCATCGAAATTTTTGATGTGAACCGATAACTAAAAATCTCCGCCACATTGATGTGACGGAGATTTTCTGTCAAAAGAGCGCATTTATAGGATTGAGGCAAGCAATAAACATGCTGCGATAGCCTGTTTTGACGCTTTTACAGGTGACTGTGAATGGAACATCTGCATGATTCCATAGGATCAAATCGCTTTGTTGTCAGGCTCTTCATACTTGTTTTCGCGTGCAATGTCACTTTTGAAGCGAATGCACCGCACATGGCCGAGACGTTCTACAAGGAAGCAGTAAGGGCGGATACCATCGTCGATTTCCAGAATCTCATAGGGCAGCAGCTGCATAGAGAAGCAGTTCTGCGAGAGAATGCTTTTTAATTTGCCTTGCAAAATCCATCGCCGTATAAGGTGACTCTCCCTCATACCGCACTGCATAGCGGCTGGGGTATGGAAAAAACGAGATTCCGTTGGCCGCAAGCATACTTTCACCTACCTCGATTTTCGGGGACCGGAAGTGGTAGATTCGCAATGTGGGGCGGCACACGCCGCTTAGGACACCATTTCGGTACATTTACCTTGGGGTCATCAGAGCGAAAGATGGTGATCTTTTTGCCGCCGGTGCAGTATTTTGTGTTTGGCTTCATGCGCCGACCGTGAACTATTTTCGTTTCAGACCCGGCGTAGAGCTTGCAATCTGGGCAGTAATAACATTTGAATTTGCGTACTTTTTCTTCATACATAGATTTTTTACCTTCCTACAGTCTAAATCAAATTCTCAGCATACATATAAAAATTCCTCCAAACTCATTTGGCCGGGGATGAAATCATCCTCCATCCACCAATGGAATACTTCTTCTGCGGTAGCGCCCTTGCCCCAACTGCCATCAATCCTTTCGCGCCTACGTCGTTCTTTCAGCATTCGGTCAAACGCCATAAGATACAGCTTCTCGTACTGCGGATAACGGGCAAACTCAAAATAGCGGTGCTTCCCAGCCATCGGGCAGCCAATACAGCCTACCCGTGAAAAGCCGCAGAAATAAAGCGGGTTCACAGGTATCCTTGCATCATGCAGGAAATCCCAGACTTCCCGGTCATTCCAATCCATAATGGGATTCACAAAGCGTTTTGCTGCCAGCTTGCAGGGCGCAAACAACGCATCCAGACTTTCCTCATCATTTCGGATATGTACTTCTTTATCGTGGTTGGAAACCTGCTTTTCAAAGATACCCCTGCGCTTGGAGCGACTGACGCTCTCTGCCCAGCGCACCCCGGTGGCGAGAAAACGCCCCTTGCCGTTTTGTTCTTTGAGGACAGCGCAGCAATATCCGGGCCACGCGGGTCGGCGGCATCAGCTTGGGGGAATCAAGTCCCACATACTCGTGCGCCTACCTTTATATAAGGGATAGTTGATGCTGCACCGTATGCTGCGATTCTCTAATCGCGCAAATTCTTTTCGAACAAAGTGTACAGTTTCTGGCGCGTCGGCCGTAGTATGCGCGTGCATGACCTCAAACGGTATCTCGGCGCGCAAGGCAAGCTCGGTCAGAACACAGCTGTATTTTCCGCCTGAATGGGTGAGCAGCAGCGGGGCATTGTAATGCTCCAGCGACATTTCGCTGGCAATCTTTAACCGTGCAATCACTCGTTATTCCGGGTCGGCGTGTGTTGGAAGTGTAATAAAGCCCCATTCATTATTTGTCATAGGGTATACCTCCAAAAGAAGCCGTGGCAGCAAAGCGCCGCCACGGCTATTATCAAATCATTCTGTGAACATTCAACCCTTTACGCACACGCGGCCAGCGTTTGTCGGCGCGGGTTGAGGGCCGCGAGTACAAAAGGGCGGGGCTTGATGTAGTAGTGGGTGGTGGATGTCTCAAAGTGGATCTCCTGCGTTTCCGTCTCATGGATCTTCACCACAGGGGCCGTATGGTACATCTCACCACCGGTACTGAAGATGGCAGGCCTGCCCACCATCAATGCGGACATGAGTTTTCCGGTAATGTAAAGCTCCAGCTTCCGCTTTTTTTTCATTCTGTCATTGCCTCCTCTCAGGCATCTCGGCACAGTTCCACCACGATGAACCGCGCGTTATCCAGCAGCGTGTTCACATGGTACAGCGAGGTGTTCTGCATCTGCGCAATCTCGTTCGTCTGGTAGCCTTTGGTGCGCAGACGGATAATTTCCATCTGCTGGGGTGTTACCCGCTTGGCGAGGGCGTGCAGAAGCAATGCAACCTCACTTTCACGCAGCGCTTCCTCGTCCGTTACCGTTGGTGTTGAATGCCGGGTCAGATGCCCGGTGTAAGACTGCCGGGGTCGGACGAAGCGGATGACGCGGAAGCGGCGCTTGTCGGTGCGGCGGGTGTTGGCTACTTCGCCTTCCATGGCCCGCCATGCAACTGTGGCAAAGGAATAGCCCGAAAGGTTCGGGTCTGTCAGATATCGCTGCACTGCCCGCAGATAGCCGAAAATGACGATGTCATAATATTCGCTGGCGGGTAGATTCTTCTCGTGCAGGAATTTGTAGACAAGGTTGTGGTTTTTCTCGGCAAAAAAGCGCTGGGTATCATTCAACGGAATATCGTGCATAAAGCAACTCCTTCATAAACTGTCACGCGGGCAGCGGCTGTGTGTCGCCGTTCACCGTAGACCCGATGCAAAAGCTGTCATCGGTGGCAGCAGGGGCGGCGGTGTAACTTTCCACCTCGCAAAAAAAGACCATCATCCTGTTCACGTTTTGCCTCGATGCGCTGGCGATTCATGCCACGAATCTGCTCACGGAAGCTCAGGGCGTACTTGCGCACGGCAACAAGCTGGTCACCGTGGAAATCCCAAGCGCTTGAACGTGGCAACGCTGTAATCCTTGCCCTCCGGGTTCGTCTGGCGTTTCAGGCCAATCTCCACAAGGCTGCCGTAGGTGGCGCGGTTGCGGAAAACGAAACCCTTATTCAAAAATTCGCGGAACGGGCTGATGCTGGTGGGCGAGAGATTGATTGCCAGAGGCATAAATTCTCCGCTGCGCAGCAGGTACAGCACTCGCATATTCTTGCAGGCTTTGCCGCGGCCGTTGCTGGCGCTGCCAAACTGGCTCAACGCACAAGCCTCGCAGACACCACCGGGTTCACCGTAGCCCTGCTTGCCGTCCACCGAGGAACAAAGCGGCGGTACATCATCGTTGTACTCATCACCCTCCGGCCAGTAGGCGCAGCTTGCGTGATTGAACAAAATCACACCGGTGAGAGTGGGGCTGTAATCCGGGTGCTGAGGGTCGCCGGTGGGCAGTTCAAACTGCAACACACCGCCTGCGGGAATCTTGATGCGGGGAAAAAAGACATTGTAAAGCCGTCCATGGAGGACAAAATCAAGCGTCTGCTCCGTGAGGAGGTCCGCAAAATGTGACTTCTTTTTGAATTTGATGAAAAAGTCCTTGACTTTTCGTCTCTGGCAAAACCTTAAAATCCATTCTCATTTCCTGCGGCGCCCGGCTTGCTCCCTTTGACATCAAGGAGCTACGGGACCTGATGGAATATGACGAACTGGAACTTGACACCCTGGGCGACAGCAAGACGGCGCTGTTTGTGATTCTTTCGGATACGGACAGCACTTTCAATTTCGTGGCCGCCCTCATGTATGACCGGGGGCGTGTGGCCTACAACGACCTGTGCCGGAAGTGCCAGCATAAGTGCAAGCAGAGTTTCCGGGCTGTCGTGATAGACTGCCCCCATTACCTGTCAAAACGAGCCAAGCGAAAGGAGAAAATCAGTTAAATGGAATTTGAATTTATGAGCGCAGACACGGTTCTGCCGCCTTGTATGCCGCTACCCGCCGCAATGCTTCGGCTGCCGATCAGCAGCACAGCAAAAGTCATGTATGCCCGTCTGCTGAACACCACCCTTACGGCAGGGATAGAGGATAGCAACGGCATTTTGTTTGTCCGTTTTCCTATCATGGAATTAGCGGCAGCCCTCTCCCGCAGCCCCGTCACTGTGAAGCGTTCCCTGAAAGAATTGGAGGACATCGGGCTTATCCTGCGGGTGCGCCGGGGTGTGGGAGAACCAAACCGCATTTACACGCTGCTTCCCAAAGGAGGGCTGCCATGATAAATGAGAAGCTGGAAAAGCTGAATCAGGAGATTGCCAAAGGCGAAGCCAGACTGCGGCGGGCGCAGCATGAAGAAAAAATACTGGAACACCAGGTGAAGCAGCTTACCCGGAAGGAACGGACGCACCGGCTCTGTACCAGAGGAGCTATTGTCTGCTATGACATTAAGGAGCTGGGCAAGCAACTCAAGAAAATCGGTATGTTGGTGATCCAGGATCAGGTGTGGAACCGCGTTACCATCAACCGTGCCGCTCACAAGTCCACCCGTTACTACATCGACGAAATGCACCTTCTTTTGAAGGAGGAGCAGACCGCCGCCTATACGGTGGAGATATGGAAGCGCTTCCGCAAGTGGGGCGGCGTTCCCACGGGCATCACCCAGAACGTCAAAGACCTGCTCTCCAGCCGTGAGGTGGAGAACATCTTTGAAAACTCCGACTATGTGTATATGCTCAACCAGGCAGGCGGAGACCGTCAGATTCTCGCCAAGCAGCTGGGCATTTCCACGCACCAGCTTAGCTATGTGACCCACTCCGGTGAGGGCGAGGGCCTGCTGTTCTATGGCTCCACCATCCTGCCCTTCGTTGACCACTTCCCGAAGAATACTGAGCTTTACCGCATTATGACCACCAAACCCCAGGAACTGAAAAAGGAGGATGAATAACTATGAAACAGAATATTTGCGAACTTGATACCATGATTTTTTTTCCGTGAGGCATTGAGAGGCTCACGAATTCATGTTGCTTCCGGTAATGGCCTCCGCTGTTGTTGAGTGTCGTACCGCTGACAAAGAACTCAAAACCTTGAATGAGGATGGCGAAATTGGTCTTGCCCGTCTCTTTTCGATTTGGGCGAATATGATGTGTGCCCCTGGTGCAGCAACCATTGTAGGGTGCAGACCTATCACAATGCTCTCTGAGATTCTGGCGCAAGTCCATGCGTATCTCACCGTGCATCCGCTATATGATCCGGAAGGTTTGGCCCTCTATGTGGAGCTGCACCACATGATGGATGCTATCCTAATGGGTGATTGGTTTGAATAAAGAGCCGCGCCTGCGCTTTACCGATGAGGAACGGGCTGACCCTGCGCTGGAAAAGCCGATCCGCAAAGCGGAGAATGCTGCGGCCAGAGCAGATAAGGCGCAGGCCAATATCCCAAAGAAAAAGTCAGACAGACGGTCATTGACCCGGACACCGGGAAAAAGACCTCGAAGCTGACCTTTTGAGGACAAGAAAAAGCCACCTTCCAAACTTTCTCAAGGGGTTAAGGAAGCTCCCGTCCATCTGGTCGCGGGCAAGTTTCACAAAGAGATCCGGGAAACAGAACAGGACAATGTGGGTGTGGAAAGCGCCCACAAGTCCGAGGAGGCGGTGGAGACCAGCGCTTATCTGGTGCGGGAGGGCTATCGCAGCCACAAGCTGAAGCCGTACCGCAAAGCAGCCCAGGCCGAGCAGAAGCTGGAAAAGGCAAATGTAAATGCCCTGTACCAGAAGTCCCTACGGGAAAATCCTCAGTTTGCCAGCAACCCTCTCCCGCTGGCAGCAAAAACAGAGTATCAAAAAGCAGTATGCCGCCGCCAAGCGCACTGGTCAGACTGCCGGAAATACCGCCCAGGCTGCGTCCAAAACCGGAAAAGCCGCAAGGACGGTAAAAGAAAAGGCACAGCAGGCAGGGGCATTCGTCATGCGCCACAAGAAGGGCTTCCTGATCGCAGGGGTTTTGTTCCTCATCGCCTGTATGCTGATGAATACCATGTCCTCCTGCTCTATGATGGCACAGAGTATTGGTTCTGTAATTTCCGGCACTACCTATCCATCGGATGACCCGGAAATGCTGGCGGTGGAGGCAGATTATGCAGACAGAGAAGCTCGGTTGCAGGAGAAAATCGACAACATCGAAAGCAGCCACCCAGGGTATGACGAGTATCGCTATAACCTGGATATGATTGGCCATGACCCCCATGAGCTGGCGGCAGTTCTCTCTGCTGTCTTGCAAGGCTATACACGCCACAGCGCACAGGCAGAGCTGAATCGTGTGTTTGATGCACAGTATCAGCTTACGCTGAGAGAAGAAATTCAGATTCGCACTTACACTGACGAAGATGGTGATGAGCATGAATATGAATATCGTATTCTCCATGTAACTTTAACAAGCCGTTCCATTGCCTCTCTTGCGCCAGAACTACTGACTCCGGAGCAGATGGAGATGTACCAGGTCTACCGACAGACTATGGGCAATAAGCCGCTGTTATTTGGTGGCGGTTCTCCCGATACAGGTGTTTCTGAAGATTTGACTGGTGTTGAATTTATCAATGGCACCCGCCCCGGCAATCCGCAGCTGGTGGAACTGGCGAAAAGTCAGGTGGGCAATGTGGGAGGACAACCTTATTGGAGCTGGTACGGCTTTGACTCCCGTGTGGAATGGTGTGCCTGCTTTGTATCATGGTGCTATGGTCAATCCGGTCGAACGGAACCACGCTTTGCTGGTTGTCAGTCTCAGGGTGTTCCGTGGTTCCAGTCTCATGGACAGTGGGGCGCACGAGGATATGAAAACATCGCCCCCGGCGATGCCATTTTCTTTGATTGGGATCTGGATGGTTCCGCAGACCATGTGGGAATTGTTGTCGGCACCGACGGCAGCCGAGTTTATACCGTGGAGGGAAATTCCGGCGATGCCTGCAAGATCAAAAGTTATGACCTGAATTATCAGAGTATCAAGGGCTACGGCCTAATGAACTGGTAACAGAGATTTTTTAGAAGGAGTGATAGACGATGGCAAAGAACAAAATTGAGCGCATTGACCAGGAGATTACAAAGGTCCGCGAGAAGATCGCAGAATATCAGGAAAAGCTCAAGGCGCTGGAGGTACAGAAAACCGAGGCAGAAAATCTGGAGATCGTCCAGATGGTGCGCGCACTGCGTATGACCCCGGCTCAGCTGAGCGCCATGCTGTCCGGAGGCACAGTTCCCGGCAGATTTGCTGATGACAACAACGAACAGGAGGAAAACAGCTATGAGGAATAAAGGATTGCTCCGAACACTTTCCGCCCTTTGCCTGACGCTGGTTCTGGCATCGGGCTTTACCGTTCCCGCTTTTGCCCAGGGCGCAGCGCTGCCCCCGGCAGAGGATACCACCAATGACAGCAATGTGGTGGTGGAAGAAACGGAAAAAGCACCTCCGCTGACCCCGGATGGCAACGCCGCTCTGGTGGATGATTTTGGTGGCAACAAGCAGCTCATTACCATTACCACCAAGGCAGGCAACTATTTTTATATCCTGATCGACAGGGCCAATGAGGATAAAAAGACTGCTGTTCACTTTCTGAACCAGGTGGATGAAGCGGACCTGATGGCACTGATGGAAGATGGAAATGCCAAAGAGGAGCCGCCAGCTGTGTGCAGCTGCACGAAGAAATGTGAAGCAGGGGCAGTTAATACGGCCTGCCCGGTCTGTGTAACTGATAAGAGTAAATGTACGGGAAAAGCACCGGAACCTCCGGCAGAAACACCGGAGCCGGAAAAAGAGAAGCCTGCCGGACTGAACCCGGCTGCGCTGATCCTTCTGCTGGGCGGCGGTGGCGTATTTGCCTACTTGAAGCTCGTTAAGAATAAGCCTAAGACCAAGGGCAATGACAGTCTGGACGATTATGATTATGGTGAGGAAGATTCCGAGGAATGGGAAACCGAAGATGAGGAAGTCCTTGAGGATGGTTTTGAGGGTTCTGACCCTAATGAGGAACGCGATAGAGCAGATTGAACCATTTGAGACAGTCCGTATTTCAAACTCATTGACGGGATAAGGGACAGAGGACAGGGAGAAATTCCTGTCCTCGCTCTTTTGCCCCAAAGCCACCACTCTCTTACGTGTAAATCCACACCCAAAATCAGCACATGGTCAAAGAAAGGAGGACCTCACAATGAACACCTGGAACTGGTTTAATTACACTTTCTGATTATTTTTGATCTGGTCGCCTTCGGAATTTACTTTGGAGGAGACATTCTTTTCACTGCTATAAGCAAAGTTCAAAAAAAAGTCAAAAGAAGAACGATGACTTGGATCTTTATGATTTTGAAATTGAGACCGCACCCCAAAAACGCTCTTTATGTGTGGACTCAATCCGAATGCTTTATTCTGGTGAGATAGATGAATTTGTGGAAAAGGAACTGTTGCCTGATGCAGCGGAGACCATGAACGCTTTATCTGAATCTGAAAAAACAGCAGTTAGCCTGTTACTAAAAGCTTATATCGGTTTTTTGAGCGAAGAAGCAACGGTAGATGAACAAAGTTTTCCCATGGTTAAGGAACTGTTGTCTTATACACAGGGCAGCAAAGAAGATGGTGAAAAAAAGATGCCATAGATTGTCTGATGGAAGATACGGTCAGCAGAACCCACAGACATCGAGAATATTACAACAATTATCAACGCTATCAACTGATGCAGGTGGATAAAGAGCGTGTGATTATGGCCTGCAATATCATAATCAATGATTTGATTGGCAGGTTGTACCGATATGATTATCGCTTTGGCTATGACATTACACTTGCCTCAGAACACAGCATTGCAAAAAAAAACTGTCTGATAATTGGCAGAATGAATGGGAGGTTGAAGATTATGAAGCTGGTGATTGCTGAAAAACCATCGGTTGCACAAAGTCTGGCTGCGGTAATCGGTGCAACTGCCCGTGGTAAGGATGGGTATCTGGAGGGTAACGGCTGGCGTGTTAGCTGGTGCGTGGGCCACCTGGCCGGTCTCGCGGACGCAGACAGCTATGACCCCAAGTATGCCAAGTGGCGATATGATGACCTGCCTATCCTACCGGAGCATTGGCAGATGGTGGTAGGAAAAGATAAGAAAAAGCAGTTTGATATTCTCAAAAAGCTGATGAATGCCCCGGATGTGACGGAAGTGGTAAATGCCTGCGATGCCGGACGCGAGGGCGAGTTGATCTTCCGCAGCGTCTATGAGCTGGCAGGTTGCAAGAAGCCGATGAAAAGGCTCTGGATTTCTTCGATGGAAGACTCTGCCATAAGGGAAGGCTTTGCAAACCTGCGCCCCGGTGCGGACTATGACGGACTTCGAGATGCTGCTCTCTGCCGTGCCAAGGCCGACTGGCTGGTGGGGATCAATGCGACAAGGCTTTTTTCCGTGCTGTATCACCGAACCCTCAACATCGGGCGTGTGATGTCCCCGACGCTGGCACTGATTGTCCAGCGAGAAGCTGAGATCGACACCTTTAAGCCGGTTCCCTTTTATACCGTGGCGCTGGAGCTGCCCGGTCTTACCGTATCCGGGGAGCGCATGGCGGATAAAGCTGCTGCCGAACAGCTGAAAGAAGCCTGTCAGGGTGCAAATGTCACAATCAAAAAGGTGGAGTGCAAGGAAAAGTCCGAAAAGCCGCCTGCCCTCTATGACCTGACTACTCTGCAAAGAGATGCCAACCGTCTGCTTGGATTTACGGCCCAGCAGACCCTGGACTATCTGCAAAGCCTGTATGAAAAGAAGCTCTGCACCTATCCCCGTACTGACAGCCGCTATCTGACTGGCGATATGGCAGACAGCCTGCCGGTGCTGGTGAATCTGGTTGCCAACGCTATGCCGTTTTGCAAAGGAATCGCCATTACCTGTGATCCGCATACGGTCATCAACGATAAGAAAGTAACTGACCACCACGCAGTAATCCCTACCAGAAATCTCAAGGATGCAGACCTTTCTGCCCTTCCTGCGGGAGAAAAAGCGGTGCTGGAGCTGGTGGCCCTGCGTCTGCTGTGCGCCGTAGCCCAGCCCCATATCTATTCGGAAACCGTTGTGATTGCAGCGTGTGCCGGTGGGGAGTTTACCACAAAAGGGAAAACGGTGAAGCACCCCGGATGGAAAGCACTGGAGGACGCTTACCGTGCCAAAATGAAGGATACAGAGCCGAAAAAAGAGGGCGTAGAGAAAGCCCTGCCGGAGCTGACCGAAGGACAGACACTTTCGGTTGCTGCTGCAATCGTCAAAGAAGGCAAAAGCAGTCCGCCTCAGCACTTTACGGAGGACACCCTATTGTCCGCAATGGAGACTGCCGGAAAAGAGGATATGCCAGAGGACGCCGAGCGAAAAGGTCTGGGGACACCGGCCACCCGTGCCGGTATTTTGGAAAAGCTGGTATCTGCCGGTTTTCTGGAGCGAAAAAAGAACAGAAAAACGGTGCAGCTTCTTCCTTCCCACGATGCAGTATCCCTTATCACGGTGCTGCCGGAACAACTGCAATCGCCGCTTCTGACTGCCGAGTGGGAGTATCGCCTGGGCGAGATCGAGCGCGGGCAGCTTGCCCCGGAGGAGTTTCTGGACGGGATCAGCACCATGCTGAAAGATCTGGTGGGACTTATCAGGTCATCAAGGGAACTGAGTACCTGTTCACTCCGCCCCGTGAGGTGGTGGGCAAATGCCCTCGCTGCGGCGGTGAAGTTGCAGAACTGCAAAAAGGCTTCTTCTGTCAGAATGATTCTTGCAAATTTGCAATCTGGAAAAATAACAAATGGTGGGCTGCCAAGAAAAAACAGCCGACCAAGGCTGTGGTGTCTGCGCTGCTGAAAGATGGCTGTGTCCGTGTGACGGGGCTATATTCGGAGAAAACCGGCAAGACCTACGATGCCACTGTGGTTTTGGAGGACGATGGACAGTATGCCAACTTCAAGCTGGAATTTGACCAGCGGAAAGGAGGCAGCCGATGAAGCTCTCTTTAGTGGAACGGGAAACCATTCTCCTCTATAACCAGGCAGAACCAATGGCTGAGGTCTATACTCACGATCCCCGTCTGATGGAGAAGCTGGAACTGCTGGCAAAAAAGCACCCCGACCAGATCACCCGAAAGGACGCCCATAACTTTACCGTCCCCAAGCGGTGTGTATCAGTCCGGGAGCCATACAGCGCCGAACGCCGCAAAGCTGCTAGTGAACGGGCGAAAGCTGCCGGATACCAGCCTCCTATGAGAAAGTCCGGCAGTTAAAGGCACATGGCAGAGAATGTATTTGAAGCGGTCAAGCAGTCGGTCAGCACCAGAGAAGCGGCAGAGTTTTACGGGATCGAGGTCAAACGAAATGGTATGGCCTGCTGTCCCTTTCACGATGATAAGAACCCAAGCATGAAGGTAGACCAGCGATTCCACTGCTTTGGCTGCGGTGAAGATGGGGATGTGATCGACTTTACCGCAAAGCTCTTTAACCTCTCCTCAAAAGAAGCGGCGGAGAAACTGGCACAGGACTCTGGCCTGATCTATGACAGTCAGGCCCCTCCCCGCAGGAGGTATGTCCGGCAGAAAACCGAGGCACAAAAGTTTCGGGAGGACCGGCAGCGGTGTTATCGCGTACTGTCCGATTACTACTATCTGCTGAAAAAATGGGAGGCCGACAATTCTCCCCGGACACCGGAGGAAGAACCGCACCCCCCATTTTGTGGAAGCGATCCAGAAGAAAACCTATGTAGAGTACCTGCTGGACTTTTTTTCTTTATGAAAGTGAAGAAGAAGAACAAAAGGCATGGATTGCAGAACACACAGCAGAAATCACACACTTGGAAAGGAGATTGAAAATCATGGCTGAGAATAAACCCACCAACCGAGAGCGGCTAAGGGAAATCACGGATGGCATCGAGCAGGGCATCAAGGAGCTGTTCGAGAGCGAAAAGTATATGCACTATCTGTCCGTCATGTCCCGCTTCCCAAAGAAGAACATAAAGAACGGGATATATGGACTGCCGAAACGCTGAGCAAGGCTATGGAAGTCTGTGATGATCCTATCCTCTCCCTTGCCTTAAATCTGGCGTTCTCCTGCTTTTACGCATTGGTGAAATGCTGGGCCTTACCTGGGACTGCATTGATATTGCACCACAGAGCATAGAAAATGGTTCAGCTTTTATATATTCGTCAACAAAGAGCTGCAACGGGTTACACGAGGTGCATTGGACGATTTGAGCGACAAAGGTGTTATTAAGAAGTTTCCACCTTGCATAGCCAGTACCCATACTGCTCTGGTCCTGAAAGAGCCTAAAACCAAAACCAGTATTCGCCGCGTGTACCTGCCGAAAACAGTTGCCTATATGCTGGTAGAGAGAAAAAAAGAAATTGATGAGCTGATGGATCTGTTTGGAGATGAATACATCGACAATAACCTGGTCTTTTGCTCCAGCAATGGCCGTCCGATGGAAAGCCAGGTGATTAACCGTGCTTTCAATAAACTTATCAAAGAAAACGGACTGCCTCATGTTGTATTCCATTCTCTCCGTCACTCCAGTATCACCTACAAGCTGAAACTCAATGGTGGCGATATGAAATCCGTCCAGGGCGACTCTGGTCATGCTCAGGTAAAAATGGTTGCAGATGTCTACTCTCACATCATCGACGAGGATCGCTGCATAAACGCTCAGCGATTGGAGGAAGCATTTTACTCATCCAAGACTCCTGACCCTGTTGAAGATACAGAGCCTAAAACTGCGGATACTGCCGTCACTGAAAGTGATGAAAGTGATGCAGCGAAGATACTGGAACTGCTTAAAAATCCCGAAACTGCCGCACTGCTCAAGCAGCTGGCAAAAGCTTTATAAAGTCCCTCCCTCAGAAGAACGCCTCTCACTTTGTGAGAGGTTTTCTTCGTTTGAACCACTTTGCACAGTGACCAAACACTTTTTTTGTTAGCAAGGTTCTGAAAGCATTTTTGAGCGATGTTAGCAAATTCGCGATTTTGTTTGCAACTTCCTCTAATTTCTGCTAACAAATGTTTGCAAGTTCCTTTGGTAAAAATCGAACCTCTGACTTACCGCCTTTCTTAGCAAAAGGCCAAATCTCGTTAGCAAATGTTAGCAAACCAAGGTTTTTTGCAAAAAAGCCACAAAAGCCGCAGAAATAAGAAAAGCCGAAAACCCTGATAAATCAAAGGTTTTCGGCGTGTTTGCTGGCGTCCCTGGCGGGATTCGAACCCACGGCCTTTCGCTTAGGGGGAGGCGAACGCTCTATCCTGCTGAGCTACAGAGACATCTATTCAATTAAAATTGGTAACGATCACTTTTCATCGTAAGGCGGCCGGTAGAGCATAACCTTAGGAGGCGTGTGCTCTATCCAACTGAGCTACTGAGACAATTTGAATTAGGCAGCTGTGCGCGATGCAGAAGTACAACTGCCCTATTATTATAAACGCAACCCTGCAAAAAGCAAGACATAATACAAAGCCGCCCGCACAGCAAAATTGTGTGGGCGGCTTTGCGTTTAAGTTATACGGAAAAGGGGAGCACTCAGGCAAGACCGTCCAGCCATGCGGCGATGCTTTCGGCGGCAAAATTGATATACGGGTACAGGGGTTGCAGGTTCCGCAGGCTTTTGTCATTACCGCTGCTGCCGGAGGTGCAGAACAGGTACACGTTTTTTTCGGTCAGGTCGTTGCTTTCAATAAAAGTTTGGATGATGCGCGGTGCGGTGGAGTGCATCATTTTAAGTGTAAACGGCAACACCGCACAATTCCCGCCTGACGGCTTAAGCACCGCTCCGGCGGCTGCGGCACGGCATCTGCGTTGCCAAAATGCTCGATAAGACATCCAGTATTATCTGCGCTTTTGGCTTAGCATCTGCCGCACCTCCTCGCCGCCGTATCGGCACTTAGAATTATGCGGTATTGCCTAAAGAAACTCTACATGGATATAACGAGAAGTGAAAAGCAGGGCAACCCAGGGAACCCTACTGGAAAATCCGCATCGCTTATTCCAGCGCTGCCTTTGCGGCGGCAATTTTGGCGTTGGCTTCAGCCAACTGGCGGGAACAATCATCTGTGGTGTCATCGCGCTCTAGGCGGTTGCGGTCCCCAATCAGGGCGGTCCAATACTGGCCACCGTTATATTCAAACACGACCCAATCGTACCCGTTGTATTTTTTTCCTTGGTGATTTGGGTAACCGGATAGCTGCCCAGCGGTAGGTAGCCCACCACATCGTTCAGATTGGCGGTATAAAAATATTCTGTGTTGGAACCAAAAAAACCGTGAGCTTATATCCGCTCACGGCTGTCATGTCCGGCCCATCGCTGCCATACCCGTTAAAATTCCCGGCGCGTATCGTGGGCAGATAGTCCTGATAGCTGTAATCCAGATCCACCGCGCCGGTAATGCCGCTGACGGTGCCGGAACCGGAATACTGCCACATGCCGTACTGCCCGGTGTACCCCAGGCTGGAGCGGTAATCCGCCACCCAAAGCGGATAGTTTGCCAGCGCGGAAGCATTCATATACGAGTTGATGTAGTTGGTGTAGCTGTACCAGCCCGCGTACCATTTGCGCTGGTTCAAAATATCCATGGCGTATTTGACCAGGTTCGTCAGCTGCGGTTTGCCCAGGCTGGTCAGGCTGCGGGCCTCCACATCTACAAACACCGGGTATTCCAGCTGTAAGCCCTCCAGCGCGTTCAAAAAGGTGGTCAGCTCCCCGGCAACAGCGCTTTCGGTGCGGGCATAGGTGTAATAATAAGCCCCAACCCGCAGCCCGGCGGCATGGGCGCCGTTCACGTTTTGCAGAAAATAGGGGTCCACATACGCGCCGTTGTTGTTGCTGGACCCAATGCGTACAATGGCAAACTGTTTGCCCGCCGCGGCAACGGCACTCCAGTTGATGCTGCCCTGATACCGGGAAACATCGATCCCCACCTGAAACAAAGCCATACAAAAATCCCCCTCCCAGGATTGCCTGCCGTGCAGGTGTATCCTACAGCATGTTATGCTGGAAAGGAGAGGGAAGTGAATCTTATGAAATTGCTGCCGGCGCATTCATGCGGCGGCGCTGAATAAGCAGGGACGCGTTAAATCACAATGCCGCCGTTTACGCCGAGCACCTGCCCGGTGATGAACCCGGCCCCGCGCCCGGCCAAAAATACCAGCGTGCGGGCAACTTCTTCCGGGGTGCCAAGGCGCTCCACGGGGGTCTCTTCCGCCAGGGCAGCTTTGTCCTCTGCGGTAAAGCTGGCCATCATGTCGGTTTCAATCACACCGGGAGCCACGCAGTTCACCGTAATGCCGGAAGGACCTTCCTCTTTGGCGAGCGCCTTGGTCAGGCCGATCACACCGGCCTTTGCGGCGGAATAGGTGTACTTCGCAGCTGCCGCCGGTCTGGCCCCACATGCTGCTTACCAGCAGAATGCGGCCGTATTTTTGGCGGATCATGCCAGGCAGCACGGCGCGGCATGCATAAAACACGCCGTCCAAATCTACCCCCATCATGCGGTGCCAGTCCTCATCGGTCAGGTCAGTGAAGAGCTTTTGCTGGGCAATCCCCGCACAGCATATCAGCGTCTGCAGGCTGCCGAACTGCTGCAGTGCTTCCTGTACCGCGGCATTCACCTGGGCGGAATCGCTCACATCGGCGTGCAGAGCCACAAAGCGCCCGCCGGGGTTCAGCGCCTGTGCCTGCTGCACAACATCCAGGGCAGCATCTTCGCGGCTGTTCCAGGTAAAAGCAACATCGTACCCGGCGCGGGCAAACTCAAAACGGTGGCGGCACCAATGCCGCGGCTGCCGCCGGTAATCAATACATGGTCATTCATGGGGGTTCTCCTCATTTTGCAGCGGGCTGCCTGCTGGGCGCGCTTTTTCGGCTTTCAGCTTCAGCCGTTTGGCTCGCAGTCCGGCAAAAAAAAACTCTTTGTAAAAAGTGCCTGGGCTTCCTCATCCAGCAGGCCCTGCTCCATAACAGGGTGGTGGTTAAATGGTAAAGCAAACAGATCCGTCAAAGAGCCGCAGCATCCGGCCTTGGGGTCGCGGGCACCATAGACTACCCGCTTTAACCGGCTGTTGATGATGGCCCCACTGCACATGGGGCAGGGCTCCAGCGTAACAAACAGCTCACATTGCCACAGCCGCCACCCGCCAAGGGCTTTGCAGGCTGCGTCGATGGCAAGCAGTTCGGCGTGGTAGATGGCATTTTGCCGCTCCTCTCGCAGGTTGTGGGCACGGGCAATGATTTCGCCATCCTTGGCAACCACCGCGCCAACGGGCACTTCACCCAAAGCGGCAGCGGCGCGGGCTTCTTCCAGCGCGGCCTGCATCAGTTGTTCATCGGTCATTGCGTTACCCCACACGGTACAGGTACACCGTAAGGCCCATCAAAAACAGAACACATACGGTATACGGCAGGCTGGTAAAAACGGCCAGCGGCTCCATGCCGCCGCGCAGCCCGGCGGAAAAGCTGAACCCCTGCGCTTTGACCCGCCATACCAGAAAGAGCGCCGCCAGCGGCAGGGCCACTAGCAAAATCAGCTCATACACCACGGCAAGCTGCTCCGGCGCATATTGGCGCAGATATAGGCTGAGAAACGCCAAGGTATTGTTGATGAAATGCAGCAGCATGCCGGGCAGAATACTGCCGCTGCGCTCAACCAGCCAGCCCAAAAAGATGCCGCACACCAGCGCGGTAATGCTTTGTGCCAGATCCAGGTGCAGCAACGCAAACAGCAGGGCAGGGGCAAAAATCGCCACGCTGCTGCCGCTGGGGCGCATAATGCCCTGCAGTGCCCCGCGAAAATAAATTTCCTCCAGCACAGCGGGCACTACACACAGACTGAAATAACGAATGAACAGGTCCAGGCCACCGGCGGGCAGCGCGGTGCTGCTGGTGGTAACGCCCAGCCCGCGGGCCAGCAGCCCGCCGAACAGGTTGCCCGCGTTGGCCAGCCCCAAAAACACCACCAGGCAGAACGCCGGGCTCCAGGGGGCGGGCAGCAGAATGCGCAGATCCTGCGTTTGCAGCCGGGTGGCGCGCAGCAGCCACCACAGCGGCAGCACAATAGAACCCGCTGCCACCACAATGCCCAGCAGCCCCTGCACGGCCACGCTGAATCCGACCGGGTCGCTCAGGCTGGCACCCTGCACCCGCATACCCATCAGGGCGGAAACAAAAATAGTCAATAGATCCTGTACAAACAGATAAGCCAGCGCGGCCACCGCGCACAGCGATGCCGCCCCCCGTACACCGCGGGGATTGGAGAGTGTTGATTTTGGCAAAATACTTCCTCTTTCTTTTCACTGTACTATATAAAGATACATTCCATATAATTCCGGCACAAAACGCGGCAGATGATACCAGTAACAATAATAACACGTTTGTGGCGCTTTTACAACGCGGCGCAGCCCGGCCCACGGAAAAACGGCAAAACAAAAACCCACCGGTTGTGCGGACCGGTGGGTAGGAGAGGAAAATAGAGGAAGGAATGTTTTCTATACAGAGAAAATCCATCAAGGCTGTGCGGGCCTTGACTTTATGCTATTATAATAGTACAGTATTTGTGTGAAGTAAAGCTCAAAAAGTTCACATGAAAGATGAACGAGATTCATCAAGACGCATCAGAAAAAAGTAAAGTTTAGGCAACACCGCACAATTCCCGCCTAGCGGCTTAAGCACCGCTTCGGCAGCTGCGGCACCTCGCTCGCCGTATCGGCACTTAGAATTATGCGGTATTGCCTAAAGTTTACTTCCCAATTATAAAAGGAGCATCCGGTTCATCATGACCCTGTTAGCCTGCCAGATTTTTTCCACCATTGCGCACGAGGGCAGCTTTGCCCGCACCGCGGAGCAGCTGCACCTGACCCCCTCCGCCATCAGTCATGCGGTTTCTACCATGGAAGCGGAATGCGGTTTCCCACTGTTTACCCGCACCAAAAGTGGCGTTACCATGACCGCCGCCGCCGAAAACCTGCTGCCCGCCATCCAGCGGCTGCTGGCTTCCAGCGAATCCCTGGATCAGTCCATCGCCCAGATCAACGGCATGCACAAAGGCGTGCTGCGCCTGGGGGTGTTCAACTCTGCCTGCGTGACCTGGCTGCCGCAGCTGGTGCCGCAGTTCCAGCTGGATTTCCCCGGTATTGATGTGCAGATCTATCAGGGCAGCTATGCGGATATCTGCGCCTGGGTCAAAAACGGCACGGCGGAAATCGGCTTCCTTTCCAATTCCAGCGCGCTGGATTTGGATTTTGAACCGCTATATGATGACGAGCTGGTCTGCATCGCACCCGCGTCCTACCGCCCGGCCCGGCCCGGCTGTGTCAGCGCCGAGGAACTGCGCGGCCAGCCGTTCGTCAGCCAGCTGGCGGACGTGGATGCCGATATCCAGAGCTACTTCAAAACCAACGACCTGCGGGTGGACAGCCGCTGCTATATCGTGGATGACCAATCCATGATCGCTATGGTGGCCTGTGGCCGCGGCTTTGCCATTATGCCGGAGCTGATGTTCAAAACCGGAACCGACCCCCACGGCTGCCAGGTGCTGCGGCTGGAACCCGCTGCAACGCGCAGCATTGGGCTGGCCTGCCTGGCGCGGGGGGCGCTTTCCCCGGCTGCACGCCAGTTTGCCGCCCGCGCCCGCGCTTACGCCGCCAGCCTGCGGCAAAAGTGAGCGGCGGGGCGGGGAAGACGGACTTGTGCTGACTTTGGCAATGTCATATCCCTCTTTTCAAAAATATAAAAAAGGTATATAATAAAGCTTCAGCAGGAAAGGAGAAGCTCAGCCTATGCCCGGTGATCTGCATACCCATTCGTCCTGTTCGGACGGTTCTACCCCCATCGAAAAGCTGCCTTGGCTGGCGGCCTGCGCGGGGTTGGATTGGCTTGCCATCAGCGACCATGATACCAACCGCTCTGTGCGTTATGCTTACGCCCACCCGGAGCAAAACGGTGTGAAGCTGATCCCGGCGGTGGAGCTGACGGCCTATGATTATGGGCGGGAACACCGCGTGCACATCCTGTGCTATTACCCGGACGATTGCGAAGCTCTGGCCCGCCATACTGCAGTCATGGACAAACGCCGCTATGATGCCGTGTACCAGTCCTGCAAGGAGCTGGAGGAAATCTGCCCCCAGTTCAAGACTGAGGAAGCGTTGGAATTTGCCAAGGACAGCGGCACGCTGTACAAGGCCCATGTCATGCGTGTATTGTGGCAGTATGGGCTTTCGGATGGAATGTACAACACGGTGTACCGCAGCCTGTTCGGTCTGCGCCCGGTGCGCGGCAAGATCCTGCACACGCCGGTGTATGAAACCGTGGATACCATCCTGAACCTCATCCAAGAATGCCGCGGCGTGGCGGTACTGGCCCACCCCAGCGTTTACCACAGCATGCCTTTGGCGCGGGAGCTGATTGCAGCCGGGCGGCTGGACGGCGTGGAGATCGACCACCCCCGCAACACGGAGGAGGATAAAGCCGAGCTGGAACAGTTGGCCGCGGAGTACGGCCTGATCGTGACCGGCGGCACTGACTACCACGGCATGAACACCAACACCCCGCACCCGGTTGGCATCTGCACCACCGCGGACGAACAGATCGCCCGCATCCGTGCGCTGGCCGAAGTGCGCAAAAAGTAAAGGCAATACCGCATAATTCTAAGTGCCGATACGGCGAGCGAGGTGCGGTAGATGCTAAGCCAAAAGCGCAGATAATACTGGATGTCTTATCGAGCATTTTGGCAACGCAAATGCCGTGCCGCAGCCGCCGAAGCGGTGCTTAAGCCGTCAGGCGGGAATTGTGCGGTGTTGCCTAAAGAAACCAACAGCAAAAAACAAAACGGAGCAAGAAAATAAAAAGGAGCAAACGATTATGACTTACGAACGCCGCAATAAGGGCACCTGCTCGGTGATGACCAAAGTAGAACTGAACCCTGCCCATACCATTGAATCTGTTGAGGTGCTGGGGGGCTGCAACGGCAACCTGAAAGGCATCTGCCAGCTGCTGAAAGGCATGAAAGCTGAGGACGCCATTGAGCGCATGAAAGGCACCCCTGTGCGGCTCCAAGCCCACCAGCTGCCCGGACCAGATCGCCATTACGCTGGAAGAAGCCCCTGCAGAAGCTGTAAGCCCTGAATATTATTTGTAAGGAAGCGCCGATATGGATTGTTTTAACTACCCGCTGGATACCGAAACGCTGCTGCGCAAAAAGCGCCGCCTGCGCAAGGAACTGCTGGCCCAAAACCCGCACCCGCTGCAAAAGCGCATCGCCATCCTGGGTGGTTCCACCACCAACGAGGTGGCAGACCAGCTGGGCCTGTTTTTGCTGCAATACGGCATTCAGGCGGAGTTCTACCAGAGCGAGTATGGCCAATATTGGCAGGACGCCATGTTCGGCACGCCGGAGCTGGATGGGTTCCACCCCGATGTAATTTATATCCACACCAACTGGCGCAACATCATCAATTTCCCCACAACGGCCACCCCGCAGGCGGAAATTGACGCCATGCTGAATGCCGAGTACAGCCGCTTTGAGCAGATGTGGCAGGCGCTGGAAGCCAAATTCCATTGCCCCGTCATCCAGAATAACTTTGACCGCCCCAACTACCGCCTGATGGGCAACCGCGATATCTGGGACCCGCATGGCCGTTCCAACTATCTCAGCCGCCTGAACCAGCGCTTTTACGCCTATGCCGCCGCGCATGAGGATTTTTATATCAATGATATTGACTATCTCAGCGCAGATTACGGCCTGACTGCCTGGGGGGATGCGTTCTTCTGGCATATGTACAAGTACGCCATGTGTTTGGATGCGATTCCGTCTTTGGCAAACAGCGTGGCAAACATCATCAAATCCCTGTATGGCCGCAACAAAAAAGCCCTGGTGCTGGATCTGGATAACACTCTCTGGGGCGGCATTGTGGGCGATGACGGTGTGGACGGCATTGCCATTGGCCCCGAAGTGCCGGAAGGCCAGGTGTACGCCGAGTTCCAGAGCTACTGCAAAGCCCTGCAGACCATCGGCGTGGTGCTGGCGGTGGATTCCAAAAATGACGAAGCCAACGCCCTGGCCGGCCTGAACCACCCGGACAGCGTGCTGCACCCGGATGATTTTGTCTGCATCAAGGCCAACTGGGATCCCAAAGATCAGAACCTGAAAGCCATCGCCGCAGAGCTCAGCCTTGGCGCCGACAGCTTTGTGTTTGCTGATGACAACCCGGCGGAGCGTGCCATTGTGGCCGCCCAGCTGCCCGGCGTGGCCACCCCGGTGCTGGATGGTGCCGAAAACTACATTAAGATGCTGGATCACGGCGGGTACTTTGAAACGACGATCCTTTCCGGCGACGACCTGAAAAAGACCGCGCAGTACCATGCCCGCGCCCAGGCCGCCCAGGCCCAGGCAGCTTTTGCCGATTACGGCCAGTATCTGGACAGCCTGGAAATGACAGCGACCATCCGCCCCTTTGAGGCGGTGTATATGCAGCGCATTGCTCAGCTGACCAACAAGAGCAACCAGTTCAACCTGACCACTCTGCGCTGCACTGAGGATGACATCCGTTCCATGGCAGAAAAGCCGGACTGGATCACCCTGTACGGCAAGCTGGTGGATAAATTTGCGGATAACGGCGTTGTTACCGTTGTGGCGGGGCAGGCCCAGGGCCAAACGCTCTGCCTGCGCCTGTGGCTGATGAGCTGCCGTGTGCTCAAGCGCGGCATGGAAGACGCCATGATGGACACCCTTGCTGCCAAAGCTGCCGCTGCAGGGTATACTGCGCTGGAAGGCTATTATTACCCCACCGCCAAAAACGCTATGGTGCGGGAATTTTATGCTGGGTACGGCTTTGAAAAAACGGCCGAGGATGCCGATGGCAACACCACCTGGCGCCTGGACCTTGCCGCTTACAATCCCCGCTGCCCCCATATAAAAATTGAAACCTGAGCCGCGGCGCATACCGCACGGCAGATGGCAAACGTAAAGGAAGCTACATGCCCCATACAACCCCAAAACCCAGCCGCATTCCCGGCCCGCTGCACAAGGCGGGCCTGTTTGTGTTGTTTGCGGCCATCACGGCGGCGCTCTGCCTGCTGCTGAACTTTTTGCTGGTGGATGACCTGCACGCCTATTCCCGTGTGACGCTGGGGGAGTATTACGCCCAAGCGGATGCGGTGGATACGGTGTTTGTGGGTTCCTCCCACAGCTACCGCAGCTTTGACCCGGATACCATTGACCCCATTCTGGGCAGCCACAGCTTTAACCTTGGCACCAGCCAGCAGCAGCCGGATGGCTCCTATTGGCTTATTCGGGAAGCTGCCGCCAACAGCCCGCTGAAAACCGTCTATCTGGAAACCTTCTATACCGGCTATAATCAGCAAAAATCCAGCAATGTTCCGCTGGCCTGCTACCTGATCACCGATTACATGCGCGCGTCCTCGCCCTACCGTTACCAGTATCTGTGGGGAGATGGGCGGTGCTGCGGCATTTGCGGATCTGGTGTTCCCGGCGCGCCATGCTATTGCTGACCCCGGTGAGTTGCCGGCCCTTTGGCGCGGCAAGCTGACCGGCGGCTATAACGCGGGGAACTATGACTGGGTCACCTACCCGGACGAGGGCGAAGCCTACCGGGACCGCGGTTTTGTCTATACCGAGGGCACCAGCATCTGGGGGGTTCGGCACCCTGATGCACGTGGATGCCAGCGCGCCAATCTCACCGTTTGGCCGGGCGAACCTGACCCGCATTGCCGAGTTCTGCAAAAAGCAGAACATCCGCCTGGTGCTGGTCACCGCCCCGCTGCCCAGCGCTTATGTGCAGGATACCCAGAACTACCAGGCCTATGTGGATGCCATGCGCAGCTTTGCCGCGGCCAACGGCACCCAGTATTGGGATTTTTCGCTCTTTAAGGATACCGACCTGCTGCCCATTGGCTTTGACGATTTTTCAGATATGCACCACCTGAACGGGCAGGGGGCAGAAACGTTCAGCAAGGCGTTCGCCACGGTGGCCGCCCGCAGCGCGGCGGGCGAGGATGTAGGCAGCCTGTTCTATGATACGGTTGCCGAAAAGCTGGCCACATCACCGGATAGCACCGTGCAGCAGGGGGAGGGCAACTGATGTTTTCTGTTACATCCCTTGGCTTTTTGCCGTTTATGGCGCTGTTTGTCTGCCTGTGGTACCGCGTGCCCCAGCCTTCCCGCTGGAAGCTGGTTCTGGCAGCCAACGCAGTGTTCTGCCTTTCCATTGATATCGGCGCGTTTTTTGCGGTAGCCCTTGCCACGGCAGTGGTGTGGCAGGCCGCGCAGCATGCGCAGCCAGAGCAGCCCAGCCGCCGCGGGTGGCTGGCACTGGGGCTGGCCGCAGCCCCTGCTGCCGCTGCTGGTGCTCAAATACAGCGGCATGCTGGTGCCGGGCCTGCGGGATTTGTATAAGCCCTTTGGCCTTGCGTATTACAGCTTGCAGCTGGCGGGCTACCTGCTGGATGTGTGGCATGGCCGCACGGCACCCACGCCCAGCTATGCACGGCTGTGGTGCTATGCGGGCTTTTTCCTCTCGCTCACCCAGGGGCCGTTCAACCGCTATAATACCCTGATGCCCCAGCTGGAAGCCGCCCCCAAAACGTTTGAAACCCAGCGTTTGGTCAGCGGTTTGCAGCGCAGTGCGTGGGGGTATTTCAAAAAGTTTGCCATTGCGGACCGTGCGGCCATTGTGGTCAGCGCCGCCTTTGCGGACCCGGCGTCCTTTGACCGCAGTCAGCTGATTTTTGCCACGGTTATGTATTCGTTCCAGCTGTATGCCGATTTTTCCGGCTACACGGATATTGTGCTGGGCATGGGCGAGATCCTGGGCCTGCACCTGCCGGAAAACTTCCGCCAGCCGTTTTTTTCTGCCAGCGTCAAGGAGCTGTGGGCCCGGTGGCATATCAGCCTTTCGCAGTGGTTCCGGGATTATGTGTATATCCCACTGGGCGGCAACCGCAAGGGCATTGCCCGGCGGGATGCCAACCTGCTGCTGACCTTTTTTGGTCAGCGGGCTGTGGCACGGCGCCAACTGGACCTTCCTTGTCTGGGGCGGGCTGCACGGCCTGTGCCAGGTGGCGGAGGACCACATGCCCGCTCCGCTGCGCAAGCGCAAATCTCTGCCGCTGCGCATCGTGGGCGTGCCGCTGACATTTGCTATTTTTGTTACAACCTTTACCATCTTCCGCACCAGCAGTTTGGGCAATGCGGCGGCATACTTTGCCGGTATCCTGCATAACCCCGGGCACGAGGTGTTTGCCCAGTACTGGCTGCTAGGCCTGACCAGCAAGCTGGAACTGCTCTTGCTGTTGTTGGGCATTGCGTTGCTGGTGCTGGTGGATGTGCTGCATGAATGCGGCCTGCACCTGCGCGCCTGGGTCAACGCCGCGCCGCGCCCGGTGCGCTGGGCTGTGTACGAATTTGCCATTTTCGCCTTTTTGCTGATGGCAAGCTTTTATTCCAATACGGGCTTTTTGTATGCCCGGTTCTGAAAAGCAACAGCCCCGGGCAGTACCCATAAAAGGTGCCGCCTGGGGCTGTTTTTGTCTGTGTGGAAAATATAAAAAGGGAACAAAGCTTTACCAAAAGCTGCTTATTCCTCGCCCTCAAATTTCATGCCCCAGGCCATGCGGATATCATACATCAGTTGGGTCAGGGCAATGCTTTGCTGCGGGGTATAAATGCTGCTGTGGTGCCTGCCAGTGGCAGCACAACGGCTTACTTCCCGAATCTGGTATTCAAAACCGTTCACATCAAAGGGAAAATCCAGTTCCTGCGGTGGCTGGCCGTCCAGTTCCAGCGTCATATGTTCGGCGTACTGGAAGTCCGGCAGGGTAATGCGGCCCTTGGTGCCCACAATGCAGGCCATGCGGGTAAGGCGCTGGCCGATGGTTTGCACCGATTCCGCCGTGCAGCCGCTGGGGTAGGCAAGCCGCAGTTTGCTGTATTCATCGGTGCCGTATTCTGTCAGGCGCAGCTCTTCTGTCTGCACGTTCTGGGGCTGCTGGCCGGTGACCATCTGCAAAAAGCCAAGGTTATAAATGCCAATATCCAGCAAAGCGCCACCGCCCAAAGCAGAGTTGAATTTGCGCTCGCGGCGGGCGCCTTCAGTGGTAAAACCGTATTGGCAGGTGATGGTTTGCAGCGTACCGATCACCCCATCCGCCAGCATCTGCTGCAATTTGGCATACAGCGGCAAAAAAAAAGCGAATCCAGAATGCTTCCATGATAAAAAGCTGCTTTTTTTTCCGCCAGGGCATACAGCTCTTTGGCCTGCTCTGCATTGATGGTGAACGGCTTTTCGCACAGAACATGCTTGCCGTGCTCCAGGCAGAGCTTGCAGTTTTCGTAATGCAGGGCGTTGGGCGTAGCAATGTAGATGGCATCTACGGCGGGATCGGCGGCAAGCTCTTCATAGCTGGCGTACCAGTGCGGGATGTTGTACTGCGCCGCAAAGGCTTTGGCACTTTCGGCCCGGCGGGAGCCGACTGCGGCAAGCCGCTCGCCCTCGGCAGCCATCGCATTGACTGTTGTGGCAAATTTGTTGGCAATGGTGCCGGTAGCTAAAATTCCCCAATTCATAAAATTACCTCCCATTAACAAGGGTTCTTTGTGCACATCGTACCACAAGCAGGAAATTGCGGCAAGGAAACACGCGCAAAACAGCAAGAAAAAACAGACCCGGCAGGGGAACAGCAAAATCCGTTCCATCATGCCGGGTCTGAACTTATTATGGGGACAGAACAGGAAAATGCGGCACTGCCTTACGGGCGTACCTTGAACTCCTGCTCACAGTAAACGCAGCGGTAGCGTCCGCTGGGGGTCAGGGCAAAGATGTGGTCGCAGCCGGTCTCCAGGGAGGTAATGCAGCGGGGGTTGGTGCACTTGATCACGTTCACCAGGCGCTTGGGCTGGTCCGGGCGCACCTTGCGGGTCACATGACCGTTCTCAATAAAGGTCAGGCTGATCTGCGGGTCCACATAACCCAGCACATCAAAATTCAAGCCGGAAATATCGCCCTCGATTTTAATAATATCCTTTTTGCCGCTTTTCTGGCTGCGCACGTTCTTCTGCAGCAGAGCCACGCTGGCTTCGCTCAGCTTTTCCAGCTCCAGCAGGTGATACAGCGAAAGCCCGGTCCCGGCGGTAATGTGGTCAATGACCACGCCGTTCATGATTTCATCAATATTCAGCATTCAAAAGCAACCTCCCCGGTTTTGGGGTCTTTCAGCCCCAGCAGCGTCATAATCAAAGCCATGCGCACATACACGCCGTTCTGTGCCTGCTCAAAGTAGGCGGCGCGCGGGTCATCGTCCACATCCAGCGTAATTTCGTTCACACGCGGCAGGGGATGCAGCACCGCCATGTCCGCCGGGGCAAGGTTCAGCTTTTTCGGCGGTCAGGATGTAGCTGTCACGCAGGCGGATGTAATCTTCCTCATTGAAAAAGCGCTCGCGCTGCACACGGGTCATGTACAAAATATCGAGGTCCGGCAGAGCACCTTCCAGGTTGCGGGTCTCAATGTAGGGGATGCCGCAGGGCTCCAGTACTTCATTGATGATGTAATCCGGCACGCGCAGTTCTTCGGGGCTGATCAGGACAAACTTTACGTTGTCATAGCGGGCCAGGCTCTTGATGAGGGAATGTACCGTGCGGCCAAACTTCAGGTCGCCGCAGAAACCAATGGTCAGGTTGTCCAAACGGCCCTTGCGGCGGCGGATGGTCATCATGTCCAACAGGGTCTGGGTGGGGTGGCTGTGGCCGCCGTCACCGGCATTGATCACCGGGATCTTGCTGTAAAGGGAAGCGCGCAGCGGGGCCCCCTCTTTGGGGTGGCGCATGGCGGCAATATCCGCATAGCAGCTGATAATGCGGATGGTATCCGCAACGGTTTCACCCTTGGAAGCACTGGAAACACCGGCATCCGGGAAACCCAACACCTTGCCGCCCAAACGCAGCATCGCCGATTCAAACGAAAGGCGGGTGCGGGTGGAAGGCTCATAGAACAGTGTGGCCAGGCGCTTGTGGTCAGCTACATCCTGGTATGCTTCGGGGTCATCATGGATGCGGTCCGCAAGGTCCAGCAGCTTTTGGGTTTCTTCCTTTGTAAAGTCAAGGGGATCAATCAAATGTCTCATCAACAGCCATCCTTTCCTTATGGTGTATCTGAAAACAAAGAAAATGACGGATATTTTGCAAAAACAAGCAGGATGTAAGGCAAAGAACCGCCGGAATCCTTTGTGGATTCCAAGGCTTTTTAACGCAAAATCTCGCTGTGTTTGTAGAAATAGACGATATTTTCGACTTTTCAGATACACCCTTGGTCAAACGGTGCCATGCGCGGGGCAGGCACACGTTCGGGAAATACGTTCAAACCGGCAGTGCGGCAAAGCTGGCCGCAAACCTGGCTTATTATATCATACCTGCCCGGCAAATAAAACCCATTAACCCCCAAAAACGTCCGATTTTTTTGAGGCAATTTTACAAAAGTGGTCAAAATGCGCGGCAAAGCCGGTGCAGCCTTTACCGGACCTTTACATCCTGGTGGCTCAACAGCAGCTGGACCGCAAGCAAAATCAGCGCCAGCCATCCAACACAGGCCAAAGCGAAGCCTAGGTAGCTGTCCGCCAGCATATCACTGCTCTGGTTAGCGTTCATGCCGCGCTGCATCAGGCAATAGGGCCAGACGTACCAGTAGCCCCGGCTGGCCAGCAGCATGCCGGAAACACCCCCGGCCAGCCCCAAAAAACACCGGCAAGGCAAAGCTGCGGATCACCATGGAAAATAGCAGCTGCGCCGCCACCACGGCCAGCCCGCCCAGTACACTGCGTACCAGGTAAAAGATGGTAATGGCCGGCGGGGGCGCTGTGAACCCGGCGAACACCCGGCCGCAGAACCAGTACAATACAAACACAAATGCCTGAGTCAGCAGTACCAGCTTTGTCACCACAAGCAACTTGGCAAGGAACAGGTAAAGGGCGGCACCGGCGCGGCCATAATCAGGTTCCAGTTGTGGCCCATATACTCCAACCGCCACAGGTAGGCCGCGTATACCGCCACCATGCAGGGGAAGAAAAACAGCGAGTAAAATAGTGTGTGCTGGGTCCACAGACTGTACCAGCCGTCCCGCAGAATTTCAAGGTTTTGCAGGTAGTTGAAGGTTCCGTACCCGGCGGAAATGATGGGCAGAATAAAAAACATAAACCAGATGGGCGAAGCGTGCAGTTTGCGGTTTTCTGCACGGATACAACGCAGCAGCATGGGTCACACCTCCTTGTTCCGCATGGCATACCACGCGGCAAAAAACAAAATACCGGCCAAAACCACCGTGGCAACCAGCAGCGGCCACTGGAACGGCACAATCATGTGGTGCACTACTTTGCTGGCCTGGTCCCAGTCCGCAATCCGGTAGGTGTTCAGAGGAATAAAATACCCCCACGGCACAAAATAGCCGACCCATGCCGGCATAAAGGCACTGAACAGTCCCAGCAGCGTGCCAAGAATGCCCACACACAAAGCGGGCAGGGGATTGGCCAGCAGCACTGTCAAAAGCAGCTCAGAGAAAAAAATCATGCAGTCCACGGCAAAGGTGCAGCCCCAGAGATAGGCAGCCTGGCCTGCGGCGGGGTAGGGCTGCGTGTAATGCTGCAAGTGCCCGATCAGCGGGGGCGCCCGCAGCTTCCAGCGTGACGATCAAAAAGATTTCCGCCAGCCCCAGCGCTGCCTTTGCGGCAAACAGGCTGCGACGGCTTTGCAGGGTATACAGCAGTTTGGGCGTACAGCCTTTGACTTCCACATCCCAAAGCCTGCTTGCCAGAATCGCCATGGCCAACGGCATTAAAATGGTATTGATGATGGGCAGGCTGTAAACAGGGCACTATAAGCGGATGCCAGCTCGTCAGCACCGGTCGGCGCAGCGGACTGGCACCAAAGTAGCGCCATGACCGGCACCAGCAGGCAGACAATCAGATCATGCCGGCGGCGGGCCTTTTGCAGCTCGGCGCGGATGCTTGTGTACATGTCAGCCCACCTCCTTGCCGGTTTGCGTGTTGGTCAGGCTCAGGAAAATTTCTTCCAGATTCTTGGTCTGCCGCTCCACGCCAACCACCCCGGCCCCCTCGGCGGCAAGATCCTGCACCAGCGCGGCCAGGCGGGCATCCTCCATGGTGGGCAGCAGGCAGCCGTTGTCCGCAGGCTGCGGGGTCAGGCCGTAGCGGCGCAGCACGGCGGCCCCGCGGTCCGCAGCCAGCAGGCGCAGAACAACATTGCCGCGGCTGTGGCGCTGCAATTCCGCCAGCGGGCCTTCAAACAGCAGCTGGCCGTGGTTGATGATGCCCACCTGGCTCACAATCTGCTCCATCTCGCCCAGCAAATGGCTGGAAATCAGCACCGTGGCACCGCAGGCATCTGGCATATCGTGGATCAATGCACGCATTTCCTGGATGCCAGCCGGGTCAAGACCGTTGGTGGGTTCATCCAGGATCAGCAGCCTGGGGCTGCCCAGCAGAGCCATGGCAATGCCCAGGCGCTGTTTCATGCCAAGGGAATACTGCCCCACCTTGCGCTTTCGGTCTGCCTGCAGGTGTACAATTTCCAGCACGCGGTCGATGTCTTTGTAGGGCACGCCTTTCAGGTCGGCTACAATTTCAAGGTTTTCCTGCGCAGTAAGGTGCAGGTAGCCGGATGGCGACTCAATCAAACTGCCGGTCTGGCGCAGCAGCTCCAGCCGGGTACGCTCCGTCAATGTGCGGCCCAGCAGAGCCACGCTGCCCGCCGTGGGGTGAACCAGCCCCAGCAGCATTTTCATGCTGGTAGATTTACCCGCGCCATTTGGCCCAATAAAACCATACACACACCCCTGCGGAACATGCAGGTCCAGATTGTGAACCACGGTGCGGCCACCATAGGTTTTGCACAGCCGTTTTGTTTCAATTACATATTGCATGGCTAACACTCCTTTGTTCATCTTTTGGGAACAAAGGCATGGTAACACGCCGACCTTAACCTGCCACAAAGCCCAGCTTAAGTTTAGCTTAATTCTGCCCGGCGGCTCTATCGGCAGCCCGGTGCTCGTATTATAATAAAGGCAATACCGCACAATTCCCGCCTGACGGCTTAAGCACCGCTCCGGCGGCTGCGGCACGGCATCTGCGTTGCCAAAATGCTCGATAATACACAAAGTATTATCTGCGCTTTTGGCTTAGCATCTGCCGTACCTCGCTCACCGTATCGGCACTTAGAATTATGCGGTATTGCCTAAAAGCACAAAGGGGGGCGCACCCATGCAAACCATTTATGATGCTAAAATTTTGATTGTGGATGACAACCAGGATCTGCTGAACCTTGTTACCACGGCGCTGCGCAGCACCGGCTACAACCAGCTGACCGCCTGCACCGGCTGCGCAGCGGCCCAAGCGGCATTTGCCGCCAACCGTCCGGACCTGATGATTTTGGACATCAACCTGCCGGATGGGGACGGCTTTACCCTGTTCCGCACGCTGCACAGCATGGCGGATATCCCGGCGCTTTTTCTTTCTGCCCGCGATGCTGACGCCGACCGGCTGTTTGGTCTGGGCCTGGGCGCGGACGACTACCTGACCAAGCCGTTTTTAACGCAGGAGCTTTTGCTGCGCATCCAGCGCATTTTGCAGCGCTGCTATCGGGGCGAACTGCGGCGGACTGCCGCAAAAACGCTCCAGCTGGGCCAGCGCACGGTGTATCTGGCCGATGCTTTGGTCCGCTTGCCGGATGGCACCGCCCAGCCCCTGACGGCCACCGAGCGCGCTCTGCTGCAAAAGCTGGCCGAAAACCGCGGCCATATCGTTACTTATGACGCGGTGTGCGAAGCCGTGTGGGGGGCAGACTATTACGGGTACGAGAACAGCCTGAATGTTCACATCCGCCACCTGCGGGAAAAGCTGGAACCCAACCCCAGCAAGCCGCAGTACCTTTTAACGGTGCGGGGCATCGGCTATAAATTGGCAGAGGAGAACGCACAATGAAAACTTTTGCAGCCCTGATCCGCCGCTATGTGCTGGCCACAGCCGCTATTGTGCTGCTGGTGGGCGGTTTGCTGGTGGGGCAGATTTTTTATGTGGGGTTCAAGTCCAACGCGGTGGATGCAACAGGCTACCGGGTCGGCGCCTTGGCTGATGCCCTAAAACAAACCGAAACCGGCCTGCAATGGGGTCGGGAACATACCCCGGCGGAATGGATGCAGGGCTATGCCTGGGCCATGGTGCTGGACGATAATGGCAATGTCATCTGGCAGCAAGACCTGCCGCAAAAAGCTGAATCACCGGTACACGGCATCGGAAGTTGCCGTGTTCTCCCACTGGTACCTGGCCGATTACCCCCCCGTGCAGTGCTGGGCGGCGGATTACGGGCTGTTTGTTGTGGCGGAACCGGTTGGAACCTGCTGGAAGTATAACATCGACATGAAGCAAAAAATGATAATAATGCTGGCCAAAAGCATTCAGCCAACCATGGTGGAGCTCCTGCTGGTGGTGCTGGGGTGCTGCCTGTTCTTCAGCTGGCGCGGGAGCAAAAGCCTGCAAACCGTAACAGCCGGGCTGGATACCTTGGCGCAGGGCGGTACGGTCAGCCTGCCTGCCGCTGGCTTTGCGGGGGAGCTTGCCCAAAAGCTGAACGAAACCAGCGAGCAGCTGCGCCGCCGCAATGAGATCATTGCCCGGCGGGATACCGCCCGAACCGAGTGGATCGCCGGGGTCAGCCATGATATCCGCACTCCGCTGGCACTGATCCTGGGCTGGGCGGAACAGCTGCAGCGAGATGCCACCCTGCCCGCAGCAGCCAGACAGAAAGCGGGCGGCATCTGCACCCAGTGCGAAAAAATCCGCAGCCTGATTGAGGACCTGAACTTGACCAGCAAGCTGCAATACGGCGCCCAGCCCCTGCGCCGCCGGTCCACCCAGGCGGGGCCGTTTTTGCGCCAGGTAGTGGCGGCTTTTTGTGAGAACCCCCTGGCCGCCCGCTGCACACTGGATTGTAGCATTACCCCGGCAGTAGAAACCGCCATCCTGCATGCTGATGCCGCTCTGCTGACCCGTGCGCTGGAAAATGTGCTGCAAAATGCCGTGCGCCATAATGCGGGGCCGATCACGCTGGCTTTCCACGTGGATGCCGACGAAACAACGCTGCACCTGACCATACAGGATGACGGCACCGGCTACCCGCAAAGCGTGCTGGCCGTGCTGAACGGCGAACCGGAAGGGGAGAACGCCCCGCATATTCTGGGCCTGCATGTGGTGGAGCAAATCATAAACGCCCACGGCGGCAGCGTGCAGTTTGTCAACCGGGACCCCCACGGTGCAAAAGTGATGATGCAGCTGCCACTGGCCAAAGACGAAAACGAAAAATAATACCCAAAAAACAAATCCCCCGCCGGGCAAAGCACTTTGCAGCACCGCCCGGCGGGGGATTGTTATGCTATGTTAAGGCAACACCGCATAATTCTAAGTGCCGATACGGCGAGCGAGGTGCGGCAGATGCTAAGCCAAAAGCGCAGATAATACTGGATGTCTTATCGAGCATTTTGGCAACGCAGATGCCGTGCCGCAGCCGCTGGAGCGGTGCTTAAGCCGTTAGGCGGGAATTGTGCGGTGTTGCCTTAGATTGTCTGGCGTAAAGCCTGGCTGCCATTACTTCATCAGGTCGCAGACCAGCTGTGCGTAGGCAACGGGGTCTTCCAGCGGCAGGCCCTCAATCAGCAGGGCCTGGTCGTACAGCAGCTCGGCGTACTTATTGATCTTGTCGGTGTCACCGGCCTCATGAGCGGCTTTCAACGCACCGAACACGGCGTGGTTGGGGTTCAGCTCCAGCACCTTGGTGCTCTCCATGCCCTCGCCGCCGGCAGGCATCTTGCGCAGGATCTTTTCCATCTCCATGGAAATACCGCCCTCGCTGGAAAGCGATACCGGGTGATCCTGCAAAGTCGGGTTGACCTTCACATCTTTGATCTTGCCGTTCAGGGCCTTCTTGATCTCCTCAAACAGGTCCTTGTTTTCGGTTGCGGTCTCCTCGGCAGCCTTCTTTTCATCCTCGGTTTCCAGGCCCAGATCGCCGGAGTTGATGTTTTTGAATTCCTTTTCCTTGTAGTCGTGCATGATCTGCAGGCAGAATTCATCCACATCCTCGCTGCACAGCAGCAGGTCATAGCCCTTGCTCAGCACCAGCTGTGCGTTGGGCAGTTTGCCCAGGCGGGCCGCCTCGTCACCAGCGGCAAAGTAAATGGCCTTCTGGCCTTCCGGCATCTTTTCAATATACTCATCCAGCGTGATGAGCTTCTGCTCCTTGGCAGAGTAGAACATCAGCAGGTCGGAAAGCAGGTCTTTGTGCATGCCGTAATCGCCGTAAATACCAAACTTGATCTGGCGGCCAAATGCTTTCCAGAAGGTTTCGTACTTTTCGCGGTCGTTCACCAGCATGGCGTGCAGCTCGTTCTTGATCTTCTTTTCCAGGCTGTTGCGGATCAGCTTTACCTGGCCGTCTTTCTGCAGCGTTTCACGGCTGATGTTCAGGCTCAGGTCCTCGCTGTCCACAACGCCCTTGATAAAGCTGAAGTAATCCGGCAGCAGGTCAGCGCATTTTTCCATGATCATAACGCCGGAAGCATACAGGGCCAGACCCTTTTCGTACTCCTTGGTGTAGTAATCATACGGCGTCTGGCCGGGCACAAACAGCAGGGCGGTGTAGGTTGCGGTGCCCTCGGTGCGGCTGGTAATCACGCGCAGCGGGTCGGAATAATCCATGAACTTGCTCTTATAGAACTCGTTGTATTCTTCCGGCTTTACATCTTTCTTGTCGCGCTTCCAGATGGGCACCATGCTGTTCAAGGGTTTCCAGCTCGGTGTAGGTTTCGTACTCCGGCTTATAGTCGTCACCGGCGTCCTCCGGCTTCGGCTTCTGGCGGCTCTTCTCGCGGTACATGGTAATGGGGTAGCGGATGTAATCGCTGTACTTCTTGACCAGGCCGGAGATGGTGTACTCGTCCAGATATTCGCTGTATTTGTCGGTTTCGGTGTCCTCTTTCAGCACCAGGGTGATCTCGGTGCCAGCTTCCGGCTTTTCGGCTTCGGTCAGGGTGTAGCCCTCCACGCCGGAGGACGACCACTGCCAGGCTTCCTCGCTGCCCTCCGCGCGGGAAACAACGGTCACCTTGCTGGCAACCATGAAAGCGGAGTAGAAGCCAACGCCGAACTGACCGATGATGTCAATATTCTCGTTCTGATTGCTTGTCTTAAAGTCCTGGCTGCCGGAGCGGGCAATGGTGCCAAGGTTCTTTCCAGCTCATCCTTAGTCATACCAATGCCGTTATCGCTGATGGTCAGGGTGCGGTTCTCTTTATCGGCTGCAATATGAATGTGCAGGTCTTCTTTTTTTACGTTGATGGAGGTGTCCGTCAGGCTCTTGAAATACAGCTTGTCGCAGGCATCCGAGGCGTTGGAGATCAGCTCGCGCAGGAAAATCTCGCGGTTGGTATAAATAGAATTGATCATCAGGTCAAGCAGCTTTTTGCTCTCGGCCTTAAACTGATGCATTGCCATAGTTACAATGACCTCACTTTTATATATTTTATGGTTTAGCACTCGCGTGCTTTAAGTGCTAAGCATATATTAGCACTCTTACCCGCAAAGTGCAAGTCCTGGTTGCCCTTTTTACAAAAAAAAGTTAAAAAACTGTATGCAAAATACAGAAAAAGGCTTTTTCCAAAGCACATTTTTTGCGCTATCCTAATAACTGTATCTTCATATTTATCATTAGGAGCCTGATGTTATGAAATTTGTAGAACATAAACTTGCCACCGGTGCCATGCTGACCGGCTACCTGCGTGACGAAACCACCGAAATGCCCAGCTACAACACCCGCCCGGCAGTGCTGATCCTGCCCGGCGGCGGCTACCGCTACTGCTCCGCGCGCGAAGCGGACCCTGTTGCCGTCCAGTTTTTGCAGGCCGGCTACCATGTGTTCACCCTGATTTATTCCACCGACCACGCCCCGCTGCTGTGGCAGCCGCTGACCGAAGCCGCGTCCGCCATCCTGTACCTGCGCCGGAATGCGGCGGACCTGCGCATTGCGGCGGATAAGATCACCATCGTTGGCTTTTCTGCCGGTGCCCACCTGGCGGCTTCCACCGCCCTGCTGTGGGATGCAGCTCCCGTGCAGCAGGCCCTTGGTATTACCGGAACCGAAGCCCGCCCCAATGCGGTGGTGCTGGGGTACCCCGTTATCACCAGCGGCAAGTTCGCCCACCGCGGCTCTTTTGAGAACCTGTGCGGCGCGGATGAGGCCCTGCTGCAGACCATGAGCCTGGAAAACCAGGTGCGCCCCGATGTGCCGCCTTTCTTTATCTGGCACACCGTGGAAGATCAGGCTGTGCCCGTGGAAAACAGCCTGCTGCTGGCAGGCGCCCTGAAAGAGAACAACGTGCCGTTTGAGCTGCACCTGTTCACCCATGGCGGCCATGGCTCCAGCACCTGCACCAACGAGGTCAACACCCCTAACAAGCATAACAACGCCTGGCTGCCCCTGTGCATGGGCTGGCTGGGGAGACCCTGGATTTTACCCTGTGATTTGAGCAGCCCCATGAAGAAGCTGTTTTTGTAACCCTATTATTAAGGAGGTTGTACCATGAAGATCATGTTTTATGCCCTCCGTCCTTTCGACGAGCAAGCCTATTGTGAGCCATACAGCAAACAGTACGGCATTGATTATGCCTATACCGCAGAGGTTCCCACGCCGGATAACCTGGAACTTGCCAAAGGCTGCGATGCCGTCAGCACCAACCCCTGCCTGATTGCACCGGAATATCTGGAAGCCTGGGCCGCGATGGGGGTCAAATTCCTGCCCTGCCGCAGCATTGGCTATGACCATATCCCGCAGCAGAAAGCCAAGGAGCTTGGTATGCGCATCTCCCATTCGTGGTATCCGCCGGCAGGTGTGGCCGATTATGCCATTATGCTGATGCTGATGTGCAACCGCAAAGTGGGCCAGATTCTGCGCCGTGCCGATACCCAGGATTATTCCTTAAGCGGCAAGATGGGCCGCGATATCACCCGTATGACGGTGGGTGTGATCGGCACCGGCAACATTGGCCGCACTGTGCTGCGCCACTTGAGCGGCTTTGGCTGCAAGCTGTTGGCTTACGACCTGTACCCCAACGATGAAGCCCGCCGGTATGCCGAGTATGTGGATCTGGATACCCTGTACAAGAGCTGCGATATCATCACCCTGCACACCAACGCCACCGCCGCCAACCGCCATATGATCGATGCCGACGCTATTGCCAAGATGAAAAACGGCGTTGTGCTGATCAACACCGCCCGCGGCACCCTGATTGATCCGGAAGCGCTGGTAAACGGGCTGGAAAGCGGCAAGATCGGCGCAGCCGGCCTGACGTTGTGGAAAACGAGAACGGCCTGTTCTACTTTAACCATATGGGCGATGCGTTGCAGAACCGCGAACTTGCCATGCTGCGCAGCTTCCCGAATGTGATCTTTACCCCGCATACCGCGTTTTATACCGATGTGAACGTGGCCAGCATGGTGGAAAGCGCCTTTAAGGCTGTGCGCGCCATGGCGGATGGCGAACAGACCCCACTGGAGGTGCGCCTGTGACAGAACCGGCCGTGCCGAATCTGCCGCTGCGCTGGCCCAGTGCCCGCGGCTGGCGGCAGGGGAGCCATTTGACTTTGTCTGTGCAGGCTGCGGGGACTGTTGCCGTAACCGGCGGGACCTGGTGCTTTCCGGTTATGACCTGTACCGCATTGCCCGCCGCCTGGGCCTGCCCCCGCGCTTGACGGCGGATGCTTTTTGCAAGCAGGAGTTTGCCCCGCAGACCCTTTTGCCTGCCGTGGTGCTGCGCCCCAATGCCCGCACAGGCAACTGCCCCTTTTTGAGGCCGATGCCTGCACCATCCACGCCGCCCGCCCGCTGGCCTGCGCTCTTTACCCGCTGGGCCAGGCCATCGACCCGGCAACAGCCGCCATGGAATATTACGTGCAACTGCCATTGTGCGGTGCCCGCGTATCCGCGCAGGAACAGCGCACCCTGCAAAATTACCTGGACGATGCCGCCATCACCGCCCGCGCCGGGATTGACGCCCGGTGGGCTGTGGTGTGTACCCAGCTTTCGGATAAGCTGCAGCAGGCAGGCGGACGCGAAAACCCGCGCTACCTGCCCGCCGCCCGCCGCATTGCACGCGCCCTGTATTTTGATTATTCCATCCAGGATGATTTTTACCCCCAGTTCAACGCCAACACCCAGGCGCTTTGGCCGCTGCTGGATAAAATGCTGTGAGATCAACCATCAGCGGCTCGGTAAGCGAGACATTGATGTATGCAAGAACAGAAAATAAAATATGACGGTGTATGATGAAGAGGAGGGAAAACTATGGCACCCAAACTGTTATGCGGCCTGCTGCTGACGTTGGTTGGCCTTGTGTTTTTTCTTCGTTATGCTTTATCTATGCCGTTATGAACCCCTGAACTATAATGGCATTAACGGCTGCTGGGCAGCTTTTTGGGTACCCAAACGCTGGTGCCGTTCATCATCTCCACAGCGGCCATGTGCGCGGGGCTCATCCTCTGCTTCTATGTGGCGTTCCACAAGGACAATAAGGATAAATAACCTGAAGCCATAATAAAATCATAAAGCAGCAGCCCCCGCACCGATGATTTTGTGCGCACATCGGTACGGGGCTGCTGTCTATTATAAAACGGATGTTAAGAAAATGGCTTGTTACAGGTTGGTGTAGCCCATCAGGCTCTTATCCACCTCGGCGGCGGCATCGCGGCCTTCGCGCAGGGCCCAAACAACAAGTTGCTCTGGCCGCGGCGCATATCGCCGCAGGTAAATACATGGGACACGTTGGTGGCGTACTTAGTATCGGCAACGGTGCCGCGCTTGGTCAGGTCAACGCCAAACGCTTCGGCCACATAGGGCTGGCAGCCGGTAAAACCGGCGGCAATCAGCACCAGGTCGCACTCGATGGCAAATTCTTCGCCGGTGGGCACCATGGCGCGGCGGCCGGTGGCTTCATCCACCACTTTGCTTTCCAGCTTGGCAATCAGCGCACCGCAAACCTGACCGGCTTCGTCCTTATAGAACTCTTTGACCGTGGTCTGGTAAATGCGCGGGTCGCTGCCAAACACGGCAATGGCTTCCTGCTGGCCGTAATCGGTTTTCAGCACCTTGGGCCATTCGGGCCAGGCGTTGGCGGCGGTGCGTTCTGTGGGCGGGCAGGGCATCATTTCCAGCTGGGTCACGCTTGCGCAGCCCTGGCGGATGGCGGTGCCGACACAGTCGTTGCCGGTATCGCCAGCCGCCGATGACCAACACCTTTTTGTCCTTGGCACTCACGGCCTTGCCATCGGAAAAGCCGGAATCCAGCAGGCTGCGGGTCACGCTGGTCAGGTAATCCACGGCAAAGTAGATCCCCTGTGCATCGCGCCCCGGGGCGTTGATGTCGCGCGCCTGCTTGGCACCGCAGGCCAGCACAACGGCATCGTGTGCATCCAGCACATCCTGGGCAGGGTGCTGCCGCCAACATCGGCGCAGGTTACAAAGTCAATGCCCTCGGCCTTCATAATGTTCACGCGGCGGTCAATGACCTGCTTTTCCAGCTTCATGTTGGGGATGCCGTACATCAGAAGGCCGCCCACGCGGTCCTCACGCTCGTATACGGTCACTTTGTGGCCGCGCTTGTTCAGGTAATCGGCAACTGCAAGGGCCGGCAGGGCCGGCACCTACCACGGCAACGGTTTTGCCGGTGCGGGTCGGGGGGCGGGCAGGCGGTCAGCAGGCCGGATTCATAGCCATATTCTACAATGGCGTGCTCGTTCTCTTTCACGGTAACAGGGCTGCCGGTGGTGTAGCCGCAGGTGCAGGCAGCTTCGCACAGAGCGGGGCATACCCGGCTGGTAAACTCCGGGAAGCGGTTGGTGGCGCGCAGGCGATGTACAGCCAGATCCCACTTACCCTGGTAGACCAGGTCGTTCCATTCGGGGATTAGGTTGTTCAGCGGGCAGCCGCTTGCCATGCCGCCAATCATCATGCCAGCCTGGCAGAACGGTACGCCGCAATCCATGCAGCGGGCACCCTGCGCCTGCTGTTCATCCTGCGGCAGCGGGATGTGAAATTCGTTAAAGTTCTGAATGCGTTCTTCGGGCGGCAGCTCCGTGCTGGTCTGCCGGGCAATTTCCATAAATCCTGTCGGTTTTCCCATCGTTTGCGCCTCCCTTATTTGTTAGCAGCGTTCTTCATTGCATAGAACGCTTCGATCTGTGCCTGCTCGCTGTCCTCGCCCCTTTTCTTCCATCTGGGCAATCAGGCGCAGCATCTTGTCATAGTCATGGGGCAGGACCTTTTTTGAATTTGGGCAGATACTCGCCAAAGTTATCCAGGATTTCCTTGCCGCGGGGGGAGCCGGTGGCTTCCACATGTTCACGGATCAAATCCTTCAGCAGCGAAACATCATACTTGTGTTCCACCGGCTCCAGGCTGACCATGTCTTTATTGACGCGGGTGTAGAAATCCCAGTCCTCATCCAGCACATAGGCGATGCCGCCGCTCATGCCGGCAGCAAAGTTTTTGCCGGTCTTGCCCAGCACCACCACGGTGCCGCCGGTCATATATTCGCAGCCGTGGTCGCCGACGCCCTCCACAACAGCGGTAGCGCCGGAGTTGCGCACGCAGAAACGCTCGCCAGCCACACCGTTGATGAACGCTTTACCAGCGGTTGCACCGTACAGGGCAACGTTGCCAATGACAATGTTCTCGCTGCGGTCATAGGTGACATCCTTGGGCGGGTAAACGATCAGCTTGCCGCCGGAAAGGCCCTTGCCCATATAGTCGTTGGAATCGCCAACCAGTTCCAAGGTCAGGCCAGCGGGGATAAAGGCACCAAAGCTCTGGCCGCCGTAGCCGTGGCATACCACATGGAAGGTGTCCTCCGGCAGGGGTGTTGCCAAACTTGCGGGTGATCTCGCTGCCAAAAATCGTGCCGAACGCGCGGTCAGTGTTGCCAACTTCCAGTTCAACGGTCATCGGCTTGGGCTCTGCCATGTCAAAGCTCTTCTTGAACTTCTTCATCAGCACGCGCATATCCGGTGTTTTTTCCAGGCCGAAGTTGTAAACATCCTTGGCGTTGAAGTGTACGCTGCTGTTTTCCACCAGCGGGTTTTTCAACAGGGCAGTCAGGTCCATCTCGCTTGCGCGGGAACCAGCCGGGGCATCCTTGACTTTCAGCAGGTCGGTGCGGCCAACCAGTTCATCCACGGTATGCACGCCCAGGCGGGCCATATATTCGCGCAGATCCTCGGCCATAAAACGCATAAAGTTGATGATGTATTCCGGCTTGCCCTTAAAGCGCTTGCGCAGCTCGGGGTTCTGGGTGCAGATGCCCATGGGGCAGGTATCCAGGTTGCATACGCGCATCATCACGCAGCCCATGGCCACCAGCGGGGCGGTGGCAAAGCCGAACTCTTCAGCGCCCAGCATGGCGGCGATGGCCACATCGCGGCCGCTCATCAGCTTGCTGTCGGCTTCAATGCGCACGCGGGAACGCAGGCCGTTCATGATCAGGCTCTGGTGTGCTTCGGCAAGGCCCAGCTCCCACGGCAGGCCCGCATTGTGGATGGAGTTGCGCGGTGCAGCGCCGGTGCCGCCGTCAAAACCGGAAATCAAAATCACTTCGGCGCCGGCCTTGGCAACGCCGGCGGCAATGGTGCCAACACCGGCTTCGCTGACCAGCTTGACGTTGATGGCAGCCTTGCGGTTGGAGCATTTCAGGTCATAGATCAGCTGGGCCAGGTCCTCAATGGAGTAGATATCATGGTGCGGCGGGGGAGAGATCAGGCCCACGCCGGTGGTGGAGTGTCTGGTCTTGGCGACCCAGGGATATACCTTTCCTCCGGGCAGATGTCCGCCCTCGCCGGGTTTTGCTCCCTGTGCCATCTTGATCTGAATCTCGCTGGCGGAAACCAGATACTTGCTGGTCACGCCAAAACGGGCGGATGCCACCTGCTTGATGGCGCTGTTGCGCTCGGTGCCAAAACGGTCTTCGGCTTCGCCGCCTTCGCCGGTGTTGCTCTTGCCGCCGATGCGGTTCATGGCAATGGCCATGCACTCGTGGGCTTCCTCAGAAAGGGCGCCATAGCTCATGGCAGCGGTCTTGAAGCGGTGTACGATGGAATCCACGCTTTCCACTTCGTCCAGCGGGATACCGGCGTCAGGATAATTGAAGTCCAGCAGGCTGCGCAGGTGCATGGCATCGCCGCCCGCGGCGTTCACGGCATCGGTGTAAGCCTTGAACTTGTTGGTAATCGCCGGTCCAGCAGGCCTGCTGCAGCAGGTGGATGGTCAGCGGGTTGTACAGATGATCTTCGGCCAGCTTGCCGCTGCGGAGCTTGTGCTCACCCAGGCTGGTCAGCTCCATGTTGATATCCAGGCCCAGAGGGTCGAATGCCTGCTTGTGGCGGGCTTCCAGGTCGTTCTGGATGTCGCGGATGGTAATGCCGCCCACACGGCTGACGGTGTTGGTAAAGTACTTATCCACTACCTCGTTGCTCAGACCCAGCGCTTCAAAAAATCTGGCTGCCCTGGTAGGACTGGATGGTGGAAATGCCCATCTTGGAGGCAATCTTGACGATGCCGGCCAGAACGGCTTTATTGTAGTCGTTCACGGCGGCATAGTAATCTTTGTCCAGCAGACCCTCATTGATCAGCTCGCCGATGGTCTCCTGTGCCAGATAGGGGTTGATGGCGCAGGCACCGTAGCCCAGCAGGGTGGCAAAATCATGAATCTTGCGGGGCTCACCGCTTTCCAGGATCAGGGCCATGGCGGTGCGCTTGCGGGTACGAACCAGATACTTGGAAACTGCGCCCACAGCCAGAAGGCTGGGGATGGCGACATGGTACTCATCAATTTCGCGGTCAGACAAAATCAGGATGTTGGCACCATCGCGGTAGGCGCGGTCCACATCAACGAACAGGCGGTCAATGGCCTTTTCCAGGTCGGTGTTCTTATAGTAGCAGATGGAGATGGTTTCCACCTTAAAGCCGGGAACCTTCATGGCCTTGATCTTCATCAGGTCGGTTTCGGTCAAAATGGGGTTGGTGATTTTCAGCACCTTGCAGTTCTCGGCGTCCTCTTCCAACAGGTTGCCCTGTGCGCCAACGTATACAGTGGTGGAGGTCACGACCTTCTCGCGCAGGGCGTCGATGGGCGGGTTGGTGACCTGGGCAAACATCTGCTTGAAATATTCAAACAGCGGGGGATGGGTGTGGCTCAAAACGGCCAGCGGGGTATCGCTGCCCATGGCACCGGCAGGCTCTGCGCCGTTCTTTGCCATCGGCAGGATCATGGTGGAAACATCCTCGTACTGGTAGCCGAATGCTTTCTGCAGCCGCACCAGCTCGTCATGCTCGTGGCTGGGCACACGCTCGTTGGGGATCTTCAAATCGGCCAGGTTGACCAGGTTGCGGTCCAGCCATTCGCCGTAAGGCTCGCGGCTGGCGTAATCGGCTTTCAGGCTTTCGTCGTCCACCAGCTCACCCCTGGCGGTATCCACCAACAGCATTTTGCCGGGGCGCAGGCGGTCCTTGCGCACGATTTCTTCGGCGGGAATATCCAGCACGCCGACCTCACTGGAAAGGATCAGGCGGCCGTCTTTGGTGATATAGTAGCGGCTGGGGCGCAGACCGTTGCGGTCCAGCACAGCGCCCATCACATCGCCGTCACTGAACAGAATGGAAGCGGGGCCGTCCCACGGTTCCAGCATGGTGGCGTAATACTGATAGAACGCACGCTTTTTGGGGTCCATACTATGGTTGTTTTCCCACGGTTCGGGGATAGTGACCATAACAGCCAGCGGCAGCTCCATGCCGTTCATAACCATAAACTCCAGCGTGTTATCCAGCATGGCGGAGTCGGAGCCACCCTGGTTCACAATGGGCAGAACCTTGGTCATATCCTCTTTCAGGTAGTTGGAACCAATGGTTTCCTCGCGGGCCAGCATGGTATCCACGTTGCCGCGGATGGTGTTGATCTCGCCGTTATGCAGGATAAAGCGGTTGGGGGTGGGCGCGGTTCCAGCTGGGTGCCGTGTTGGTAGAAAAACGGCTGTGCACCATGCCGATGGCAGATTCATAATCTTCGCTCTGCAAATCGGGATAGAACAGGCGCAGTTCTTTAACCAGGAACATGCCCTTGTACACAATGGTGCGGCTGGAAAGACTGCACACATAAGTATCCTGGCTGGACTGTTCAAACACGCGGCGGGCAACATAAAGCTTGCGGTCAAAGTCAATGCCGGGCTTTACGCGGGCCGGGCGTTCCACAAATGCCTGCCAGATGCTGGGCATGCAGGAACGTGCCTTGTGGCCCAAAATTTCCGGGCAGGTGGGCACTTCGCGCCAGCCAAAGGAAGTTGAGCCCCTTTTTTTGCAGATGATCTCAAACAGCTTTTTGTCCTGGTTGCGGTTCAACTCTTCCTGTGGGAAAAAGAACATGCCAATGCCGTAGTCACGCTCGTTGCCCAGCGTAATGCCGGCTTCTTCGGCAGCTTTTTTGAAGAACTTGTGGCCGATCTGCAGCAGGATACCGACACCATCGCCGGTTTTGCCTTCGGCATCCTTACCGGCACGGTGTTCCAGGTGCTCCACGATCTGCAAAGCATCGTCGATCGTTTTGTGGGTTTTGCGGCCCTTGATATCCCACAACTGCACCAATGCCGCAGTTGTCATGTTCAAACCGCGGATCATACAGCCCGGCGGGGGCCTTGCGCTCTGTAAAGTTTTCCATCCGTTTTTTGCTCCTTCCCGTAATTTCCTGCGGGGCCGGGCGGGAACGCACATTTCCCACCCTGGCATAGATACGAAAAAAGACGTTCCCCAACGGGTACACTAACCCGTTTGTGGGAACGTCTTTGTTCTTATATGTACTATACCACACCAGTAGGGGAATGGCAATCATCAAACAAAAAGATTTTTATGAAATTAACGCAAAAACCTTATTTGCTTTGCTTTGCAATGGCTAAACTTAACAAAATTAAGCTGCGGCAATAACTGCCGGGCAAAACGGTGTGTTATTTGCCGTTTGCAGCCTGCTGCTCTTTCAAAACAGCCAGGATCTCGGTCAGCAGCTCCTCCTGCGTCGGGGCCTTAGGGGCTTCCGGCTCGGCGGGCTTTTCTTCTTCATGCTTGCCCAGGTCCATGAGCTTGTTCATGGCTTTCAGCATACAGAACAGAACGAATGCCAGAATGATAAAGTTAATGACGGCAGAGATGAATGCACCGATGCCCAGGTTGATGTCAAACGGCAGGTGCAGCACAACATCACTGAAATCTGTCTGGAACAAAATGCCAATGATGGGGTTGATGATGTGTGTCCGTCAAAGAAGTGACCAGCGTGGAGAATGCGCCGCCGATGAGAACACCGATGGCCATGTCCATCATGTTGCCTTTCAGGGCAAAAAGCTTTGAACTCTTCCAGGAACTTTTTCATAATGTGTTTCCTCCTGTATGGATAAATTTTTCAGGGCCATGCCCCACACAGGCTGCAAACGGGGCATGGAGCCCGGATTCCAAAATAAAAAGTTACTTCAGCAGCTTGGCTACAGCGTCTGCTGCGCCGTCCAGATAATCCCCGGCAAAGGTTTCAATCATGCCGGCGTCCGCCTCTTTGGCAAATTCGGGGTTCAGCGGCATTTTGGCCAGCACGGGCAGGTGGTACTTCTTGCCGGTCTCGTCCACATGGCTGTCGCCAAACACGTTGATATGCTTGCCGCAGTCCGGGCAGAGCACATAGCTCATGTTTTCCACAATGCCAAGGATGGGAACCTTCATCATTTCGGCCATCTGCACAGCCTTGCCAACGATCATGCCGACCAGCTCCTGCGGACTGGATACAATAATGATGCCGTCTACCGGCAGGGTCTGGAACACGGTCAGCGGCACATCGCCGGTTCCCGGAGGCATATCGACAAACAAAAAGTCAACGTCGTCCCAGATCACTTCCTGCCAGAACTGCTTGACCGCACCGGCAATCACGGGGCCGCGCCACACAACGGGAGCTTCCTCATCTTCCAGCAGCAGGTTGATGGACATGATCTTGATGCCGGTGTGGCTTTCCACCGGGTTGATGCCGTCCTCGGTGCCCATGGCCGGGCCATGAACGCCGAACAATTTGGGGATGGAAGGGCCGGTAATGTCAGCATCCAGCACGCCGACCTTGTAGCCTTTGCGGCGCATGGAAACAGCCATCATGGCGCTGGTCATGCTTTTTGCCAACGCCGCCCTTGCCGGAAACAACGCCCGATCACTTTTTTGATGTGGCTTTTTGCGTGCGGCGGTTCATGCTGCGGCGCACGGCTGGAACAGTCAGCGTGGCAGTTGCTGCAATCGTGGGTACATGCTTCACTCATGTGGGTATAGCTCCTTTTATCTGTGCCGGGCGGGGCGCTGCAACTGCCCCGCTTCGGCACCGTTCTCCGTTTTGCGGCATGGGCCGCACTTTATTAGTGTACCGCGTCAGAGCACAAAATGCAAGTACTATCAAAACGAATAGCACGCCAAACCAGCAAAAATGTCCGAATTGTATGGGTGATACTTCTTCATAGAACCCTGCCATAAACCGCAGCAATGCAGAATATACTGACTTTATACGGGCAAAGGGGCGGCAAAAACGGCACTGCGGGGGAAAACCTATCTGAAAAATGCAGCACTGCTGACAGTGGCGGGCTTTGCGCTGCGGGCGCTGGGCATGGTGTTCCGGGTGTTTGTGGCCGCGCGCCTGGGGCCGGAGGGTATGGGCCTGTATCAGCTGATCTTATCCGTCTATATGGTGTTTGTTTCGCTGGCTTCGGCGGGCATCAATGTGGCGTCCACACGGCTGGGTGCGCAGTGCCTGACCCGTGGGCGCGGCATGGCCCCGACGCTGCGCAGCCTTGCGGCAACAGCGGCCGTATTGGGCACCGCCGCCATGCTGGCGCAGCTGGCGCTGGCGGACCCTTTGGCCCGCTTTGCCCTGCATGATTCCCGCGCGGAGCTGGGGCTGTGTACGCTGGCCCCCAGCCTGCCGTTTATTGCGGCGGCCGGGGCGCTGCGGGGGTGCTTTTTGGCGCGGCGAAGGGTGGAACCGAATATCATCGCCCAACTGGTGGAGCAGATCGTGCGTATGGCCGTGGCCGCATTGGCGCTGGTAAAGCTGGCCCACTGGGGCGCGGCTTACGCTTGCTGTGCGGTGCTCATCGGCAATACTGTCAGCGAGGCGGTCTCCTGCGGCATTATGGCGCTGTTTGCCCGGCAGGAACCGAGCTTCCGCCCATGCGCCGATGACCCGCCCCGCGGCTATACCAGCCGGGAGCTGTGGGGAAATTGTGCTGCCCGTGACCGGCAGCCGGTTGGTGGCCAGCGTTTTGCAGGCAGGGGAAAGCGTGCTGATCCCCGCCTGCCTTGCCGCTTACCTTGGCACCCGCGCCGAAGCCGTGGCGCAGTATGGTTCCTTAAAAGGCATGGCACTGCCGCTTATCTTTTTTCCGTTCTCGGTGCTGGCGGCACTTTCCGGCCTGCTGATGCCGGAGATCACCCGTGCCCATACCGCCCGGGATACCGCTGCCCTGCGCCGCCTTGTGCGGCTTGCCATGGGGTTGACGGGTGGGTTCTCGCTGTTGGTGGGGGCCGCGCTGGTGCTGTTTGGCAAGGATGCCGCCATTTTGCTCTATCACGATGCCCAGGCGGGCCGCTATGTGCAGGTACTGGGCTTTGTGGCGCCCTTTATGTACCTGGAAAGCATGGTGGATGCAATCTTAAAAGGCATGGGGGAGCAGCTGGCGACCTTCCGCTATTCGGTGCTGGATTCCATTTTGCGCATTGCAGGCATTTTGTGGCTGATGCCGCAATACGGTATGCCGGGCTTTTTGGCGGTCATGACAGCCTCTAACCTGCTGACCTGCGGGCTGAATACGGGGAGAATGGTGAGGCAATTAAGGAGGGAGAAAGTCGGAATTGAGAGGGAAATTAGGAATTAGAAATGAGGAATTAGAAATTGGGCGGAGAGGAGACGGGAAAAAATAAATAATAATAATAATGAATAATGGTGGCGGATCGCGGTGTGCCGCTCAGAAAATATTGGGTTTGTTATGTGTTGGAAACAGGCGGCAGATAATAGAACGCTCAAAACCGTTCCCTATAAAATCACAAAAATCACCCCGCCGCGGGAAACTTCTGCCCCAACGGCGGGGTGGCTCTGCATTATATATTTTAGGCAATACCGCATAATTCTAAGTGCCGATACGGCGAGCGAGGTGCGGCAGATGCCAAGCCAAAAGCGCAGATAATACTGGATGTCTTATCGAGCATTTTGGCAACGCAGATGCCGTGCCGCAGCTGCCGGAGCGGTGCTTAAGCCGCAAGGCGGGAATTGTGCGGTGTTGCCTTTATATCGGAACAAAGCGGCATAGCGTCCGCTTTTCCATCACAGCGTCTGCCCGCTGACCAGCCCGTTCCACAGGCGGTAATAAATGCCTTTCTTTGCCAGCAATTCCTCGTGGCGGCCCTCTTCCTCAATGCCGGATTTGCCCAGCACCAGAATGCGGTCAGCGTTTTTGATGGTGGTCAGGCGGTGGGCAATCGTCAGCGTGGTGCGGCCCTTGGCCAGCTTATCCAGGCTTTGCCCAACCAGAATCTCACTCTCGTTGTCCAGCGCGCTTGTGGCTTCGTCCAGCAGCAGGATGGGCGGGTTCTTCAAAAATACCCGCGCAATGCTGATGCGCTGTTTCTGCCCGCCGGAAAGCTTGACCCCGCGTTCGCCTACATAGGTATCATACCCGTCTTTCAGCTCCCGCACAAAGCCATCAGCACCGGCCAGCCTGGCGGCGGCAATGATCTCCTCCCGCGTGGCACCCGGCTTGCCGTAAGCGATGTTTTCGGCCACCGTGCCGCTGAACAGGTAAACATCCTGCTGCACCACGCCAACGGCATTGCGCAGGCTGCTCAGGGTAACATGGCGGATGTCCTGCCCGTCAATCAAAATCTCGCCGCCGGTCACATCATAAAAGCGAGGGATCAGGTTGCACAGGGTGGTTTTGCCGCCGCCGGAAGGCCCAACCAGCGCCAGATTCTCGCCGGGGCGGATGTTCAGGTTTACATGACGCAGCACCTTGTTGTGGTCGTCCGGGTATTCAAAGCTCACATCGCGGAACTCAATGCCGCCTTTTTTTCCACCTGCAGCGGTTTGGCGTCGGGGGCGTCAGTGATCTCAACGGGGGTATCGATAATGTCAAAAAAGCGCTCAATGCCGGTCACGCCGCGCTGGAACTGCTCGGCAAACTCCACAATGCGGCGGATGGTGGCAATCAGAGTGGAAACATACAGCACATAGGCAACCAAATCGCCAGCGCTGATGGTGCCATATACCAGCGAAAGGCCGCCTGCCACAATGACCACCAGATACATCAACCCGTCAAACAGCCGGGTGGAGGTGTTGAACGCGGCCATGGCATGGTAGGTTTTCTTCTTGATGGTCTGGAATGCGGTGTTGCCCTGCTCGAACTTTTTGTTCTCTTCCTCTTCCGCGGCGAACGCCTTCACAACCCGCTGGCCCAGCAGGCTGTCCTCAATCGAAGCGTTCAGCTCGCCGATCTGGAACCGCTGGCGGCGGAACGCGGCGCGAAGCTTCAGGTTCAGCTTGATGGATACAACCGCCATCAATGGCACGCAGGCAAACACCACCAAAGTCAGCGGTACGCTGGCCCCGCACAGGATGATGAACGAAGCCGCAATTTTGATGCCCGCAATAAAAAATTCTTCCGGGCAGTGGTGGGCGAATTCGGTCACATCAAACAGGTCGTTGGTAATGCGGCCCATGATCTGCCCAACTTTGGTATTGGAATAATAGGTGTGGCTCAACCGCTGCAGGTGGGCAAAGGCATCCCGCCGCATATCGGTCTCAATGTAAACGCCCATGATGTGGCCGGTGCCGGACATAAAATACTGTGCGGCACCATCAATCAGCCGCAAAATGAGATACAGCAGGGCGAGCTTTAACACCGCATCAACCGTCAGCACAATGCCGGGATCGGTGGCGGCGTTGGTTAGGTAGCTCATAATTTTAGGCAGCACGATATCACACAAAGTGGTCAGTGCGGCACAGAACAAATCAAAAATCAAAATGCGTTTGTATCGCATCAGGTAAGGGGTAAACCGGCGGATCAGCGCCGGGGTGCCAATGTGCTGCTGACTGGGGTCATTCATAAGATTAAGTTCCTCTTCTTTTCAAAAAATCAAAAATAAATGCAATCAAAATGCAATCAAAAAATCAGGGTTATTCCTGCGGAACTTCTGGTTCCTGTGCAGGAACCTCGGTGGGGGCTTCGCTGGCAGTCTCGGTTTCCTGCGGCGGCTCCGGGTCAGGGGCCGGTTCCGCGGTAATTACCGGCTCCGGTGCACCCGTCGGTTCGGGCTCCGGCGTAATGACAGGTTCCTGCGTAGGCTCCGGGGTAGTTATCGGCTCTGGTGTGACAACAGGTTCCGGCGTCTGGGTAACTGCCGGTGTCGGTGAAGGGGGTGACGTGGGCGAAGCTGTCGGCGTTGCGGTGGGCAGCGGTTCAATGGGCGCTGTTTTGATGTAGCCGCAGCGCTGGCAGGTGTAGGTCATCACCCCGGCCACACCGGGTTGGGGCTGCAAGGTGATAATGCCCTTGTCATAGTCGTGCCCCAGGGCGGGCAGTTCTTTTTCTTTTACCTTGCCGCAGATGGTGCACTTGACTTTTACGGTGCCGTATTCCAAACAGGTAGGGCTCAATGCGGGTATCCTTTACTTCCACAAACTCATGTTCGTGTTCGTCCGGCTCAAAGTGTGCTGTCACAATCACGCCGTTGGCGTCCGCATTGCTGGGCACGGTAAAGCTCAGGGAAGAACTGCTGGAGGCCGCCCCCAGCGACGCCGTCCACCCGGCAAACTTCCAGCCTGCATTGGGTACGGCTTTCACGGTGGAGCAGGTGCCGCCCTTTTTCACTTTCTGGCTGGTGGAACCGCTGATGCTGCCGCCGGATGTGGCCACAAATTCCACCGGCACTTTAGCGCCGCGCACGGCGATCGGATCCGAGGAGATTAACCCCAGCGGTACGCCGTCCGGCTCCGGGATGGCGGCTGTGCTTTCGGGGCGGCGGTCCTGCGTGACATAAGCGTGGGTGCGCACATAAGTAAAATAGGCAGTGACAGCCTCTTTGGAAAGATGCACCCCGTCCGAAAGGGTATAGTCCTTTTTAGCCCAGCCGGTGGCGTCATCCCGCAGCACTTCGGCGGTGTTCAAAAATTTGTAGCCGTTCTCCTCGCACATCGTCACAAGAGCGGCGTTGTACGCATCTACCTGGGTCATGGTCAGGTTGGTGTTGTCCCGCTGCTGGTCCAGCGGGGGAATGGCGCTGACGATAATATCCGCATAGGGGCCACGCTTTGGTGATGGCGGCCAGCCCCTCCCGGTACTGCGCGATGAATTTGGTGGCATCTGTGGAGCTGCCACCAAGGTTGTTGGAGCCGAAACCAATGATAATGCGTTTGGGCTGCAACTTGGCAACGGCATCCGGAATGGTGTACAGGGTGCTGTCCCCCTTGAACTTTTCGCATTTCAGGGTGGTGATGGAACCGGCCCCCATGCTGACCACGCCAATGTTGTTTTTCAGCGTGGAAAACGCCGTTCCGGTGTCATCGGCGTACATGGTGTAGCGCACGGTGTTGGAATCCCCAATGAACAGGGTGTCGTCCACATAACTGCGCCCGGCATCTGCTGTCTGCGGCAGAATAGTGGGCACGGTGGTATCTGTTGGGGCAGGGGTGGTGGTGGCCTGAACAACGGCGGCAGTTGGGGCAACCGTGGCGGATGCTTCCGGCGTGGCGATATGATCGGGCAGAACATCCTGCGGCTTGCTGCAGGCACACAGCGCAGCACACAGCGCAGCCGCAGCCAAAATTTTACCCCAATTCGGGCATTTCATGCGCTCATCTCCTTTTTAAGGCAATACCGCATAATTCTAAGTGCCGATACGGCGAGCGAGGTGCGGCAGATGCTAAGCCAAAAGCGCAGATAATACTGGATGTCTTATCGAGCATTTTGGCAACGCAGATGCCGTGCCGCAGCCGCCGGAGCGGTGCTTAAGCCGTCAGGCGGGAATTGTGCGGTGTTGCCTTAATATTCTTTTATGATACACCGAACCAAGCACCACTGTAAAGCGCTGAGTTGTAAAAAATGCGGCTAAAAAATGTGGCTATAGCATCGGCGGCATACAATAACTGGTTGTTATATAAGAAAAAAGGTTGTAAAGAGTAAGGAAATATGATATAATATTACAAAATGATGATGAAAAGAGAGGAACCCTTTATGGCCTCCAATCCCGAATTTGTTCAGTATATTGCGGACCAGCTTGCCCCGGCCGGGCAGGTGACTTACCACAAAATGTTCGGCGATTATGGCGTGTATCTGGACGGCAAAATGTTTGCCCTGGTGTGCGATGACCAGCTGTTCATCAAAATTACCAAAGAGGGTGCAGCCCTTGCTCCGCAGCTGCCCAAAGCCCCGCCGTATGATGGTGCAAAAGACTATTTTCTGTACGAGGATGTGGATGACCGGGAACACATGATTGCATTTGTGCAGGCCACCTGCCGCGAACTGCCCATGCCAAAGCCCAAAAAGAAGAAAGGAGCAACCTGACCGATGCCGTTTGACTATAAAAAGGAGTATAAGGAGTTTTATCTCCCGCCCCAAAAGCCGCAGCTGCTGGAAGTGCCGCCCATGAACTATGTGGCGGTGCGCGGCCATGGTGACCCCAACGCGCAGGATGGAGAATATCAGGCGGCCATTGGTATGCTGTATGCGGTTGCCTTTACCATAAAAATGAGCTACAAAGGTACCCACCAGATCCCCGGCTATTTTGAATATGTGGTGCCGCCGCTGGAGGGCCTTTGGTGGCAGGAGGGGCAAAGCCGGGTCGATTACGCCCATAAGGAAACATTCTCTTGGATCGCCATGATTCGCCTGCCGGAGTTTGTAACCAAACAGGAGTTCGATTGGGCCGTGGCCGAAGCTGCCGCCAAGAAAAAGCTGGATCTCAGCAAAGTGGAGTACTTTACTTATGATGAGGGCCTGTGCGTGCAGTGCATGCACCTTGGCAACTATGATGCCGAGCCCGCAACGCTCAACGCAATGGAGCAGTTTGCGGCGGAGCGGCACTATAAAATTGACTGCACCTCCGCTCGCCTACACCACGAAATTTACCTCAGCGATCCCCGCCGCACTGCCCCGGAAAAATGCAAGACCGTTATCCGGGAACCAGTCTGCAAGGTGGAGTAAAGATCACCGGAAAGAGAACAAAATCAAAATAAAGACTGCCGTACCACCTGATCAATACAGGGGGGAGGGCAGTCTTTTTGCAGTTACCGTGAAAAAACCGGCACGCCGGCTTGTTTGATTCTTGCGAAAGTCCTTTGCTTTCGGTCAAAAAAGAAGGGACTAAGCCAGAATGCCTTGGTTTTCAAGGGCAATACCGCATAATTCTAAGTGCCGATACGGCGAGCGAGGTGCGGCAGATGCCAAGCCAAAAGCGCAGATAATACTGGATGCTGCAAAGGTGAGCGCCGCCAGTGGCGGAAACAGCGAACCGAAGCAGGGGCAGCGGTCGCAGAGTGCGAGGGGCTTTTGCCCCTGAAGCACGATGCGGGTACCGCAACCCGACATTATCGAGCATTTTGGCAACGCAGATGCCGTGCCGCAGCTGCCGGAGCGGTGCTTAAGCCGCAAGGCGAGAATTGTGCGGTGTTGCCCAAGGTCTTTCTGATTTAGTCCTGTGATCTCACAATGATTTTTCGCGATAATTGTTCCTATATTCTGCTTCGATCTCGGTCAGCATACGCTGGAAGCCGGGACAGTCGCAGTTTGTGCCAGAGCAGCCATCATCCACAAAGAATACCGGGTTCGGGAAGTGGTTCTTCTTGGCGTATTCCAGAAGGATAGCCTTCTGGGATAGGGATTTGTATAGACGAATGCCCTGCTTGCGTAAGCTGTGTTCCGTTTACGGCGCGGTCTTTCGTTTTGTTTGCAGATTTAGACGAACCGTAACGATTCAAGAACCGTATAGTTTTGCCAAGGAAAGTTGGTCGCAAAGAAAAAAGACTTTGTGCTATACCGGCCTTCTCTGGGCGGGTGCGTTTGGATGCCTGATGGCAGCTCTGAACTTTCGGGATTCCAAAAACAACGGCGGCTAAAGCATACGGCATCGCGGCGCTGGACCAGGCTGGGCTCGGCGGTTCTGGTGGGGGCGGTACGCGGCGCAGCACCCGGTGCTGGAACAGCTGAACCAGAAACTGGAGGCGCGCTCCGACACCTTGCGCCGCCGCATTGCCTTGTATGTGGAAAAGCGCATCCAGCGCGCCTACCCGGAGGCCGCCCGGCGGCAGCCCACGGCAGTGCAGAAGGGGAAAGTCGACTTCCTCAGCGCGGCAGACCTGCTGTGGCTGTTTGTCATCGGGGCGTTTCTGGGCGACATGGTGGAGACCGTGTTCTGCCGCCTGACCGCCGGGGTGTGGATGAGCCGTTCCAGTCTGGTGTGGGGGCCTTTCAGCGTGGTGTGGGGGCTGGCGCTGGTCATGGCTACCGTGCTGCTGCGGCAGAATCAGGATAAAAGCGACCGCTATCTTTTTGCCTTTGGCACAGTGCTGGGCGGCGTATATGAATATGTGTGCAGCGCTGTTACAGAGCTGCTGTTCGGTACCGTGTTCTGGGATTACAGCAAGTTCAAGTTCAATCTGGGCGGGCGCATCAACCTGCTGTACTGCTTTTTCTGGGGCATTGCGGCGGTGATGTGGATGCGCTACGGCTACCCGCTGGTGCTGGAGCTGATGAAAAAGGTGCGCAGCCATATCCGTCCGTGGATGACAGCAGCGCTGGCGGTATTCATGGCGGTGAATATGCTTACCAGCGCGCTGGCACTGGCGCGGTACGATGCCCGCACCAGCGGCGATGCGCCCAACGGACAGCTGGAAGTGTTCCTTGACGAGCATTTCGACAACGCCCGCATGGAGCATATTTACCCCAACGCCAAAAAAGTGACCAAGGCAGAATAAATCCCATATTTTCCCTTGCGCTTTTGCTGGAAAACAGGTATAATATTCTCTGGATAAAAGGGAGTAAGGGGCGTACTTTAGTTGAAAAACGGGTGCGCTGTGCTGCAGCGACACCCCCGGCAGAAATGCCCGATGCAGTACCGGATGCTTGAGACTTTTATCACATTTTCCCGTTTTGGGCTGGATGTGATAAAGGTCTTTTTTTGTGCCTCTGCCGCTATTATTAAAAAGGAGAAATATTATGCTGATCCCTGTTCTGTTGTTTATCGTGGGTCTGCTGTGCCTGATCAAGGGCGGCGACTGGTTTGTGGACGGTGCCACCGGCATCGCCCGCCGCTTCCATGTGCCGGAGCTGCTCATCGGTGCCACGGTGGTGTCCATCGGTACCACCCTGCCGGAGGTCATGGTGTCCACCACCTCTGCCCTCACCGGTCACGGCGAGATCGCCTACGGCAACGCCATCGGCTCGGTCATCTGCAACGCTGCACTGATCGCCGCCATCACCATTGCGGTGCGCCCGGGCAAGGTTGACCCCAAGAGCCTGCGCACCCCGGTGGCCTTCTTCTTTGTGGCTGCCGCTTTCTATGCCGGTGTGGCCTACACCACCGGCTCCTTCACTCGCCCGGTGGGCCTGATCCTGCTGGCCATGTTCGTGGCTTACATCGTGTGCAACGTGCTGGCTATGAAAAATACCCCCGCCCCGGAAGAGGAAGAGCAGGCTGAGGAAGGCTCCTTTGCCAAGGAGTTGGGGCTGCTGGCCATCGGCGCAGTGCTCATTGCTGTGGGCGCTGACCTGCTGGTGGACAACGGCACCCTCATCGCACAGGCGCTGGGCGTGCCGGAGTCGGTCATTGCGCTGACCTTTGTGGCACTGGGCACCTCGCTGCCGGAGCTGGTCACCGCCATCACCTCGCTGGCCAAGGGTCACGGCGCGCTGTCGCTGGGCAACGTCATCGGTGCAAACGTGTTCAATCTGGTGCTGGTCAGCGGCGTGTCCGTCACGCTGGCACCCTTTAGCATCCCGCAGAACTCCACCATCGCAGGCATGAACGCCTCGCTGGTGATGGATATCCCGGTCATGTTTGCCGTGATGCTGCTGCTCACCCTGCCCGCTCTGATCAAGGGCAAGCTGAGCCGCCCGCAGGGCATTGCACTGCTGTGCATCTATGCCGCCTTCTGCGCCGTGCAGTTCAGCATCTGATCTGTTGTAAACGTAAAATATTTAAGGCAATACCGCATAATTCTAAGTGCCGATACGGCGAGCGAGGTGCGGCAGATGCTAAGCCAAAAGCGCAGATAATACTTTGTGTATTATCGAGCATTTTGGCAACGCAGATGCCGTGCCGCAGCCGCCGGAGCGGTGCTTAAGCCGTAAGGCGGGAATTGTGCGGTGTTTTAAGGCTGCTGCACAGGGTTTTGTGCAGCAGCCTTTTTATGTGGGATGATTTTGAATGCGCTCCGCGACATCTTCCCCCGGAGCGGGTGGAAGTCTTTCCTCAAAGGGAGAGCCAAGAGCACTGCCGAAAGTCTCCTCATGATGCCTAACTTTAGCAATGGGCTTTAAACCTTGGCTTCCCTTCGGGGGAGCTGGTGCTGCCCCCCTCATCCGGCGCTACGCGCCACCTTCCCCCGGTGGGTGAAGGCTTAAGCGGTGGCGGTACAGTTCCCGGCTAACCCGTAAAGTTTCCGGGCGTGTCCGCTCTCCCTTTGGGGGAGCTGGCGCGGGAGCGCCTGAGAGGGCGAGGCAAAACCCTGACGGCTTTGCCTAAGAGGGGTAAAAAGTGGGTCAGAAGCGCCCACAGGCGTTTCTGACCCACAAATAGAACGATATTTTTTGTTTTACAGCTGGCAGGCGGTATCGTAGCCGGTGCGGATGGCGTTGGAGATATCCGCAGCCTTGCCGGCGGCATCGCCAATGGAATACACCGGGATGCTGGCAGCTTCCAGCGCAGCAGCGTCAAATTCGTTGGAGCGTGCGCCCATAGCCAGCACGATGTAATCGCAGGGGATGGTCACCTCTGCGCCGTCCTTGTTCTCGCAGACGACGGCGTCCATGCGGAACTCCTTGACCTTGTGGCTGGGGTACTGCTCCACGCCGTAGGTCTTATAGTTTTCCAGCAGGGTGGGCAGAATGGTGGTGCTCTCGCCTGCGGCGATCTTGTCCATCATCTCGATAACGGACACCTTGCAGCCGCGGGCAGCCAGATACTCTGCGGTCTCGCAGCCCACCATGCCGCCGCCGATGACGGCAACCGTGCCGTACACCTGCTGCTCACCGGCCAGAACCTTCCATGCATCGGCCACGTTCACGCTGTCGATGCCGGGGATGCGGGGTGCGGCGCTGTGTGCGCCCACAGCGTTGATGACGGTCTCGAAACCGGCATCCTTCAGCTGTCTCTGCGGTGCGGGTCTGACCCATGCACAGGTGCACACCGGCGTTGCAGACAGCGTGGATCAGGTCCTGTGCGGCGCGGCGCATCTCCTCCTTGCGGGGAGGTACGCAGGCGATGTTCAGCTGGCCGCCCAGAGAGGTGGTCTTTTCAAACAGGGTCACGTCATGGCCGCGCAGCGCTGCCACACGGGCGGCTTCCAGACCGGCAGGGCCGCCGCCGAGGACGGCGATCTTCTTTTTCTGCGCTGCGGGCTGGATGCTGCGGGTGTTCTCGTAGCCGTTCTCCGCGTTCAGCACGCAGGAGAGGAACTGACGGTTCTGGATGGCATCGGTGCAGCCCTTGTTGCAACTGATGCAGCGGCGGATATCGCAGGCCTTCCCGGCAGCGATCTTGGTGCCCCAGTCGGGGTCTGCCAGCAGCGGGCGACCCATGGCAACCATGTCGGCCATGCCGCTCTCGATGACACGCGCAGCCATTTCGGCATCCACGATACGACCCACGGCGCTGACCGGCACATTGACGGCCTTTTTGATGTCCCCGGCGATTTTGACGAAGAAGCCGTAGGGCTGTACGCCCATGGGAGGAATGGTGTCGGCCATGTTGCCGGTGTGGTTGGCCTGCGCAACGTGGAGCATATCCACGCCGTCCTCTACCAGCCACTGGGCAAACTGCACGGCGTCGGCTTCGTCAATGCCGCCCTTGCCGCGCTGCGGGGTGACGATGGACAGCTTGTAGTCGATGACCATATCCGGCACAGCCTTGCGGATGGCGCGGGTCAGCATGCGGGCAAAGCGGACGCGGTTCTCCAGACTGCCGCCGAACTTATCGGTGCGGTGGTTCATGCGGGTGGAGCACAGGCAGCCGTTCAGGCGGTCGCCGTGGATCTGGATGACGTCCACACCGGCCTTCTGTGCACGCACTGCGCAGGCGCACATCTTATCGATGATGGCCATCAGCATCTCCTCGCTGACCTCATCGGTGAAGAACATCATGTCGTGATGCAGGCGCTGACGCATCTCATCAAACTTTTTCTGCATAAACAGACTGTTGATGGCGTCTACGTCGTACTCCGGGTGGAAGAGCTGGACGCCCAGCTTGGTGCCGTAGGCGTGTACGCTGTCGGCCAGTGCCTTGAAGGCAGGGATCTGGCTGTCGTCAAACAGCTTGGGGGTGGGAGAAAAGCTGTTGATGGGTGCCACATCGCCCAGAACGATGTAGCCCACGCCGCCCTTTGCCAGACGGGTGTAGAAGCCCATGTCCTGCTCGCTGATCATGCCGTTTTTCTCGTAGCCGGTGGTCAGCGGGGGGAACATGATGCGGTTTTTAAAGGTCTGTCCGCCCACCTCGATGGGCTGAAGAATCACGTTTTGCATACGAAAGCCTCCTTGCAGATACGCTTTGCTTTACAGATTTGCTTTGATGAATGCTGCGGTCTTTTCCTCCACGGCGGCACGGGCTGCCAGCGTGGCAAAGTTGTGGCCGCCGCCTGCAATGGTGTCCACATCGGGTGCGGTGTACACCTGTGCGTAACGGCTGCAGGTGCCCTCGTCCACCAGACGGTCATCGTCGGCGCGCAGCAGCAGCACCGGGCCGTTGTAGCCCTTGGCCTCGGTAAAGGGGTCGGGGTGCTTTGCCATCTCGTAGTTAAAGGCCATCTTGTAGCACAGACCCTCCATGTCGGTGTAGTCCTTGCCGGTCTGCATAATGCCGTCGGCGCGCTGGGCGCAGCCGAACCACATCCCGGCGCCCGGGCACAGCAAAATCAAGCCGTGGGGCTGGATGACCGGTGCGCAGGAGGCGGCAATGTAGCCGCCCATGCTCTGGCCGGAGAGGAACAGCTTTTCGCTGTCCACATAGGGCTGCTCAGCGGCCCATGCAAAGATATCCTGTGCATCGGTGTGCAGGCCGTCGAAGCTCATATCCTCGAACTCGCCGTCGCTCTCGCCGTTGCCGTAGAAATCGAACCGGGCGCTGCCGATGCCCTGCGCTGCCAGAGCGCGGGACAGATGGGTGTACATGGACTTGTAGCCGCTGCAGCTGCCGGCAAAGCCGTGCAGATGCACCACAAAGGGTACCTTGCCCTCGGTGTCGGGCAGGGTCACGATGCCACGCAGGGTGTGGCCATTGCGGTTTTTAAACTGAACCTGTAAGATCTTCATGGTTTACTTGCTCTCCTTTGCGGCGCGGCGAGCCTTCAGCTCGGTCAGCATCTCAGCAGTCTTCTGCTTGGTTAGGGGGTAGACGAAGAACAGGATGGCAACTGCAATGCCGTAGCCCAGAAAGTAGACGCCGGTGTAGCTCTTCCAGATGGCGTTCACAACGCCTGCGGTCTGCACAGCGCCAGCGGTAACGTTGTAGCCGATGGCACCCAGCACAAAGCTGGACAGGCTGCCGGAAATGGCGCTTGCAAGCTTGCGGAAGAAGGAGTAGGTGGAGTAGACGATGCCCTCGTTGCGCTCGCCGGTCTGCAGCTCGTGGTAGTCGATGGCGTCGTTGACCATGGCCCAGATCAGCACCTGCATACCGGAAGCGCCCAGATAGCAGATACCGTTGATGACGATGAAGGCCACGGGGTTGTGGACGGGGAAGAAGAACAGGATGCCGAACACGATGGCGGCAAAGCCGGCGCCCATGCAGCACCACTCCTTCTTGCCGAACTTGTTGGCCAGAGGCTGGGTGATGGCAAAGGACAGCACAGCGTACAGCACGCTCAGCATACCGGAGACAGCCTGAATTTTAACGTTGCCGAAGAAGTCCTTATACAGGTAGGTGTTCAGACCGTTGACCACGGAAGCACCGATCATGCCGGTCAGGCTGAAGAACATAACGCCCAGCAGAGCCTTATTGTGAGAGATCTCCTTGAGCACGTGCAGGTAGTTCAGCTTTTCGCCCTGCGGACGCTCGGGCACTTCCACGCGCTCCTTGCACCATACGCAGGTGATCTGCAGGCACAGCAGACCCAGCATAGCGCAGATGCAGGCCAGCATCAGGAAGCGGCCAGCCACGGGCTGGTTGTCCACATACAGGAACAGGGGGCCGACCATGACCATAACGGTCATGAAGATGGTGCCGCCAAGGCTGCGGTAGCGGGACAGTGCGGTGCGCTGGCTGACATCATCGGTCATCACGCTGGACAGAGTACCGAAGGGCACGTTGACGCAGGTGTACAGCGCCTCGTACAGAACGTAGGTGACGAACATGTAGGCCAGACGCAGGCCGTAGTTGATATTGCCTACATTGACAAAGCCAAGTATGCACAGCACTGCCATGGGGAAGGAGAAGGCGCGGATCCACGGGATGAACTTGCCGCCCTTGGTGGCCTTGCGGGAGTCCACCAAGGCACCGATGATGGGGTCATTCACGGCGTCCCAGATCTTGGTGATCAGCAGCAGGATACCCACGTGGAAGGGGTTGACCTGCAGGATCAGGGTGTAGAAGATCGACAGATACATGGCGCGGTACTGCTCGGTGAAGCAGCAGCCCAGATCGCCCAGCGTATAGCCGATCTTGTCCTTCATGGAGAAGGGGCGGATGGTCTTTTTCTGGTCCATTGTGTTTTATCCTCCTTAAAAACAGTGAAACCACGAGACTTTTCGCACAAGTCTCTTTTCTACGTTTGCATTATACGTTAATTTTTCATCAATACATATCCAAAAAATGATTGAAAACTATCGTAAATTGATGTATTATGCAATTATAACAGTTGTATTTTTCTGTTGTGTACAACAATTTGTTACATATGACAGTTTTATGGAGGACTTTTTGGTGAATTATACAGCCAAGCGTTATCTTTTTGAGCAGAGCGCCGTCCGGGAATTTTACTCCGGCGCGTATTATGATTTGTTTCTGGTCATGCGGGGCAGCGGTGTGTTCCGGTGCAGCGAGGTGGTGCTGCCCGCACAGCAGCAGAATCTCATCATCTTCAAGCCCGGTCAGGGCGGCAGACTGGAATACGCCGGTGCTTACGGCCCGCTGGAACTTATTCGGGTGCAGCTGTCCCCCCAGATGCTGGCGCAGCTTTCGGACGCAGATACCGACCTTGAAAAAAGCTTCAACGTGGTGCCCTCCCGGCAGGTGGCTGTGCGCCCGGACAGCCAGATCTATATGCTGCTGAAAAACCTTGCCCGGAAGCTGCTGATGCTCCCGCAGGAGCGCACCCAGTTCGGTGCAGCGGTGTTCGAGCACGGTATTTTGCAAATGTTTGTGGTGCTGGCGCTGCGTGCCTGCATCCATGCGGAGTTCCACACCGCATCGGTCAGCCGCCACCACCTGATGCTGGACGAGGTGTTTTTGTTTATTCAGGCGCACCTTACCGAGGAACTGACGCTGGAGCGGCTGGAAAAGGAGTTTTTCGTCTCCCGGGAACATATTGCCCGGGAATTCAAACGCCAGACCGGGCAGACGGTGCACCGCTATATCGTAAAGGCGCGGTTGGACCGCTGCTGCACCCTCATCGAGCAGGGGCTGCCCATCACCGAGGTGTACAAGACCAGCGGCTTTGGCGGTTACAACCACTTTTTCCGCGCCTATTAAAAAGGAGTACGGCATGACCCCCCAAGGAGTACTTTCACACCACCCGGCAGGACGCCCGGGGATGAATCCGGCAAAAGCAGCGCCGTCCGCGCCTGTGAAAAAAAGCCGCCCGGGAAGATCCGCAGATCCTCCCGGGCGGCTTGCTTATCCTATTTTTTTTTTCCTTTTACTTGCGGTGGGTGAGGCAGTTCAGCGCCATCACAACCAGCACGAGAAAGCCGATGACCAGCAGGATTACCGGTCATGCCGATGGGCATACGGTGAAAGAAGTCCGGCCGCGGTATAGCTGCTTTTATAAGATTCGGCATCCGGGTGACTGCGATGGGCAGTCCGGCTACGGTGTTTCCAAGCTGGATTCCATTGTAGAAGAAGTTGTCCGGCAGGTCTTCGCACAGTTCCGGGAAGTTTCCCGGAAGAAGCTGCTGGAATCGGTCAAGACCAACGATGCCGCCCGCATCCAGAAGAAAATCAAGAAACTCCAGAAAGACTTGGAAAGCAAGCAGAAAGAGCTGGACGACCTGAAAGCCGAAACTATTCTGGTTATCCGGGGCGTAAGTGCCTTGGACAAAGAACTGCTGGGCACACTGGTAGCCGAGGCAAGAGAGGCTCTGGAAACTCTGGAAAAGCAGCTTGTTCAGGCGCAGGAAGAATACGAAGAAGCCACCAAAACAGCAAAGCGCAGCAACTACATCTGCAACGAGCTGTTTACATGGGCGGATGTTTACGACACCGCCAACCACGATGAACGCCGCGCCATTTTGCAGCAGTTCATTAAGGAGATTCGCGTCCGAAAAGACTATGAGATCTCGATTACGCTGAACGCCAGCTTCAACCAAGTGGAGCAGCTCAAGGCTGTATCAACCTACGATGGCGCGGAAATTTTTGAAGAAATTTCCGAGAAGGGGGCATAAAAGCGATGCGATTGCCCGCAGAACTCTGCAAAATGCAAAGAAAGAAGCGTGAAACCGATGGATTTTCAAAAAATATATTGATGACCCCGCCCGGTTCGCATCCGACTTCAGGGTTCGGAGCCCGGCACGGTCTGCCAAAGTTTTTTAGGCATAAAAAACGCCGCATCGTACAAAACGATACGGCAAATTGGTGGACTCGAAGGGGATCGAACCCTCGACCCTCGGATGCGAACCGAACGCTCTCCCAGCTGAGCTACGAGCCCATGTTGTTGACTTAATTACTATACCGCAGCAGGGAAAAATTGTCAAGCTGGTTTTGAAAAAAAAGTACGCAGATGTTGTTCAGCCTGAAAAAGCGGCAGGAGAACGCCGGGAAAACGTGATCCCGGAAGTAGGCAAAGGCCTTTATCATGCTAACCCGGTCAAGAATATTGTGCCGGATGCAAAGCAGAGGTATGAAAACATGCTGCGGCATTTGCGGGCATAAAACAATTTAGGGCAATACCGCACAATTCCCGCCTTACGGCTTAAGCACCGCTCCGGCGGCTGCGGCACGGCATCTGCGTTGCCAAAATGCTCGATAATGTCGGGTTGCGGTACCCGCATCGTGCTTCGGGGGCAAAAGCCCCCGCACTCTGCGACCGCTGCACCTGCTTCGGTTCGCTGTTTCCGCCACTGGCGGCGCTCACCGTTGCAGCATCCAGTATTATCTGCACTTTTGGCTTTAGCATCTGCCGTACTCGCTCGCCGTATCGGCACTTAGAATTGTGCGGTATTGCCTTAGAAAACAGAATACCCACGATCCCCAACGTCGCCGGCCATCTGTGCGGCGTTCCTTTTACAACAAGAGCACAACAATAAAACAACGGCAATTCCTGGCCTGAGGTCTGCAAAAATCGGCATATATCGACAGACGAATAATATTTGCTTATAATAATGACGTATATATGATAAAATTGAATATATAGTTCTAAAATTGCACTGACCGTACAAAACCGTATACCCCAAAAGCCTTGACTTTTTGCTGTGCGGCTGTATATAGTAACCTTAATACAATATTAACCATGCGGCGGGCAAGGCTTGCAGCCTGGACCTGCCAAAAGCAGAGGGGTAACAGCCTGGGTAGCAGGCGCAATACAATGAGAGAGCAACTATAAAAGGTTACACATGGTAACAGTCTGCTTATGCTGCGGCGTGGTGGATTAGCGTACCGGCAGGGAAAAGGAGGCCCTAAAACCGTGGAGGATCATTGTGGAAAAGCAGGCAGAAGCAAGGTAAACAGACTGCTGGCAAAGCAAACCCGATTGTTCAGTTACATTGAAGGATTACAGGCGGAAACGCGTGTGTATTATACCCTGTGGCAATGTGGCCCGGAGCTGCGCATTTTGGTGAGCGGGGAGGCAGGTCCCGCTGTGCGTTGTACCTTCCCCGCAGATATGGAGTGCCGCGCCCGGAACCTGTTGCAATACTTATACGAAAACACCGTAATGCCCAGCCAGGCCGCAGATGTGCTGGCTGATTGCTGCACAGTGGGGCAGGTTGAAGTGCTGAACGCAGGCTGCTGAGTACCTGAACCAAATGCGCGGCAAAAAGCTGCGAAAGAATGTTAAAATGCAGGGGGACCGTATGTGATGCCTTGCCCCGGTAGGAGAAACAAGAATGACGGAAGAAAAGCTGGTCGAACGTGTGACCGCACTGTTTGCAGACAGTGATGCAGCCCAGCGCAAGATGATCCGCCTGTATGCAGAAACCAATGATGCCATTGAGGCAAGCGCAATCATTGATTCCGGCGCAGAAGTATTGCATATGCTGCAAGGCGGCCTGCGGCCGGAAGTTCTGGTGCTGGATTCGGTTTTGAGTGATACCACAATTTTTCCACTGCTGCGCAGCATACGCCAACAGCAGATTGAGTACGAACCGCATATTATTGTAACCCTGATGCCCAGTGCAGCGCCCCAAATTGAAAAAATATTGACATTGGGGGCCGAGTGTACTATATTCAAACCATATAGTTTGCCCGAATTATTTGATACGGTGTATCAAACAGCAGCAAGCGGCCCGCGGCTGAACCGTTACCTGGTGCATGAGAGCGTTACGGCTCAGCTGCGCACCCTTTGGCTGCTACAAAAAAACCTGGCCTATGGTATCAATTACCTGCAGGAAGCCGTGTATATTGCGGTCTGCGACCGCCAGGCGTGTTCCCTGGGGGAGTTGTGCACCAAAGCAGGGGAGCCGTTTGGCGTAAATGGCCCGGCGGTGCGCTCGGCCCTGGAACGCCTGAATGCGCGGCTGTACAAAAGCAATACGCCGGCTTACCAGATGCTGTGCGAGCGCAACGGCAAGACCCCGCAGGATCGCCTGACGGTAAGTGAACTGCTGGAAGCGGTGATCGCACGCACCATGACCTGCGCTGCTGACAGCAGCAGATAAACGGGCATATCCAGCGCTATAAAAGGAGAAACTTCCTATGCCGGAACATACACTGCCCGATGCCCTGCACCCGCAGCAGGAAGATGCAGCGGATGAGCTGCAGCTGCGCGGGGGGCTGAAAGGCCGCTTTTTTGCGGATTTCTGCTTGCTGCAAAGCACTGTGGATGCCTTGCAGAATTATCTTGTGCACGCTGCCACCCCTGATGTACAGGATATGGCAGCACCGCTGCTGGAAGAGATGAAACAGCGCATTTTCCGCCTGGAACGTTTGGCGGATAATGCGGCGGATCTTGTGGCGCAAAGCCAGCCGCCCCGGCAGCTGAACTGGACTGTGCAGGAAATGACGGTGTACCTGGCTCAGCTGTGTGATGCCGCAAACCATGAGCTGGAAGAATGCGCCGTTACCGGCCGGGTGCACTTGCAGCCCATGCCGCAGAACCAGCCGGTTTGGGCGCAGATTGATTTGGCCATCGTCCAAACGATGTTTGCCAACCTGTTTTCCAATTCTCTGCGGGCAAACCCGGCGGCAAAAATTACGATAAGCTGCACCGGACGCACGCTGGAATACCATGACGGCAGGATCTGGCCGGAGGCCGCCTGCGCCCAGTTGGCTGGTGTTCAGACACCGGAAGCCCTTGCCAACGGTGCACCGGTTTGCTGTTGGTATACCGCTGCGCCCAAAATTTGGGCTGGCGGCTGGAAACCGCAGCAAACCAGGAAACCGTGCTGCGCATGACGTTGCCGCCGGAACCGCTGGCAGCGTTCGGCACCCATAATGTGCTGCGCACACCTCGCCCCGAAAGCGGCGCAGCCCGCCTGCGGGAAGAATTCCGTGCGACCCTGCCGCCCAAAAAGATTTGATGCGGCTGCCAAAGCTGATAAAAGACACCATCCTGCAGTCGAAAAGCAAAGCCGGAAATCATAAGCAATAAATATAATTTGTACAGCGGCGCACCCGGTGCGCCGCTGTTTTTCTGTGCGGCAAGCGGAAAACAAAATGTAATTATGTCAAGGCAACACCGCACAATTCCCGCCTTGCGGCTTAAGCACCGCTCCGGCAGCTGCGGCACGGCATCTGCGTTGCCAAAATGCTCGATAATGTCGGGTTGCGGTACTCGCATCGTGCTTCGGGGGCAAAAGCCCCTCGCACTCTGCGACCGCTGCCCCTGCTTCGGTTCGCTGTTTCCGCCACTGGCGGCGCTCACCTTTGCAGCATCCAGTATTATCTGCGCTTTTGGCTTGGCATCTGCCGCACCTCGCTCGCCGTATCGGCACTTAGAATTATGCGGTATTGCCCAAAATGTAATTATGTCAATTTTTCTTTTTTCAAACAACGGCTTTACTTTGAGCGCAAACTATTGTAAAATACAAGGGAAAAAGATAATATGGGTGCAGTTTGGGAAAACCCGGCAGCGGCGGCTGTGCCCGGAAAATACAGGTGGTGTTTGAATATGGCAGTTCAATATAAACGTATTCTTTTGAAAGTCTCCGGCGAAGCACTTTCCGGCGAAAAAGGCACCGGTTTTGATGAAGCTACCATTGCTTCTATCTGCGCGGGCATCAAGGCAGCGTATGACCTTGGCGCACAGATCGGCATCGTGGTTGGCGGCGGCAATTTCTGGCGCGGCCGTTCCTCCGGCAAAATGGATCGCATGGATGCAGACAAGATCGGTATGCTGGCAACCGTGATGAACGCCATTGCCGTCAAGGATGCTCTGCGCCAGCAGGGTGTGCCCGCTGTTGTTATGACCAGCTCCGCCATGCCGCAGGTGGCCGATACCTTCCGCAGCGATAAGGCAATCGCTGAGCTGGAAGCAGGCAAGGTCGTCGTGTTCGGCGGCGGCACCGGCAACCCCATCTTTCTACTGATACCGCATTCCGCCCTGCGCGCCTTTGGAAATCGGCGCAGACGCCATGTTCAAGGCAACTATGGTGGACGGCGTGTATGATAAGGATCCCCCACAAGTACCCGGATGCCGTCAAGTACGATACCCCTGACCTTTACCCGTGTGTTGGACGAGCGCCTGGCTGTTATGGACTCCACCGCCGCAACCCTCTGCCGTGACAACGGTCTGCCCATTGTGGTGTTTGACCTGAACGAGCCCGCCAAACATTGCCCGTGCCCTGCAGGGCGAAAACGTGGGCACCATTGTGCGCGAGTAACCGCAAAGTATTTGAACCCCTAATTTATATATCGAAAAAGGAGAAAACCCTCATGAGCAGCACGACCAAAATTTACGAAGAAAAAATGAACAACTGCGTTGCCCATCTCGACCGCGAGCTGACCTCCATCCGTGCAGGCCGCGCAAACCCCGGCATCCTGGATAAAGTAATGGTGGATTATTACGGCAGCCCGACGCCGGTCCAGCAGGTTGCAATCCGTGGCTGTTTCCGAAGCCCGCATCCTGACCATCACCCCTTGGGATGGTACCCTGATCAAGGCAATCTCCAAGGCAATCCAGACCAGCGATATCGGCATCAACCCCATTGATGACGGCCACACCATCCGCCTGGTGTTCCCGGCCCCCACTGAGGAACGTCGCAAGCAGCTGACCAAGGATGTGCAGAAGCAGGGCGAAGAAGCCAAGATCGCTGTGCGCAATGTCCGCCGCGATGCCATGGATAAGTTCAAAGCCCAGAAAAAGGCTGGCGAGCTGACCGAGGACGACCAGAAGAACCTGGAAGAAGAGGTCCAGAAGCTGACCGATAAGTTCGTTAAGGAAATTGACGCAACCTGCGCCCGTAAAAATCAGGAGATCATGGAGGTCTGATTGCGGCAGACGGGCGTAAGCCTGCCTGGGCGCAGTCCCTCTTTATGGTGTATCTGAAAACAAAGAAAAGGACGGATGTTTCGCAAATACAAGCAGGATTTAAGGCTTTTTTAACGCAAAATCCCGCTGTGCTTGTAGAAATAGACTGAATTTTCGACTTTTCAGATACACCCCAGCTGTGTGCCGCGCCTGAACGCCATGCGCGGCACGCAGTTTATTCCGGCAGAAGTGCAAGAAACGCCGTTCCACCGCATACCATGGCAGGGGGATAGGCTTAAGGCAACACCGCACAATTCCCGCCTTGCGGCTTAAGCACCGCTCCGGCAGCTGCGGCACGGCATCTGCGTTGCCAAAATGCTCGATAATGTCGGGTTGCGGTACTCGCATCGTGCTTCGGGGGCAAAAGCCCCTCGCACTCTGCGACCGCTGCCCCTGCTTCGGTTCGCTGTTTCCGCCACTGGCGGCGCTCACCTATGCAGCATTCAGTATTATCTGCGCTTTTGGCTTGGCATCTGCCGCACCTCGCTCGCCGTATCGGCACTTAGAATTGTGCGGTGTTGCCTTAAACACCGCAGCTGCTGTTGAAAGGAAACCATCTTTTTATGAAAACTCGCATCATTACCGCCGTAGTCGGGCTGGCTGTTCTTGCCGTGGTTCTGGCTTTCTTTGACACGATCCTGTTTGACCTGGTGCTGGCGGCTATCTGCCTGCTTGGCATTCATGAAGTGTTTACCGCAATGGGCTTTGGCAAAAAGCAGTGGTACCTGTATGCGGCAGCGGTGCCGTTTACCATGCTGCTCATGCTCAGCTCCAGCGGCGCGGCGCGCGCAGCGCTGCTGGCTGTGGGCTTTTTGACGGTGCTGTTTTATAATGTGGTGCTCATCACCCATGATAAAACGCTGGATTTTGGCAAGCTGAGCGGCTTTATCTACTTCAGCGGTGTGATTCTGTTCTGCTTTTACTCTCTCATCCACCTCAAGCGCTGCCTGCCGATGGATATGTACGGCTATGATGCCATCTACTTTATCCTGCTGATCCTGTGCTTTGCCTGGGGCGGCGATACCTGCGCCTACTTTGCGGGCCGCGCGTTCGGCAAGCACAAGCTGGCGTTCCGGTGGTAAGCCCCAACAAAACGGTGGAAGGCGCCATCGGCGGTGTGATCGGCAGCGTGGTCATCGGGCTGCTGGCAACCATTATTTACAGCGCGCTTTCCGGCCGGTTCGCCAGCCTGACGGTGGCTGTCACCGCGCGGCACTATATCATCATTGCCGCCATGGGCGCCGTGGCGTCGGTGCTGGGCATTTTGGGCGATCTCTTCGCCTCTGCCGTCAAGCGTCAGGTGGGTATCAAAGATTACGGCACCATTTTCCCCGGCCACGGCGGTATTTTGGACCGGTTTGACAGCGTGATGTTTATCGCGCCGCTGGTGTCCATCGTGGTGCGTTACTTCTTTTATGTGTTCCAGTAAAGCGTAAACAGGGGGCCGCCGTATCGACAGGCCGGGCCCCGAAACCCAGAACAACAACCGGCACTGCACTTTTGGGGCAGTGCCTTTCCATAAGGGGATGTCAACATGCCAAAAACCATTACTCTGCTTGGCTCTACCGGTTCCATCGGTACCCAGAGCCTTGATGTTGCCCGGATGCACGGCTACCGCATCTTTGGCCTTGCAGCGAACTCCCGCGTGGAGATCCTGCAAAAGCAGATCGAAGAGTTCCACCCGGAATATGTGGCCGTGGTGGACCCTGCCGCCTGTGAGAAACTGGATGCTGCCCTTGCCGGTACCGCCAACGCACCCAAACTGCTGAAAGGCCCGGAGGGGCTGCGCACTCTGGCTGCCATGGATGGCCCCCGACGTTGTATTGAACGCGGTAGTCGGTATTGCCGGTTTGCCGGCCTCTCTGGCTGCAATCGAAAGCGGACATGATCTGGCCCTCGCCAACAAGGAAAGCCTTGTGACCGGCGGCCACCTGGTAACGGACACGGTAAAGAAATACGGCGTCAAGCTGCTGCCGGTGGACAGCGAGCATTCCGCCATCTTCCAGTGCCTGCAGGATCAGCATTCTGCCAAACGGCTGGAAAAGATTCTGCTCACCGCATCCGGCGGACCTTTCTTTGGTATGACGACCGAGCAGCTGCGCGGCAAAACTAAGTCTCGATGCCCTCAAGCACCCCAACTGGAATATGGGCGCTAAGATCACGATCGATTCCGCCACCCTGATGAACAAAGGTCTGGAGCTGATTGAGGCTGTCTGGCTGTTTGGCTTGCCGGAGGATAAGATACAGATTGTTGTCCAGCGCGAAAGCATTGTGCACCCTGCTGTGCAGTTTGCCGACCATTCTGTTATCGCTCAGCTGGGCGTGCCGGATATGCGGATTCCTATCCAGTATGCCCTGACCTGGCCGGACCGTCTGCCCAGCCCGGTGCCGGAGCTGGATTTTGCTGCCCTCAAGCATCTGAGCTTTGATGTGGCGGATGATGAAACGTTCCGCTGCCTGGCAGCCGCCAAAAAGGCAATCCGCAAGGGCGGCCTTGGCCCCTGCGCCGCAAACGGTGCCAACGAGGAAGCTGTGCGCCTGTTCCTGCAGGATAAGATCGGCTTTTTGGATATTGGCCGCCTGGTGGAAGGCATGGTGGACAGCGACAGCTTTGGCGGGGATTATACCCTGCAGGATGTGTATGACTGCGACCGCATGGCGCGTGATTATGTAAAAAAGCCCATGTGTAACCCCTTCTGTGCCGGGCATTTGGCGGCCCGGCTGTCAAAGTTCCCTGTAAGCGAGGTGCTTATGAATTTTCTGCTGACCGCGATTGTGGCAGTTTTGGTATTTGGCACGGTGGTGCTGGTGCATGAGGCCGGGCATTTTTTTTTGCTGCCCGGCACTGCGGCATCCATGTGGAGGAATTTTCCATCGGGTTCGGCCCGGCGCTGTGGAGCACCGTCAGGGGCGGCACCCGTTATTCCGTGCGTCTGCTGCCGCTGGGCGGTTACAATAACCTTGCCGGTGAAACCCCGGAAGAATCTGAGGACCCGGACGAGCAGGAGCGGGCAGAACCTGCGAAAAAGCAGGATGCTGCCGCTGCTTCTGTGCATACTCCTCTATGATCCGCATGCTCCCTTGTTCCCCCTGACGGTGGATGGCAAAAGCTTTGTGGAAGCAAGCCCCTGGCAGCGCTTTTTTGTGATTGCCGCCGGTGCCCTGATGAATTTTGTGCTGGGCTTTATCCTGTTGCTGGTACTTGTGGCCAGCGGCAGCGCTGTGACCAGCAAGATCATTTATGACTTCCAGGGTGAAAACCCAAAAAGCCAAGCATCTGGCCTGCAGGTGAACGATGAGATCATGTCGGTCAACAGGCATTTCTGCTTTACGGCTGAAGATGTCATGTACGAACTGCAGCGTACCGAAAATGATACCGCAACCATCACGGTTCTGCGGGACGGCAAGCTGGTCACACTGCCCCAGGTGCAGTTTGATTCCACTACCAATGCGGACGGCACAACCTCCATGGTACTGGATTTCCGGGTGTATGGCATTGAAAAAACGCCGCGCAGCGTGGTGCATGGGGCGGCACGGTATTTCTGCTATTATGCGCGGGTCATCCTGCGCGGATTTCTGGACCTTTTCACCGGGCGTGTGGGCGTCAATGAGCTTTCCGGTCCGGTCGGTATAGTCAATGCGGTCAATGAAGCCGTCAAATATGGCTGGCGGGATGTGCTCAGCCTGGCCGCTGTCATCACGGTAAATCTTGGCGTGTTTAACCTGCTGCCCATCCCCGGGCTGGACGGCTGCAAGCTGCTGTTCCTTGCCGCAGAAGGCATTACCCGGCGGGAACTGCCGCTGCGCTTTCCAGACAGCCATCAACGCGGCAGGCATGATCCTGCTTTTAATGATGGTGGTGCTGACCACGATGCAGGATGTGGCAAAAATATATTCTTTGATTTGAAACGAAAGCCGCAGCAACCCAGATAAAAGGGGAACAGTAGGCTTTGCGAAGTAACATACAGGAGGCGTTTTTTCCATGCGTCAGCTAAAACGGACGGTCAAAATCGGCAACATTACCATTGGCGGCACCAACCCCATTGCAGTGCAGACCATGCGCTCAATGTGCCCGTTAAGGATATTGCGGGCAACGTGGAGCAGGCAAAACGCGTGGCAAAAGCGGGCTGCCAGATCGTGCGCGTCACGGTGCCCACCCCGGCAGATGCCGCGGTGGTATCGGCCATTAAGGAGGCGGTGGATATCCCCGTTGTGGCCGATATCCACTTTGACTATCGTGCCGCCCTTGCCGCCATCGATGCCGGTGCCGATAAGATTCGCATCAACCCCGGCAACATCGGTGATGATGACCGTGTAAAAGCGGTCGCGGATGCCTGCAACGCCAAAAACATCCCCATCCGCATTGGCGTGAACGGCGGCAGCCTGGAAAAGCATATCCTGGCCCGTTACGGTGCCCCTGTGCCGGAAGCCATGGTGGAAAGTGCCATGTACCATGTGCGCCTGCTGGAAAAGCATGACTTTAATAATATCGTCATCTCCATAAAATCCTCCAACGTGCCGCGCATGATGGCCGCTTACCGGCTGCTGGCCTCCCAGACAGATTACCCCCTGCATGTGGGTGTGACCGAAGCCGGCGGCAACCGCATGGGCTTGATCAAATCCGGCATGGGGATTGGCGGCCTGTTGCTGGAAGGCATCGGCGATACGCTGCGCGTCTCCCTGACCGGCGACCCGGAGGATGAAGTGTACGCCGGTTACGATATCCTGCGTGCGGTTGGCTACGCCGTGGCCGGGCCGGAGATCATCAGCTGCCCCACCTGCGGCCGCACCCAGTACCCCATGATCGAAATTGCCAACGAGGTGGAGCGCCGCCTGAAAGAAGAGGGCTTCAAAAAGCCGGTAAAAATCGCCATTATGGGCTGTATTGTCAATGGCCCCGGCGAAGCCAGCGATGCGGACATCGGCATTGCAGGCGGCAAGGACTGTGCTGTGCTGTTTGAGCATGGCGAGAAGATCCGCACCCTGAAAGGCGATATCGTCAGCCAATTCGTTGAGGAAATCCATAAACTGTAATGGTACGGAACACCCCAAAAAACGCAGAACCGACCGCTAAAGCCAAGCTCCCGCCGTTTGTGCGGGGGGCTGCTTTTGCATTGGCACGGTGCTGCTGGTGTGCTTTGTGGTCAGTATTGTGCTGGAAGTCTGGTACTGCAAAAGTGCTCCCAACGCCGCAATCAAGCTGGCCGCCTGCCTGGTGCTGGATGCTTTTGCCTTTTTGCTGCCCGGCGTGGTGGCCACCATCACCGCGATGCATGTCATCCGCAAAGATAAAAACAAGTTCCGAAACAAGTCCGAAAACCGATGCCAAAGCGATGAAAATGTTGCCTGAAAGCGGCACGGCACCGCATGGGAAAACTGCGCTGCTTACCCCATAGTGACCATAGGGGCGCACGTTGTGCGCCCGTCACCTTGCGGAGCCTGCTGTGGAGGAATCTGCGGCAAAGCCCACCATTGCGGGACGATGCAAGCATCGTCCCCTACAAATTATGTGCAACGTTCGCAGCACACGGCAAGGCAGAATTCCTCTGCGGTGGCGTTCACCCCTATCCTCTACAAGGGAAAATACGCTTTTCAACACGCTGAGAAAAAGTTTGATTTATATTTCCCGGTAAATAGAGCATTGCACTTCTATGTGATGCTAACAAAGCCTGCGAAAACAGGGGAGCTTAACGCCAGCTGTCGGGCTGCCTTTGAATCCAACATAATATTGTTATAATATTACTGTAATTTATCATATTAAGGCAATACCGCATAATTCTAAGTGCCGATACGGCGAGCGAGGTACGGCAGATGCTAAGCCAAAAGCGCAGATAATACTGGATGTCTTATCGAGCATTTTGGCAACGCAGATGCCGTGCCGCAGCCGCCGGAGCGGTGCTTGAGCCGTTAGGCGGGAATTGTGCGGTGATGCCTTAAAGTTTTTTTGCCAGGCCTTTTTTCAAAAAAGGCCGTCCGTAACTCTCAAGAGGTGCTATGTTAAAACCACTTGTTACCCAGGTTTGGCCGCAGTTCACGGCCGATGAACAGTTTACCGCCAGCTTCAGCAATGTGTTTGTGGAGCGGGTAGAACTGTTCCGTTCCGCACGCAAAGTTATCATCTGCCTGCGCAGCACAGAGCCCTGGACTCTGCCCTGTGCGGGCGTCTTTTGGCGTCATTGAGAGCAGATTTTTGCCGGTTATGAGTTGACCATGCGCAACTACTTCAACTATAACGCCATCACGCCGGAAGCCGTCAAGGCTATGATCGAAGAGCTCAAACAGCAGGGGATGCCGGTCAACGGCTTTCTGGATAAAACCCAGCCGGTTGCTTTTGCTCAGGACGGTCTTGTGGTGCGGGTCAACGCGGGTCTGCCGATTCTGGAAAGCGTGGAGCTGCCCAGGCATCTGGCAGAACTCATCCAGGAGCGCACCGGTGCTTTGCCCATTGTGCGCATGGAGCTGGTCGGCAAACAGATGGATGCGGACGAACTCGACCGCCGCGTGGCAGAAAAGGTGCCCGCCGTGCAGTTCAAGGCCAAAGAAGAAGTGGCACCCTTTTACCATTGAGGGGCTGGAGCTCACCTCCAAGCCGGCTAAGGTGTTCTATGGCAAGTCTTTCAAGCCTGCCGACCTGCGCCCGCTGAACGATCTGGGCGATGGCGGCAAGGTGACCGTGTGGGGCGACGTATTCTTTACCGAGGTAAAGGGCAACCGCCGCAAAAATCTACTTTACCTCCATCACCGACTATAACGGTTCCATCAACCTCAAAGTCCTCGGCGATGAAAACGAGGATATGTCTAAGTGGGAGGGCCTCAAATCCGGCACAACCCTCATCGTGCGCGGCAACTATACCTACGATAAGTACGAGCACGACTATGTCCTGCTGCCCTATGATGTATTGCAGGTGGAGCGTATGCCCCGCCATGATGATGCCCCCGAGGGGCAAAAGCGCGTGGAACTGCATCTGCATACCAAGTCCAGCAGCATGGACGGCTTCTGCGATTCCGGCAAGATCGTGCGCCTGGCCCACCGCATGGGCCACCGCGCCATTGCCATTATTACCGACCACGGCGTGTGCCAGGGCTACCCGGAAGCCATGCTTGCCACTGACGAGATCCACCAGGACGACCCCAACTTCAAGCTGATCTATGGGTGTGAAGCCTACTTTGTGGACGATATGATCCCTGCTGTGTATGGCACCAAAACCATGCCCATCACCGGCTCCTTTGTGGTGTTTGATACCGAGACCACCGGCCTGGACTCCAACGTGGAAGCTTTTGACCGAGATCGGCGCCGTGTACGTGGAAAACGGCAAGATCAACCCGGATAAGAGTTTCTGTACCTTCGTCAACCCCGGCAAACCCATCCCGCAAAAGGTGGTGGAGCTGACCGGCATCAACGACAGCATGGTGGCCGATGCCCCCACTCCGGCCGAGGCCATCCGCCAATTCAAGGAATTCTGTGGCGATAACATCCTGGTTGCCCACAACGCCAACAGCTTTGATATGCTGTTCATCCGTAAAAGCAGGGGATAAGGCGGGGGTGGATTTTTCCAACACCTTATATTGACACCCTGCCCATGGCGCAGGCGTTGTTCCCCGGCCTGCATAACTATAAACTGGATACCATCAACAAACATCTGGAAATCCAGCCCTTTAACCACCACCGCGCCGTGGATGACGCCATGGCGCTGGCCCGCATCTTTGAGGTTATGCTCTCCGATTTGAAGGAGAAGGACATGACCACCGTGGAGGCTATCAACACCGGCCTTGGCGGCAACAAAGAGGTGCTGAAAAAGAAGTATTACCACCTGATCATTCTGGTGCAGAACCAGACAGGACTCAAAAACCTGTACCGCATTGTCAGTGCGGCGCACACCAAGTATTTCTTCAAAAAGCCGCGCGTGCCCCGCAGCCTGCTGAATCAATACCGCGAGGGCCTGCTGCTTTCACCTGCGTGCGAAGCAGGCGAGCTGTACCGCGCCGTAGTGGCAGGCAAGGCCCATGATGAACTGCTGCGCATTGCCCGGTATTATGACTATCTGGAAGTGCAGCCTCTTGGCAACAACGAGTTCATGGTCCGCAATGGGCAGGTGGATTCCATCGAAGCCATCAAGAACTTCAACCGCACCATCATCCAGCTGGGCGAAGAACTGCATATCCCCGTGGTTGCCACCGGTGACGTTCACTTCCAGGAGCCGGAGGACCGCATTTACCGCGCGGTCCTGCAGGCAGGCAACGGCTTTAAGGATGCTGACAACCAGGCCCCGCTGTTCTACCGCACCACGCCGGATATGCTGGAGCAGTTCAGCTATCTCCCGCAGGAAAAAGCCTTTGAAATCTGCGTGACCAACCCCAACAAGATTGCCGCTACCATTGATAACAATCTGCGCGCCATCCCCAAGGGAACCTACCCGCCTTCCATTGAGGGTGCTGAGGATCAGCTGCGCTCCGGCACCTGGCAGCACGCCCGCCGTGATTACGGCAACCCCCTGCCGGATGTGCTGCAAAAAGCGCCTGAAAAAAGAGCTGGATTCCATCTGCGGCCATGGTTACGCTGTTTTTGTATGTCATTGCGGTCAAGCTGGTGGCGTTTTCCAACGCAGGCGGCTACCAGGTGGGCAGCCGTGGCTCTGTCGGCTCCAGCGCTGTGGCGCACTTTTCCGGCATTTCGGAGGTCAACTCCATGCCGCCGCACTACCTGTGCACCAAGTGCAAGCACAGCGAGTGGATTGATGATGGCGTGACGATGGACGGCTTTGACCTGCCGGATAAAAAATGCCCTGTCTGCGGCGAACCCATGGTCATGGACGGCCACGATATCCCGTTTGAAACCTTCTTGGGCTTTTACGGCGATAAGGAGCCGGATATCGACCTGAACTTCTCCGGCATGTACCAGTCCAACGTTCACCGCTATACGGAGGAGCTGTTCGGCAAGGAGAATGTGTTCAAGGCGGGCACTGTATCCGGCCTACAGGATAAAACGGCTTACGGTTATGTGAAAAAATATCTGGAAGAGCGTGGCAAAACCGTGAACCGTGCTGAGGAAAACCGCCTGTGCTCTGGGCTGCACCGGTGTCAAGCGCACGACCGGCCAGCACCCCGGCGGCATGGTTGTTGTGCCTTCCACCTTTGATATTTATGATTTCTGTGCCATTCAGCACCCGGCGGACGATGTGAAGGGCGGCCTGCTGACCACCCACTTTGAATTTAAGTACCTGCATGATACGCTGCTCAAGCTGGACGAGCTGGGTCATGATGTTCCGACTTTCTATAAGTTCTTTGAAGAGTATTCCGGCATCCCCATTGACAGCGTGCCGATGAACGATCCCAAGGTCTACAGCCTGCTGACCTCCACCGAAGCACTGGGCGTTACCCCGGAGCAAATCGGCAGCCAGACCGGTACCTTCGGCATCCCGGAAATGGGCACCAACTTTTGTGCGCGGCATGCTGCTGGATGCAAAGCCGAAAAACTTCTCGGAGCTGATCCAAATCTCTGGCCTGTCCCACGGCACGGATGTGTGGACCGGCAACGCGGACGAACTGATCCGCTCCGGTACCTGCACCATTGCCGAGGTGATCGGCTGCCGTGACAGCATCATGCTCTACCTGCTGCGCAAGGGGCTGGAACCCAAAATGTCATTTGACATTATGGAGGCCGTGCGTAAAGGCAAGGTGGCCAAGGGCGGCTTTAAGCCCGGCTGGGAAGAAGCCATGAAGGAGCATGATGTGCCGGATTGGTACATCGAATCCTGCCGCAAGATCAAGTATATGTTCCCCCCAAGGCTCACGCTGTTGCCTACCTGATGGCGGCCATCCGCCTGATGTGGTTCAAGGTGTACCACCCGGCTATCTTCTATGCTGTGTACTTTACCGTTCGCGGCGCGGATATCGACTATGAAGCAGCTGTTGGCGGTGTGCGCGTGGCCAAGGAGCACCTGCGGGATAACGAAAAGATCCCCAAGGATGAGCGTACCGCTAAGGACGATGATGCCCTTGTCAGCCTGCAGCTGGTCAATGAAATGCTGCAGCGCGGCTGCCAGTTCCTGCCCATTGAGCTGGGCAAAAGAGCTATGCCAGCAAGTATGTGGTGGAGGACGGCAAAGTGCGCCTGCCCTTTACCGCCATCCGCGGCCTGGGCGAAGCTGCCGCTGTGGCGTTGGAACAGGCTACCATCCATGGGCAGGAATATATCTCGGTGGAAGAACTGCAGCAAGCCTCCGGCGTGGCGCAGTCGGTATTCGACAAATTGCACGAAGTCGGCGCTTTGGGAAATCTGCCGGAAACCAGCCAGGTTGACCTGTTCAGCTTAATGTAATGGCAATCCCCCAAAAATCCCGCCTGCCGCAGCGCAGGTAGATCAGCATACGAATATACTATGATGTACCGGACCTGCAGTAGCGCTGCGGGGACGGTACTTTTTGTTTTGCGGGATTCGTTTTGATTCGTTGATTGAACTTACAGCCAGGCAGGGGAAAACACCCCCCCAAAAATGCCCGCGCCCCATTCCAGCAAAATTTTCCGGGGCAGGTGTAGAAATTGCGTATTTGACGATGGAAAATTGGATTTATCATGGAGAACATGATAGACTATAGGATACATGTAGAATCTACAAGGAACTATACGATGCCCAGCAGTAATTAAAGAAGTCTATGATAAATTAAAGCGATTGGAGAGGCAACCGATCATGAAAAGCAGAAGAAAGCATGGTTTCCAGTTTATGACGATACTATATTTTTTTGATAGTATTTTGTATGTGTGTGTCGCGTTTTAACGTGATTATGACAATTATGGGTGGTCAACTAACGCGGGTGGAAGAAATTAATCTACTGCCGTTCCATAGTATTAGAGAAAACTTGAAATATGGTCGCAGCCCTGTTTCATGGGATATGCTTTTATAATATGGTAATGTTTGTACCTTTTTGGAGTAATTTACTGCTATTATCAAAAGAATTTCCGCGTATATAAAGCAGTTGGAATGTCATGCTTGACAACATTCTTCATAGAAAGCGCGCAGCTCGTTTTAAAAACTGGTGTCGTAGATATAGATGACCTTATTGTAAACAACATTGGGAAGTTTGACGGGAATTGTGGTGTATGTTATTCTGCAGCAGATATCCTTCAAAAAATCAAAAGTTTGAGATTCACGAATTGATTGATATCAGTGCGACAATGCTTCCACCGATGTTTATTGCCTTCATTGCGGAAATGTTCCTGGGAGATGGTTCGCTAAAATTGCTGCCAGTTCACTGTGTAGTGTTACTGTGCTATGGAATTTTTGTCATGTATTTTTAATAAGGGATTTTACTCGCAAAGCAAAAAAGTTTATTATCTGGCATGTTATGTGGGAGCCTTTTATCTGAGTCGTGTGCTACTGTAGAAATAATGGCATAATATAATTTTTAACCAAATCACACAACCGTAAATAGAAAAAATGAACGCCTATAGTGAGAGAATATTCGTATTGTCGTTACTGTCTTGCGTCCTTTCAAGAACATTTTTAAGTGGTGGAATAGGGAGCACCCATCTTTTTCGGCATTTTCGAGAATACTGCCTAGGGTGTATCTGAAAAAGTCGAAACGATCGTCTATTTCTACAAGCACAGCCGGATTGTGCGTTAAAAATCCTGCTTGTGTTTGCGAAATATCCGTCATTTTCTTCGTTTTCAGATACACCTTAAATACTTCCGCCTTTATGCCACACCCCCTGCCTAACTTTATGAGGACTCCAAACCCGGTGAGAGTTCTCGACACCAGAAAATTTTCTGAGCAAAATTTCTTGGGGACAGGCATCTTGTACTTTGCCGTGCGTTGCGGTATACTTAAGTGTCAGATTCTAATTTTTTGTGCTCTCCCCAGGCGTTAGCTGGGACAAACTGCACCCGTCAGGAGCAATATCTTGGAAAAAACTAACCTATACCCATAACGCGGATGCCGCCGCCGTCATCGCCCAGACTTATGATACCCCGCCCCTTCATGTGCGCAGCTATGGCTGCCAGCAGAACGTGAACGATGGTGAGAAGATACGCGGCGTGCTGATGGACATCGGCTTCGGCGTCTGTGATTCCGTCGAGCAGGCAGATTTGATCCTATTCAATACCTGCGCTGTGCGCGAACATGCGGAACAGCGCGTGTTCGGCAATGTCGGCGCGCTGAAAAGCTGAAGGAAAAGAACCCCCGCCTGATCATCGGGGGTATGCGGCTGCATGGCGCAGCAAAAAAGCATATTGTGGATAAGCTGCGCGCCAGCTACCCTTATGTGGATCTGGTGTTCGGCGTGGACGGCATTGACCGTCTGCCCGCCATGCTGGTGGAGCGCCTGCACCGCGGCAAGCGCTACCTGAAACCCCGGTCGAGCGCAACGCCGTGGTGGAGGAGCTGCCCATCCGGCGTGATTCCGGCTTCCGCGCCTGGCTGCCCATCATGTATGGGGTGCGATAATTTCTGCACCTACTGCATTGTGCCCTATGTGCGCGGGCGCGAGCGCAGCCGCACCCCGGCGGATGTTCTGGCAGAGTTCAAAACCCCTGGTGGAGCAGGGCTATAAAGAAATCACCCTGCTGGGCCAAGAACGTAAACAGCTATGGCAAAGGTCTGGAAGAAAAGACGGATTTTTGCCGATCTGCTTTCAACCTGCTGTGCACCGTTCCGGGCGATTACCAGATCCGCTTTTGGCGACCAGCCACCCCAAGGATGCCAGCCGTAAGCTGATCGATACCATTGCCGCGCAGGATCACCTGTGCAGCATATCCATCTGCCGGTGCAGTCCGGCAGTGACCGTATCCTGAAAGAAATGAACCGCCACTATACGGTTGCCCAGTATATGGATCTGGTCAATTACGCTAAGGAGAAAATCCCCCGGTGTAACTTTCTCCAGTGATATCATTGTCGGCTTTCCCGGCGAGACGGAAGAGGATTTCCAGGCAACGCTTGATTTGATCCAGCGGGTCAAATACATGCAGCTGTTTACCTTTATCTATTCCAAGCGCACCGGCACCATCGCTGCCAAGCTGCCGGACCCGGCCACCCATGCCGAAAGGCAGCCCGCATGACCGCCTGCTGAAACTGCAGGATTCCATTGCTTTCCTTGATGATCGCCGCTATGGCGCGGCAGTTGGTGGAGGCTGCTGGCCGCACCCCGGCACCCTGAACGGGCGGCTGGATAACAACCTGGTGGTCGAGTTCCCGCCGAAGAAAGCCTGATCGGCCAGTACGCCAATGTGCGCCTGACCGGTTCCCGCGCCGCACTGCTGGTGGGGGAAACTGGCAGAATAAAGCCGGTTCCAAATAAAATATCGTAGCTAACATTTGCTGAATACAGCGTAATAATAAGGAGTAACCAAAATGGATTGCATTGATCTTTTTCAAAAGCCGCCGCCGCCATGCAGACCGACCCCCGTTACCTGGAACTGGATGCAGCCCGCCGCGAAAACGATAACGACCAGGAGCTGCAGGGGGCCTGATCGGCGAGTTCAACCCTCAAGCGCCTGGACCTGAACAACGAAAGCGCCAAGCCGGAACCGGATACCGCCCATGGGCCGAACTGAACCAGCAGGTGAATGACCTGTACACCCAGATCATGTCCAGTGAGGGCATGGTGCGCTACAACACCGCAAGTAAAAAAAAAAGTGCGAAGCTGGTCACCCATATTGATGCCATCATCAACGGCAATGAACGGCGGCGAACCCCATGACCGTTCAGGGGCCCCCACCGGCGGCTGCACCGGCAGTTGCTCACCTGTGGCGGTTGCCACTGAGCAGCACAGCAGCCAATTTGTTCACAACAGAATCAGGGAGTGTGAAGAATGGCAGCAAACATTGTGCCCCAAAAAGTTGAGGGATGTTTTATGCCATTGCGGCGCTTTCGGCCCGGCGATGCAGCAATATCTGGAAAATCAAGCGCCAGCACCCCAACGAGATTCTGTTTTTACCGCGGGTGACTTACGAGATAGCTTGACGATGCCCTGACGGCATCGCGTGGAGTTGAACTGACTCTGACCGGCAAGCTCGCCTGGACCGTGCGTGCGCGCCGATGTGCGGCGTGCCGTTCCATTCAGGCGCGAAATTTACGCCGCCCGCCTGATTGCCAAGGGTTACAAAGTCGCTATCTGTGAACAGATGGAAAGACCCGGCGCTGGGCCGCTGGGCTGGTCAAGGGGATATCCGCGCAATACGCTGGCAATGATCGAAAGCGCATGCTGGCGGACGATAAACAACCATATCTGCAGCGTTTATACCCGCGCAGCCGCTGGAAAGTTTACATCTGCTTTGCGGATATTTCCCCACCGGCGAGCCTATGCCACCGAGCGCCGACCGCGGGAAAAATGGGCCCGGCCATCATCACCGAGTTTCCGCTGCCATATGCTCAGTGAAATTCTGATCAACCCGGCACTGCTGGACTTAAAAGAAGTAACCAACTATGTCCGCTAGCATACCCATGCGCTGGTGGAAAGTTGCGCGAGGATGCCTGCTACCAGCGCTGCGATGGAGGACGCCATGACCGCTCAGTTTAGCGGCTGGCGCAATACCTGCGGCTTTGCGCAGGA
>VOFK01000547.1_pt1 | contig 101883 bp, 102 predicted proteins | sample 5384121 | NCBI WGS metagenome assembly VOFK01 (sample SAMN12384730, study PRJNA508395) | human gut metagenome | isolation source: healthy gut J | host: Homo sapiens
GACGGCTTCAACCTGTTGAAACTGCACGTGAAAGAGGCGGAAAAAGGACGGAGCACACTGAATTATATAGCCTCTACCTACGATCCCACGGTGACCAGATTATTCGCGACGGTCTATATCCGGCGGGCGCAAAGTCATCACCTTCGCCAATATCCTGCAACACGACGTTTTCCCGTTGGCACGCATACTGCAACTGGTACTGAAATACGGTGAACAGGAAATGCGCCGCCCCGTTGAAATAGAATTTGCCGCCACCATGAGTCGGGAACAGGATAAATCGGGTACTTTCTACCTGTTGCAGATACGCCCCATCGTAGATACGAAAGAGATGCTGGACGAAGATCTGACAGCCATACCTGACGATAAAGTACTGCTTCGCTCCAACAATTCCCTGGGACATGGAATTATGAATGATATCTATGATGTCATCTATGTGAAGACGGATGATTACAGCGCATCACACAATCAAGAGATTGCCTGGGAAATAGAGAAACTGAACCAACAATTCCTTGATGAAGGCAGGAACTATGTTCTCGTTGGTCCCGGACGTTGGGGTAGCAGTGACACATGGCTGGGTATTCCTGTAAAATGGCCACATATCAGTGCCGCCCGCGTCATTGTGGAAGCCGGATTGACGAATTATCGCGTAGATCCCAGCCAAGGGACCCACTTCTTCCAGAACCTGACTTCTTTCGGTGTAGGCTACTTCACTATTAATGCCTTTATGAATGATGGCGTGTATGATCAGGACTTCCTGAATGCACAACCGGCCGTACACGAAAGCAAGTATCTGCGGCATGTCCACTTCGAACAACCTGTAACAGTAAAGATGGATGGCAAGAAGAAGCTGGGTATTGTGCTCTTACCCGGTGAGTGAACATGCAAAAGATGCCATCTGCATCAGTAGGTATTAGTCTTTCTGCTGATGCAGTATGATCATCACCACTTCGCTGGGCGCAAAGAGCCGGATGTTCTTATTGGATGTACCGATGCCATTGGTTATAATCATCGGTATGTGATGCGAGTTGTATTTCAATCCGGTGCGGAAACGCTTGCCATAATGGGATGGAATGATTGGTGCGTACAAGCCAAATAGAGTGACCTGTCCTCCATGAGTATGTCCGGCAAGTACGAGATCGGTATTCGTAATGGGAACATCTTCCGCATAGTCAGGCGTATGCGTCAGCAGAATGACAAAATCATCGGGTGAAAGTCCAAGTGTGGGAGATGTGCCATTCTTCTTTAAATTGAAAGGATTACGTACGCCGGCAATCAAAATTTCTTCTCCGTCCCGTCTCAAAGTATCTACTTTATGTTCCAGCAAGTGCATACCGTACTTCTGCAATCCACGTACAATATCATCATAACAGGCTTCATAGTCATTATTGCCCAGTACGACATACGTCCCCATCGGTGTTTTCACCCCGGACAGGGCAGCCAAAAGGGGCTGAACATATTCGCAACCTTCATGCAAGTCACCACCTATCAACAATGCATCTGCATGCTGATTATTGAGCAACTTGACTAAATTAGCCAATCCCTTCTCTTTGAAAAGACTTCTATAATGCAAGTCGGATATAAAGGCAATACGAAAACCATCGAAAGCAGTTGGTACATCGGGATGGGTAAATTCATAAGTCCTTACCCGACTGATGCCTTTATATCCGGAACCGGACTTGGAAGACGAAAACATACTGCTACCCGACTTACAGGAAGAAAAGAATAGTAAGGAAAGGATACATATATAAAATAAATTCTTCATCATAGGCAAGTATATTATTCATCGCAAGTGAGCACATTATTCATCATAAACGAATACAAAGATAGGCATTTTCTGTATCTTTGCTACAAAATTGGTAAATGATAACTTACTTCTAAAACCGGAATATGAAAGAGATCAAACAGAATTCCCCCCATGCATGGCTCCTTGCAGCCCGTCCCAAAACCTTGACGGGAGCTATCATTCCTGTGATGATAGGTACTTCACTGGCATTTGCCGACGGACAATTCAAAATTGTTCCCGCTCTGCTGTGTATGCTCTTTGCCTGCGGTATGCAGATCGCCGCCAACTTCATCAACGACCTCTTCGACTTCCTGAAAGGTACCGACCGTACCGACCGCCTGGGCCCGGAACGTGCCTGCGCACAAGGCTGGATTACACCGGGAGCCATGAAAGTGGGAATCGGTGTCATCGTCATTTTGTCCTGCATTTCCGGTCTCGGATTGCTATACACAAGTTGGGGAGAACTGCCTCACGGAGGATGGGAACTCATTGTGCTGGGAGTATTCTGCGTAATATTTGCCTTCCTATATACCACCGTCCTCTCCTATCAAGGTTGGGGCGACTTACTGGTGCTGATATTCTTCGGCTTTGTTCCGGTAGGCGGCACATACTATGTGCAGGCATATACATTCACCCCAAACGTCATCATTGCTTCGCTCATCAGCGGACTGGTAATAGATACCTTATTAGTTGTGAACAATTATCGCGACCGTGATCAGGATGCCCTCAGCGGAAAACGTACGCTCATCGTCCGTTTCGGAGAACCTTTCGGCAGATACCTTTACCTCTGGCTCGGCATCATCGCGACATTGCTTTCCTTCTGGTTTGCCCAAGGCTGGAACTATGCAGGTATCTTCATGCCTTTCACCTACCTTTATTTCCACGTAACTACCTGGAAACGCATGGTAAAGATACGAAGCGGTAAAAAATTAAACAGCATACTGGGCGAGACTTCGCGCAATATGCTGTTTATGGGGATTCTTCTTAGTGTTATAATAGCAATCACTAACCGTTAATCACTAACATCATCTCTTTCCGTACATCTTCTCGTAATAGTGCTGATAATCACCGCTGGTTACTTCTTCCACCCAGTCCTGATTATTCAGATACCACTCGATAGTCTTCACGATACCGTCTTCGAATTTCGTTTCGGGATACCAGCCTAAAGCGGCAGTGATCTTTGCCGGATCAATGGCATATCGCTGGTCATGGCCGAGACGGTCTTTCACGAAGGTTATCAGGTCTTCATTAATCCAGCTGATATCAATCTGACCGTCTTCATCCTTCACTTTCTTCTTCAGAACTTCACGATATTCCGGTTTCTCCGTCATCAATCGGTGGATAGTGGCAATAGTTAACTTCACGATTTCGAGGTTGGTCTTTTCATTATGACCGCCTACATTGTAGACTTCACCTTCTACGCCTTCGCGAACTACCAGGTCGATAGCTTTGCAGTGGTCTTCCACATACAGCCAGTCGCGCACATTGCTACCGTCACCATAAACAGGAAGCTTCTTTCCTTCCAGAATATTCTTGATAATCAACGGAATCAACTTTTCGGGGAAATGATACGGACCGTAGTTATTGGAGCAGCGGGTAATGGTTACCGGCATCTTATACGTATCATGATAAGCCATAACCACCATATCGGCACTTGTTTTGGAAGCACTGTAAGGACTGTGCGGGCAAAGCGGAGTTTGCTCTGTGAAGTATCCTTCGGCACCCAATGAGCCATACACTTCATCGGTAGAAACCTGATGATAGCGTACACCCTTGCGCCAGGTAGGATAACCATTTTCATCCTTACCCGTCACCCAGGCACGACGCGCTGCATCCAGCAGGTTCTGCGTACCCAGAATGTTAGTAACCAGGAAAAGCTGCGGATTTTCAATACTGCGGTCTACATGACTCTCAGCGGCAAAGTTCACCACATAGTCGAATTTGAACTTGGCAAACAGTTCGTCAGCCAATACACGGTCGCAAATGTCACCCTTCACAAAGATACAACGTTCATCATCAATGTCTTTGGCGATGGTACCGAGGTTGCCGGCATAAGTCAAAGCATCCAGTATCACAAGCTTGACATCATCATGCTTTGCCAGAATGTGCTTGATATAATTCGCGCCAATAAACCCGGCTGCACCGGTTACGAGATAAGTCTTCATTGATTTATGATTTATAATTTATAATTTATGATTTTCTCAACGGTGAGAATTGGCAAGTTCCATCAGGTATGTACCGTATTCCGTTTGCCGAGTTGTTCACCAAGACGATATAACTGATCGGCATCTATCCAACCTTTGCGCCAGGCTATTTCTTCGATACAGCTGACGCGGAAACCTTGTCGGTTCTGTATGGTAGCCACAAAGTTGCTTGCTTCCAGCAGACTGTCGCAGTTACCCGTATCGAGCCATGCGAAACCACGGCCGAAGATTTCTACTTTCAGAGTGCCTTCATCCAGATACAAGCGGTTAAGATCGGTGATTTCATATTCGCCACGGGCAGATGGTTTCAAAGCGGCAGCCTTGGCAGTGACAGTAGAGTCATAGAAATAAAGACCGGGCACGGCATAGTTGCTTTTGGGTTGCGCAGGCTTCTCTTCGAGCGAAATGGCTTTGCCGTCGGCATCGAATACCACCACGCCATAGGCACGTGGGTCCTTTACATAATAGCCGAAGATACATGCGCCTTTTTCTATCGAAGCGGCACGCTTCAACATAGCAGAGAAGCCCTGACCGTAGAACATATTATCACCTAGGATAAGACATCCCGGTTCACCGTTCAAAAACTCGGCACCCAGGACAAAAGCCTGTGCCAGTCCGTTAGGTTTCTCCTGTATCTTATAAGAGAAGGACATTCCGAGCTCTTCACCCGTACCGAGCAATTCGCGAAACATGGGTAAGTCACGTGGAGTGGAAATAATCAACACTTCGCGTATCCCCGCCAACATAAGCGTGGAAAGCGGATAGTAAATCATCGGCTTGTCATAAACCGGCATAATCTGCTTGGAAATAGCCTTTGATAAGGGGTAAAGGCGGGTGGCGCTACCACCGGCAAGAATAATTCCTTTCATATTTCAGTTCTTTTTTCGGTTGATACAAATATAGAATAAAATAAGAAGGAGGACCAAGCCCCACGGCTCTCAATTTGCTATTCAAGCCGCAAAGATAATGCAAAGCAAATGTAGTACAAAATAATTTAATTTATTTTTAGGAGCTTTCTCAACCTGCCAACTCTATTACTTCAAGATCCTTGAACACTCCATTGTCAACAATGAAACGGACCATTGTGCGTACCTTATGGAATCCGGAAATACCTGCGGCACCCGGATTGATGTGCAGCATATCCAGTGTTTTGTCATACTTCACTTTCAATATATGAGAATGTCCGCTAATGAAAAGTTTGGGCGGACGCACCAGAATGCTTCCCCGTATGGAAGGATCGTAATTGCCCGGATAGCCGCCAATATGTTTTATCAACACTTCGGCACCGTCAATAGTAAAACGATTGATTTGCGGATAGACCTGACGGATGTCTTGCCCGTCAATGTTGCCATACACGGCACGGAAAGGACGGAATGCCGCCAACTTCTGCGCCACTTCCAGCGAACCGATGTCACCGGCATGCCAGATTTCATCACACGTTTCGAAATATTGCAGATACTTTTCATCCCAATATCCGTGTGTATCGGATAATAAACCAACTTTTGTCATCTTTCTTTTGTTTATCTGTGCAAAGGTAACTATATTTGGGAAAATCTTGATGAGTATGGAAAACCAATATCAATATTTTAAACGGGACATTAGTTGGCTGTCATTCAATTACCGTGTTCTGTTGGAAGCGGAAGATGACACCTTGCCTCTGTATGAACGCATTAACTTTATATCCATTTATTCTTCCAACCTGGAAGAATTCTACAAAATACGCGTTGCCGACCATAAAGCAATAGCTACCGGTGCTGCACAAAGTGACGAGGAAACCGTACAGTCTACCATCGAACTGGTGGATGCGATAAACCTTGAAGTAAACCGCCAAATGGAGGACCGTATCCGTATCTACGAGCAAAAGATACTTCCTGCCCTGAAGAAAAATCATATCATTTTCTATCAGAGCCGAAATGTGGAACCCTTCCATCACGACTTCGTACGTCGTTTCTTCCGGGAAGAGATTTTCCCGTTCCTGCAACCTGTGCCGGTGTCCAAGGACAAGGTCATTTCATTTCTGCGCGACAACCGTCTGTATCTTGCCGTCCGTCTTCAACAGAAAGGATTGCCACCCGGTGCTCCGGGACGTACGCAATATTTCGTAATGAAACAGCCGTACAGCAAAGTTCCACGTTTCATAGAGTTGCCCAAAGTAGGAAACAACTATTATCTGATGTTCATAGAGGATATCATCAAGGCTAATCTGGATGTTATCTTCCCGGGCTATGATGTAGAAAGCAGTTATTGCATCAAGATTTCTCGCGATGCGGATATACTGATAGACGATGCCGCCAACACTTCCGAAATCATCGAACAGGTAAAGACTAAAGTAAAGAAACGCAAGATAGGAGATGTATGCCGCTTTGTGTACGACCGTGCCATGCCGCAGGATTTTCTTGATTTCCTGGTAGACGCTTTCCATATCGACCGCCGCGAGTTGGTTCCGGGAGACAAGCACCTCAACCTGGAAGACTTACGCCATTTGCCTAATCCCAACCCCAATATACACCCTATACGGAAGCCGCAACCGATGAAACTGACCTGCCTTGATGAACGGGAATCCATATTCCGCTATGTGGAGAAAAAGGATTTGCTACTACATTATCCTTACCATTCATTCGAACATTTCATCCACTTCCTGTACGAAGCCGTACACGAACCTACCGTGCGTGAAATCATGGTAACACAATACCGGGTTGCCGAGAACTCAGCTGTAATCAACACTCTGATAGCCGCCGCACAGAATGGCAAAAAGGTTACTGTTTTTGTGGAACTGAAAGCCCGCTTCGACGAAGAAAACAACCTTGCCACTGCTGAAATGATGAAAGCTTCGGGCATTAATATCATATATAGTATTCCTAAATTAAAGGTACATGCCAAGGTTGCCCTCGTTCTTCGGCGCGACGCAGAAGGGAAAAAACTAACCAGTTATGCCTATATCAGCACCGGTAACTTCAATGAAAAGACTGCTACGCTCTACGCAGACAGTGGTCTATTTACCTGTAACCGGATCATCGTGAACGATCTGTACAACTTGTTCCGTACCCTGCAAGGTAAAGAGAATCTGAAGTTCCACCGCTTACTGGTAGCCCGTTTTAACCTGATACCGGAACTGAACCGTCTGATTGATCATGAAATGGAGCTGGCGAAAAAAGGAAAAGCCGGTCGCATCATACTAAAGATGAATGCACTGCAAGATCCTACCATGATAAACCGTCTGTATGAAGCCTCGCAAGCCGGTGTGGAAATAGACCTGATCGTCCGTGGCATCTGCTGCCTGATACCGGGGCAAACATACAGTCGTAACATTCGTGTCACACGTATTGTGGATACATTTCTGGAACACGCACGTATATGGTATTTCGGTAATGGAGGAAATCCGAAACTATTCCTCGGCTCACCGGACTGGATGCGGCGTAACCTGTACCGTCGCATCGAGGCCGTCACCCCCATACTGGACCCGGATGCAAAGCAGGAACTGATAGATATGCTTTCTATCCAGCTCTCAGATAAGCGTAAAGCCTGTTTTGTAGATGAGAATCTGCGTAACTGTTGGAAATCAGCTCATCCACAAAAAGGAAAAAGTACGTTCACAATATACTTTTTATGAATACCTGAAGGAGAAGACTGAATAGTTTTGTAACATCTATGTAATATGTATGACATTTCTCTGCAACACGATTTACGTTCCTTTGCAGCCAGAAATAAAATACATTATTATGGAAACTATTTATCTATGCATTGTCATCTTCCTGTTCGTCCTTGCGGTGTTCGACCTCATTGTGGGCGTCAGTAATGATGCAGTCAATTTTCTTCAATCGTCAGTCGGAGCAAAGGCTGCTTCTTTCAAAACCGTACTGTTTATCGCCGGCTTGGGTGTATTCATCGGTGCAGCGTTGTCCAATGGAATGATGGACATCGCCCGGCACGGTATCTATCAACCACAGCATTTCTACTTTGCCGAAATCATGTGCATCCTACTTGCCGTAATGCTGACGGACGTTGTGCTGCTGGACGTCTTCAACACAATGGGTATGCCGACTTCCACTACCGTATCCATGGTATTCGAGTTACTCGGAGGTACATTCGCATTGGCACTGATCAAGGTGCAAGGCAGTGATACGCTGGGACTTGGCGATCTCATCAATACAGACAAAGCACTATCCGTCATTATGGCAATCTTCGTTTCTGTCGCTATCGCCTTCTTCTTCGGTATGCTGGTACAATGGCTGGCACGCGTGGTGTTCACTTTCAACTACAAGAAGAAAATGAAATACAGCATCGGGATATTCGGAGGTATCGCCGTTACATCCATCATCTATTTCATGCTGATAAAAGGTTTGAAGGACAGCTCATTCATGACTCCCGATAACAAACAATGGATACAGGACAACACAGTTATGCTGATCGGTTTCTGTTTTATATTTTTCACGATACTCATGCAAGTACTGCACTGGCTCAAAATCAATGTATTCAAAGTAGTGGTTTTGTTGGGTACTTTCGCCCTGGCTCTCGCTTTTGCTGGCAATGACCTTGTAAACTTCATAGGTGTACCTTTAGCCGGATATTCTTCTTTCATCGACTTTACCACTAATGGAGCAGGCAGTTCGCCGGACGGTTTCCTGATGTCCTCACTTCTCGGTCCCGCCAAAACACCCTGGTATTTTCTCTTCGGAGCAGGTATCATCATGGTATACGCTCTCTGCACTTCTAAAAAAGCACATAATGTAATCAAGACTTCCGTCGACCTTGCCCGCCAGGATGAAGGAGAAGAGAACTTCGGAAGCACGCCGATTGCCCGCACACTGGTACGTTTAAGTATGACAATGTCCAATAATATTTCTAAAGTGATGCCTGAAGGTATGAAGAGTTGGCTCGACACCCGCTTCCGCAAAGACGAGGCCATCCTTGCCGATGGTGCTGCATTCGATCTGGTTCGCGCTTCAGTAAACTTGGTATTGGCAGGTCTGCTCATTGCATTGGGTACTTCATTAAAATTACCTCTTTCCACCACTTATGTGACTTTCATGGTTGCCATGGGTACTTCCCTCGCCGACCGTGCCTGGGGACGTGACTCTGCCGTATTCCGTATCACAGGTGTACTTAGTGTGATTGGTGGCTGGTTTATTACAGCCGGTGCCGCATTTACCATCTGTTTCTTCGTTGCCATGATAATCCACTTCGGTGGTACATTTGCCATCATCGCGCTGATTGGCTTGGCAATATTCTCACTGATTCGTAGCCAGGTGATGTACAAGAAACGCAAAGCTAAAGAAAAAGGGAATGAAACCATCAAACAGCTGATGCAGAGTAGCAACAATGCAGAAATTCTGGAACTGCTGCGTAAACATACCCGTGAAGAGTTAGTGAAGGTACTGGCATTTACCGAAGAAAACTTAGAACGTACCGTAACGGCATTCCTGCACGAAAACCTTCGCGGATTACGTCGTTCCATGGGTTCTGTGAAATTTGAAAAACAACTCATTAAGCAGATGAAACGTACCGGCACCCTCGCCATGTGTCGCCTGGACAACAATACGGTATTGGAAAAAGGTCTTTACTACTATCAAGGCAATGATTTCGCCAGCGAACTGGTATACAGCATCGGACGTCTCTGTGAACCTTGTCTCGAACATATCGACAATAACTTCAAGCCATTGGATACCATTCAGAAAGGTGAGTTCTCTGACGTTACGGAAGATATTATCTACTTATTACAAGTTTGCCGCCACAAGATGGAAAACAATGATTATGATGAGTTTGAGAATGAACTCCGGAAAGCGAATGATCTGAACGGACAATTATCGCACTTGAAGCGTGAAGAGTTACAGCGCATTCAAAGCCAAGCCGGCAGTATCAAAGTCAGCATGGTTTATCTGACAATGATACAGGAAGCCCAAAACGTTGTCACTTATACAATCAACCTGATGAAAGTCAGTCGCAAGTTCCAATTGACGGAATAAGATTTCACCACAGAGTAAAAGAGGAGTCCCACAGAGTTTAATTTCAAATTGATTAAACTCTGTGGGACTCCTCTTTTACTCTGTGGTGAGAAACAAAATTTAGTCTCTGCGTCCCATAAATATCATAATGTAGTAAATCAGCGTTGCCAATGAACCCAATGCAGCCACCACATAGGTATAAGCAGCGGAACGAAGTGCATCTTCGGCTTGCTTATGATTGTAAGAGTTCGTAATGCCCGAACGGCTCAACCATACCAATGCACGCTTACTTGCGTCTATTTCCACCGGCAAAGTGACGAAACTGAACAGTGTGGTCATAGCAAACAGGATAATACCTGCCAGCAATAACTGCGGGAACGTGTTCAATAGCAAGATACCACCCAGCAACAACCAGGTCATCCACTGTGAAGCAAACGATACCACTGGCACCAACTTGCTACGCATAGTCAGCGGAGCATAAGCCCGTGCGTGTTGCACTGCATGTCCACACTCGTGAGCGGCAACGGCAGCAGCCATGATACTGTTACTTTCATATACACCTTCACTCAGGTTTACTGTCTTATTGGCAGGGTTATAGTGGTCTGTCAGTTGTCCCGGCGTATGTGTCACCTGAACATCATAAATTCCATTGTCATGTAACATCTGAAGGGCAACATCACGGCCCGTCATTCCATTACCGGTAGGGATCTTGGAGTACTTCTTGAACTTGTTCTGCAAGTTCATTTGCACCAGCCAGCTAACTACAGCTATACCAATAAAGATAATCCATTGTATTCCTATCATTCCTTCCATAATCTTTTTCTGTTTTTAGTAATTAAAAATGTGTCGTTTGTTATATATAATACAAATTGTTTGCCAAAAATAAAGGGAAACCGTGAGCTTTACTACAGTTTCCCTTATATTTTAGGAAGAATTAGCGAAAACCGACTATTGCCCAACAAGTTGTAACTCTATCACGTAATCCGTATCTGCGGGAACTTCCGGTAATTGCAACACCACTCCCTGTCCGGTACGGGTAATTCGTATCGGGGATTGATCTTTAAACAGAAAACCCTTCTTCACCATTTTTCCATCCAATGGAAGATAAAGCGCATTATCCTTCAAATTCAAGATGTGAACAAAAAGTCGGTTTCCTTTTTGTGTTGTCACTCCCCAATCATGTGGAGGAATAATACCGCCACGAGTGCCATAAATCGTTTCGCCATACACTTTCATCCACTCTCCCACTTCCTTCAGCCTCTGAACTGCCACTTCTGGCAGACACCCGTCCGGCTGAGGGCCGATATTCATCAGAAGATTTGCATCCTTTCCGGCAGCCTTCACCAGATAATGTATCAATGTTTTCGTTGACTTATAATCTTGATCGGTAATCTTATATCCCCACATCCCGTTCATGGTTTCACAAGTTTCCAGAGGCAGGTGACTGACATCTTGCCCAGATAGTCCGGCACTGTTTTCCCCCGGCAGATCACGCTCAAAGATTTGTATATCTTCCCCTGGGAAAGGTACCTGATGATGGTTGTTCCCTACCAGACAAGCAGGTTGCAGGCGATGTATCAGCGCATATTGTTCCGGCAGCTGCCAGTCAAAATCCGGATTAGCATCCTGGTCCCACCAGCCATCGAACCAGATAGCACCTATCGGACCGTAGTTCGTCAACAACTCCGTCAACTGGTTATTCATAAAAGTATAATAGCTTTTCCAGTCTCCCTTCGGATTAGGCCTTCCGGTTCCACGCCCTGTACGTCCCCAAGGTGCGTCTTCACGATACCAGTCAATATGGGAGTAATAGAAATGAAGCCGAATACCTTGTTTATGACATTCGTCTGCCAATTCTTTTACTACATCGCGCTTGAAAGGGGTTGCATCTACAATATTATAATCGGAATACTTGGTATGGAACATAGAGAACCCTTCATGGTGGCGACTTGTAAAGCAGATATATTTGGCTCCCGATGCCTTAATGGCACTTACCCATTCAGCCACATTAAACTTGGAAGGATAGAAACCTCCGGCAAGTTTGGCATATTCTTTATAGTTCAAATCTTTATTGGTCATCGTCCACTCACCGGTAGCCAACATACAGTATAGTCCCCAGTGCAGGAATATTCCAAACTTATTGTCTTGAAACTCCTGACGGGCTTTCAGGTTCTCGGCAGACGGTTGATAAGTCTGCGCCTTTGCAGGCAAAAAGGATGCTGCAAACAAAAGGGATAAAAAAAGGTGTGTTTTCATCATAAAGTATGCGGATGGGTTAATAAAAAATGAGATTACATCAGCATGTATATCTGATGTAATCTCATTATAATATAGTTAGACTTACTCTTCTGTATAACGTTCAATCGTCTGTCCACGGTCAGGACCTACGGAAACAATCTTGATGGGCACACCAAGTTGTTCTTCCAGGAATGTCAGGTAAGCATTGAATTCTTCTGGGAATTCATCTTCGCTCTGCATTCTTGTCATGTCAGTTTCCCAACCGGGCAACTCAACATAAACCGGCTCAAGACCTTCGCTGATGTCATACGGGAAATAATCAATTTCTTCACCGTTTACTTTATAAGCTACACAGGCTTTGATTGTTTCGAATGAATCGAGTACATCGCTCTTCATCATGATCAATTTGGTAACACCGTCTACCATAATGGCATACTTCAACGCCACCAAGTCAATCCAACCGCAACGACGTTTACGACCTGTTACCGAACCGAACTCATGTCCCAGTGTACAAATCTGGTCACCTGTCTTATCAAACAGCTCCGTAGGGAACGGACCTGCACCTACACGTGTACAGTATGCTTTGAAGATACCATAGACTTCACCAATCTTATTAGGAGCCACACCCAAACCGGTACATGCACCTGCACAAATAGTATTGGAAGAAGTAACGAACGGATATGAACCAAAGTCGATATCCAACATCGTGCCCTGAGCACCTTCACAAAGTACTGACTTATTATCGTTCAGCAGGTTATTAATCTCATGCTCGCTGTCTACCAACGGAATTGCTTCAGGTACTCAATACCCTCCATCCAGGCCTTTTCAATCTCTGTCAGGTCATACTCATAATTCAAACCTTTCAGAATTTGCTCATGACGAGCTTTGGCTTCAGCATATTTCTGTTCGAAGTTATGCAGGATATCACCTACACGCAGACCGTTACGACTAATCTTATCGGTATAAGTCGGACCGATACCTTTACCCGTCGTGCCTACTTTAGCATCACCTTTCGCAGCTTCGTAAGCGGCGTCCAATATGCGGTGGGTCGGCAAGATGAGATGCGCTTTCTTAGAAATATGCAAGCGCGCTTTCAGGTTATGACCGGATGCTTCCAATGCTTCAGCCTCTGCCTTGAAGAGAGCCGGATCAAGCACCACGCCATTACCAATGATATTCACCTTGTCACCTTGGAAAATTCCCGAGGGAATAGAACGGAGCACATACTTCTGCCCTTCGAACTCGAGTGTATGTCCGGCATTCGGTCCGCCTTGGAAGCGAGCACAACATCGTATCTCGGAGTTAATACGTCAACGACTTTGCCTTTGCCTTCGTCGCCCCATTGTAATCCTAATAGAACATCTACTTTCATTTTTCTTTCTTATGGTTATTATTTTTCTTCTTACGTTTGTTAGCGCGGTCGCACTTACTGCACAATCCATACAGATAAAGCGAATAATGTGACAGACTGAACCGACTCAACTTAGTATTCCCAATCGCCTGCTGTAACTCTTCGTTCTGAAATTCAGTCACCTTGCCACACTGCGTACAGATTTGATGGTGATGCGTATCACGGTTATAGCTCTTTTCGTATTGGGAGGAATTTCCGAACTGATGTTTGATTACCAGTCGTGCATTGATGAGAAGGATAATAGTATTGTAAAGAGTCGCGCGGCTCACACGGAAATTCTCCTGGTCAGCCATCAGCGAATAAAGCGTATCGATGTCAAAATGACCATCAATGGCATAGATAGTATCGAGTATGGCATAGCGTTCGGGAGTCTTGCGATGCCCGTTCGCGTTGAGATATTCAGTGAATATCTGCTTTACCGTATCTTTCACATTCTGACTTTCCATTTTGGCGGCGCAGTTTTTTACAGCCAACAAAGTTAAGCCTTTTTTGCGGAAAGCAAATGAGAAAGGGGAAAAAAAACAAAAAAAGAGTGATAGAGTAATCACCCTATCACTTTATTCTATTTCTTCTCTTACAAGATTATATAGCAACTGTTCGGCTTCCGATTCGGAATGTTCCATCTCTTCCACCCGACGGCACACTTGGAAAGCATGTTCTTCACTATGCTGCATGAAGCGGCGAATGGCCGCCATAGCTGCATTGCGCACGTGGTAGGAACCGGAAATAAAAGCGCAAACCGCCTGGTCGAGAAATTCGTTCGCAGTACGTTCATTCATATCCCCCTTCTTCATCAGCAAGCGGGCAATGGTGAGAAAACCGCACGTCTGTACATACTCCCGCTCATCGGCAATCCATTGAAAAGACTTCGCAGGAGCATATGGAAGATACTGGAACAGATTCATGGAAGTAAGTTCCGCTATTTCAATATTCTGAATGCTTTCCACCCAGATATCAGCAATCTCCGGAAAGAAGCTGTCTACAGGCTGTAACAGTCCCGCCATAATCTTACATTCACGGATATCCTCTTTCCACAAGGCTTGCGCCAATGAGTGATCTTTTTCATATTCTCCGGCAATTGCCTTGATACGGGGAAGTTCTACACCGAAATTCAATTTGTAGACCAGCCCCTTTTCACGCATACTTTGAGACACAGCCCCGTTCATAGAGAGGCGGAGCTGTGTCTTTATTTCTTTCAGTTGTTCATGTAAATCCACAAAACAATGATTTATAGTTAATTATTAATAGAAGGCAGATTCGAATAATCCTTACTGTAACGCAACATTTGTTCCGCATAACCTTCGTCATAAGTCACCTTTACATCGGTTATCTTACCGGCTGCATCTACCACTGCTTCATATTTCGGATTTACAAATCCCTTGTACGGAGCCAGATTCAGTTTCTTATAACGTTCCAGAACTTCGGCATGCAAAGCCGGATCTACCTTCACTGCATAATTTTCCACCAAATCATGCGCACCTTGATAGTCGCCTGTTGATTTGATACGTTGGATTTCGGACAGTAATTTACCGAAGAGTGCACGCAATTTTTCGTAATCGTTCACTACTACATAAGTTTTACCATCTTTCTTCACCAGTTCTACTACTTTATCCGCCGCACCTTTCTCAAACACCCAGCGGGCAATGAGCTGACGATTACGCATGTGGGCTTCTTCCACATTATTACCCGGTTCAATGCGAACCAACTGTGTCATCAGGCCGTTCATCAGATAAGTATAATATTCTGCTTTGTAAGCATCTGCATTGGGTGTCAGCCCCAATTCTACCAACTTAGGATCAGCTACATAATACAGACCGAACAAGTCCGCACGTGCTTCCTCAATCGTGGAGCCATAAGCTTTCAAAGCATCCGGGTCAACTCCCGGAAGCAACTTTCCGGAACCATGTCCCAGACATTCATGCAAGTCCGTATGAAGTTCACCGGTCAGATCGGCATATTTATCTATCAACTGCAATTCAGCATCGCTATACACAAATTCTTCATTGAATCCGTTGCCATGAGCAGCCTTATTATATGCATCCGTAATATTACCGATAGTCACAGATTTAGAACCATGATGGCTGCGTATCCAGTTGGAGTTAGGCAAATTGATACCGATAGCCGTTGCCGGATAAAGGTCACCGGCCAGAATAGCAGCAGTAATCACCTTAGCAGAAACACCTTTCACTTCATCTTTTTTGAATTGTTTATCTACCGGAGAGTGATCTTCAAACCATTGCGCATTGCCACTGATAATCTCAGTACGATGCGTAGCTTCCATATCCTTAAAGTTCACCAATGATTCCCAGCTTGCCTTCATACCCAACGGATCACCATAGCTTTCAGTAAATCCATTTACAAAGTCCACAAGGGAATTCAAATCTTTCACCCAAAGGATAGCATATTCATCAAAAGTCTTCAGATCACCGGTCTCATAAAACTTTATCAGTTCGGAAATCACAGCCTTCTGTTCCGGATTTTCAGCTACGCCTTCCGCTTTCTTCAGCCAGTATACAATCTTATCGATAGCCTGTCCGTACAGACCACCCACTTTCCAGACCTTTTCCTGAATCTTGCCGTTTTCCTTCACCAGACGACTGTTCAGACCGTAAGAAACAGGCGTTTCATCTTTCGGGTCTTTCATTGCATTATAGAAGTCTTCAGCTTCTTTCTGCGTCACACCGTCATAATAGTTGCAAGCAGAAGTCAACACTAAGTCCTCTCCTGCTGCCTGGTTCACGCGCTTCGGCATTACAGTCGGATCGAAAATAACCGGAGACAGCTCATCGCATAATTGTTCTGCGGTTTGTCCTTCAGCCAGCGGCAATGTAGAGGCATCTACACTCAGCATAGCCTCTTTGAAAAATTCGGGAGCAAAACCAGGCACGAACTTCTCAGAGCCATAATGATGGTGAATGCCATTAGAGAACCACACACGTTTAAGGTACACTTCCATCGCCTTAAAATCAGGCGTATTTTTGTCTCCTTTATATCCTGTATAAACAGCTTCCAACGTTCTCCGAATACGCAGGTTATATTTTCCATTCTGATCGAAGAGAATGTCACGGCCCTGCAAAGCAGCTTCCGTAAGGTAATACACCAGCTCTTTCTGTTGGAGCGACAAGTTCTCGAAACCGGGAACCCGGTAACGTAATATTTGTAAGTCTGCAAATTGTTCCACTGTATAATCAAATTTATCTGCCTCGGCAGTTGTTGTCTTCGAGCCGCTACAAGCTGTCAGCAATGCAAAAGCGGCACATGCTATTAGTTGTTTCTTCATGTGTCGGGAGATATGTGAGTTGGTATTTAGAAAAGACGAAAAGGAAGTATTCCGAAACAGTTGCTCCCGGAATATTTCCTTTTTATACATTGTTCTATGCAGAATTATTGTTTTTTATCTGCGTGTTTTTTTGCGATATCCGTTAGGAGTTTCACCTACATTTTTGTAAAATGCAGCGTAGAAAGACTGACGGTTGGCAAAACCTACCATCGTGCTAATTTCCTCTACATTCTTGTCGGCATATCTCTTGTCCGTCAATAAATGCTTAGCATCTTTTACTCTGTACTCATTCAATAGGCATGAATAGTTCATACCAAAACGAGAATTTACTACAGCAGACAAATAGCGAGTGTTGGTTTTCAACTCTTTCGCCAAGTCTTTAGCCGAGTAATCGGGATCTTTGTACTTCTTCTGCACAACCACGATATTCAATATCTTGTCATACAATTCATCTGCCAATTCCGGACGAATCAACGAGCGGTAAGCAGCATTCTTCTCTTTTTTCTCTCTCAGGTTATAGGGGCGCTTCTTTGTAGCCGCTTCCTGATTCTTGTTTTCTAAATCACTCATTTGAATTAACTGGTTAGGGTTTGTTAAAAAATGAAAGCCCGAAGGATTTTCCTTTAGACTTTACAAAAGTCTGACATTTTTTTCTAATACGCAACTTTTCTCGTACATATTTTTGACCTATAAACAACGAAAAAGGTTGAAAAGTAGTCTTTAAGCCGATTTAATAAGAAACTTTAACTTTTGCAAAAGAGGTTATGATATAAAATGAATACGTTTATCAGCTTGTTTTATATACAATAATTAATGTACCTTTGCAGGATAAAACTTTATCAACGAAAATGATACAGACGCTTAAACGATATTTTGGTTACGATAGTTTCCGCCCCTTACAAGAAGAGATTATCCGCACATTACTGGCCGGAAAAGATTCCTTGGTATTGATGCCTACCGGAGGTGGAAAGTCCATTTGTTACCAGCTTCCGGCCCTGTTATGCGAAGGAACTGCCGTCGTAGTTTCCCCTTTAATTTCCCTGATGAAAGATCAGGTGGAATCACTTTGTGCCAACGGTGTAGCTGCGGGTGCTCTGAACAGCAGTAACGACGAGACGGAAAATGCCGCCCTACGCCGTTCTTGCATGGAAGGAAAGCTGAAATTACTCTACATTTCGCCTGAGAAATTAATAGCAGAAGCCAACTATCTTTTAAGAGATATGCACATCTCATTATTTGCCATCGATGAAGCGCATTGTATTTCACAATGGGGACATGATTTCCGTCCGGAATATGCACAAATGGGATTCATACGCGAGATGTTTCCAAATATTCCGGTCATAGCTCTTACAGCTACAGCAGATAAAATTACACGTGAAGATATTGTACGGCAGTTACACCTCAACCAGCCGAAGGTTTTCATCTCTTCTTTCGACCGCCCCAACCTGAGTCTTACCGTAAAACGGGGATACCAACAGAAAGAAAAGAGTAAAGCCATACTGGATTTCATTGATCGCCATCGCGGTGAAAGCGGCATCATCTATTGCATGAGTCGCAGCAAAACGGAGACAGTAGCACAGATGCTGCAAAAACAAGGGCTCCGTGTAGCCGTTTATCATGCCGGATTATCCTCCGCCCGAAGGGATGAAGCACAGGATGATTTCATCAACGACCGTGTACAAATAGTTTGTGCCACGATTGCTTTCGGTATGGGAATTGATAAAAGTAATGTGCGCTGGGTCATCCATTACAATCTGCCTAAGAGTATAGAGAGTTTTTACCAGGAGATCGGGCGTGCCGGACGAGATGGGTTGCCAAGTGATACTCTCTTATTTTATTCTCTGGCCGACCTCATTCTATTAACCAAGTTTGCGACGGAAAGCGGTCAGCAAGGTATCAACCTGGAGAAGTTACAACGTATGCAACAATATGCTGAAGCTGATGTTTGCCGGCGTCGCATCCTGTTGAGTTATTTCGGTGAAGCCACTACAGAGGATTGCGGGAACTGTGATGTCTGCAAGAATCCACCCCAACGTTTTGACGGAACTGTGATTGTACAAAAAGCTCTAAGTGCTATCGTCCGTACGGAACAGCAAATCGGCACGAGTATTCTTGTAGATATCTTGCGCGGAAATAATACTCCGGATGTATCGGAGAAAGGTTACCAGCAACTGAAAACTTTCGGTGCCGGACGTGAAGTTCCTGCCCGTGACTGGCAGGACTACTTGTTACAAATGTTACAACTGGGTTATTTTGAAATAGCATACAACGAAAACAACCATCTGAAAATAACAAGTAGCGGTAGTGATGTTCTCTTCGGGCGGGCACAAGCACGGTTGGCAGTAATCCGGCGTGAAGAGTTCGCACCCGCCAAAGGGCGAAAGAAAAAATCAACCATTCCGGTCAGAGAGCTACCATTGGGGTTACCGAACACGGAAAGTGAAGAACTTTTCGAAGCCCTGCGTGCATTACGGAAAAGGCTTGCAGATCAAGAAGCACTACCGGCCTATATTGTACTGTCCGACAAGGTATTGCATTTACTCAGCACTGCCCGCCCTATTACAATGGAAGCATTCGGCAATATCAGCGGAATCGGTGAATATAAAAAGAAGAAATACGGAAAGGATTTTGTCGAGTTAATCAAGAAATACGTTTAATAACCCGTTTGCGGAATTTCTTATGGTATAAATAATATACTAAAGATGTAACCACTTATCATTTGCATTGCTGTAGCAATCCCCTGAGATCCGCCTGCGGCACTCCAAGAGACATTGCTTTCTCAAAATCCTGCTTTGCCAAATTTTTCTTCTTCTGGGACAGATAAATCTGTCCGCGCATCAGATAGGCTTCCGTCTGCGAAGGATTCAATTTTAGAGCTTCTTCCAGATCAATCATTGCCAGATCAACATGCTGCATATCCTGTTCTATCCCCGCACGTGCTACGTATAAGGCTGCATCCTGCGGATCTTCTACCAGCATCTTATTCAATATCTCCAAGGCTTTCTGTAAGTTTCCATCTTTTTGCTCCAGAGTGGCGAGTCCTAAACGGGCATTATAATTCTGAGGATCGAGCTTCAGTAATCGTTCATAATCTGCCCGGGCAAATTTGAGATCGCGCTGGGTCACATAAATATAGGCACGCATCAAGAGTGCTTCCCGGTTATCCTTTTCCAGATCCAGCACTAAAGAATAGTCTACACGTGCCTGCTCATTCCGTCCCATTTCGAGATTCAGTGCGGCACGATTCAAGAGAATGGGAACAGCCCGTGGAGCAATGTTCAAGGCATACGTGTAAGATTCTAAAGCCTGATCATAATCCCGTTGCCGACGTTGGATAGTACCGAGATTAGAAAACAATAAGGCATTATGCGGATTAGCAGGTTCCAGTTTCAAAGCTTGGCGGATATAATTTTCCGCCTGTGCCAGACTATCTTGTTCCGTACAAGCAATGGCACGGTCCGAAAGTTCCTGGTAAGTTTGGGCAAACACAGGAGATACACCTATTATATATACAAGGAAAGAAAGAATAGACTTCTTCATTTTTAATTTATTTAAAGATTATGTTTCAAGGAAGGGAATCATTTGTTTCATTACTTGAAACCGTTAGTTTCATTACTTGGAACTATTAGTTTCATTACTTGGAACTATTAGTTTCATTGCTTGAAACTCCTGGTTTCACACCGAGAAACTGCTTGTTTCATCGCTTGAAACTATTTGTCCCACACGAGGAAATATTTTGTTCCCTAATATGCAACGAAACGTTTAATAAGGATGACTAATCCAACGGATAAGTTTCAAATGCAAACAGCTCTGTCGACAGATAACGCTCTCCCGTATCAGGCAGAAGAACTACAATCTTCTTATCCGCAAAATCCGGACGTTGTGCCAGCAAACGCGCTGCATATACAGCCGCACCGGAAGATATGCCCGCCAGTAATCCTTCGGTAGACGCCAACTCGCGTCCGCCACGAATTGCTTCATCATCGGGCACAGGAAGCACTTCATCTACAACGGAGGCATCATAAATAGCAGGAATAAAATTGGCTCCGATTCCCTGAATACGATGTGGCCCTTCCACTCCGCCTTCCAATACAGGAGATGATTCCGGTTCTACGGCAACAATATACACATCCGGATTATGTTTTTTCAAGGCACGTGCCACTCCACAGATGGTTCCGCCTGTTCCCACTCCGGCTACAAAGACATCCACTTTTCCGTCTGTATCCGTCCAGATTTCTTCACCTGTAGTGAGCGTATGAATCTGTGCGTTAGAAGGATTTTCAAATTGTTGAAGGATGATTGAACCGGGAATAGACGCCCTCAACTCCTGCGCTTTTGCAATGGAGCCTGCCATACCGGTCAATCCATCTGTCAGTACAATTTCAGCACCCAGTGCTTTCAGCAGATTGCGACGCTCTATACTCATGGTTTCGGGCATCGTGAGCATCAGGTGATATCCTTTGATTGTAGCAACCATCGCCAGTCCCACACCGGTATTTCCACTGGTAGGCTCTATAATCGTCGCACCGGGCTTCAGTGCTCCGCGCGCTTCCGCATCTTCGATCATGGCAAGCGCCACACGATCCTTCACACTCCCAGCCGGATTGAACGCTTCCAACTTTGCGATAATATTCTGTTTCAGTCCGTATTTACGACTGTATTCCGCTAATTCCATAAGCGGAGTGCGACCGATAAGTTCCGTCAGGTTCTTTGCTATTTTTGCCATCACAATCTAATTATTAAATATCCTCACTTGCAGGTATCTTTGTACAAAGATAATGCAAACCGAAAGCAGAATAAAATGAACTCGTTCATTTTTTATGCAGAGGTACAGCTTATCTTCGTTTCTAAGCAAAGATAGATAAAAAACTATTTCGCTGCTCAAGTGTTACATTTCTATCACGTAAATTTGCATAATAAAATTTATATAACTCTTACACCTTATTAAATATATGTCACACGAACATTCACATCAGCATAGCCATGCCATCAACGCAGAGTCGCTGAACAAGGCATTTATTATAGGCATTGTTCTCAATTTAGCCTTTGTCGTCATAGAGTTTGCAGCCGGTTTCTGGTTCGATTCCCTCGCGCTGCTTTCCGATGCAGGACACAATCTAAGCGATGTAGTTAGTCTCGTGCTTGCATTGCTGGCCTTCCGCCTGGCCAAAGTCAAAGCCAATGAACGATATACGTATGGTTATAAAAAAAGTACGATCCTGGTATCCCTGCTCAATGCAGTCATTTTGCTGGTAGCCGTAGGCGCCATTGTCATCGAAAGTATTCATAAGCTGAGTAATCCGGCAGTTGTTCCCGGTGGAGCCATTGCCTGGGTAGCAGGTGTGGGTGTACTTATCAATGCATTCACAGCTTTCCTTTTTATGAAAGATAAGGAAAAAGACCTGAACGTAAAAGGAGCTTATCTGCATATGGCGGCAGATGCTTTGGTATCAGTGGGAGTATTAGTGGCAGGTATCGTTATCAGCCGGACCGGCTGGTATATTATCGACCCGATTATCGGTCTGATTGTGGCTGTTGTCATTCTCATCTCTACGTGGAATTTACTGCATGACAGTCTTCGCCTAACGCTGGATGGCGTACCCACAAGTATAGACAGTCAAAAAGTAGTAGAAGCCATCCGTGCCCTTCCCGGTGTTGATGACGTTCACCATATACATATATGGGCCATCAGCACCACAGAGAATGCACTGACAGCCCATATTGTTTTAAAGCAACCGGAAAGTATGCAAGAGGTGAAACACCTTATCCGCCACCGGCTTGAAGATTTCGGCATCGGCCATGCCACCCTGGAGTTTGAAGTTCCGGGCGAACATTGCGAAGCCGTATTTGCCGAAGATTAGCTACGTTTGATATAATCTACCACCCATGCTCCTACTTCTTTGGTACCATACTTCGCACCACCTTCTACCTGAATTTCCGGTGTACGGACGTTAGCATCCAAAGAAGCATCTACAGCTTTGCGAATCAATGCGCCTTCTTCCAGCAAATTGAAATATTCGAATAGCATGGCAGCCGAAAGGATTTGTGCCAACGGATTAGCGATGTTCAAACCTTTAGCTTGTGGCCATGAACCGTGGATCGGTTCGAATACAGGAGTGCTTTCGCCTGTAGAAGCCGAAGGAAGCAATCCCATAGAGCCACTGATTACAGAACCTTCATCCGTAAGGATATCACCGAATGTATTCTCGGTAACCATTACATCAAAGAATTTAGGCTCCTGAATCATCTTCATGGCTGCATTGTCCACGAACATATAGTCCGTAGTCACTTCAGGATATTGCGGTGCCATTTCCTGGGCAATCTGTCTCCACAGGCGTGAAGATGCGAGCACATTGGCTTTATCTACCACCGTGAGGTGCTTATTGCGTTTCATGGCATACTCGAAACCAACTTTCAGAATACGTTCAATCTCCGGACGAGTGTACATATTGGTATCATACGCTTTGTCGTTGTCCTGATACTTCTCGCCGAAATACATACCGCCGGTCAGTTCGCGGATACAAAGAAAATCTGCGCCATCTACCAGTTCTGCACGAAGCGGTGATTTATGGAGCAGACATTTGAAAGTTTGTACCGGACGGATATTGGCAAACAACCCCAGTTTCTTACGCATAGCCAGCAGACCCTGTTCGGGACGTACTTTGGCAGTAGGATCATTGTCGAATTTCGGATCGCCTACAGCCGAGAACAAAACAGCATCCGCGTTTTTACAAACTTCATAAGTAGCTTCGGGGAACGGATCGCCCACTTTGTCGATAGCATCTGCACCGCAGATGGCATATTCGTAGTTTACTTTATGTCCGAACTTCTCACATACGGCGGTCATTACGTCCACACCTACGGTGGAAATCTCCGGGCCAATGCCGTCACCGGCTAATACTGCAATTTTAAAATCCATTGTTTTCTTTATTTTTTAGGTATTCTTCTATTTTCTTTCCCTCAGCGGGGTTCATCATTCTGATTTTTTAAGTTCATAGTCATCCTCAATGATATTCAGCATCTTCATCGTCGCCTTAATCGCTGCCTCCGTCTGGTCGGCATCCAGTCCGCGTGTACGGAACACCGTGCCGTCATAGCTCCAGGTAATCACTGTCTGCACAAAAGCATCGGTACGCCCACCGGGAGGGATGGTTACGGCATAGTTCGTCAGCATGGGGAATTTGCGTCCCAATGTCACTTTATAAATCTTACGCAAGGCACGCACAAAAGCATCATACTGACCGTCACCGCTGGAACTTTCTTCAAACTCCTGTCCGTTGATTTCAATCTTCAGCGTAGCCATCGGCTTCAAACCGTAAGCAAGGTTCACGATGTATGTCTTCAGCTTCACTTTCTCATTCATCACTCCGTGCTTCAGTACATCCGAAACGATATAAGGCAAATCTTCCTGGGTAACCAGCTCTTTCTTGTCACCCAACTCGATAATCCGTTCCGTCACCTTACGCATGGAATCCTCATCCAGCGTCAATCCCAGATCTTCCAGATTCTTACGGATGTTCGCCTTACCACTGTTCTTACCCAGTGCATACTCCCGCTTACGTCCGAAACGCTCGGGTAATAGGTCGTTGCAATAAAGGTTACTCTTATTGTCTCCATCGGCATGTACCCCCGCTACCTGCGTGAACACATTTTCACCTACAATCGGTTTATTGGCGGGTATGGCAATACCGGAATAAGATTCAACCACCCGGCTGACTTCATTCAGACGACCTTCGTCAATGTTAGTGATAGCATTGAAATGATCTTTCAGAATAGCCTGCACACTGGACAACGGTGCATTACCGGCACGTTCGCCCAGACCGTTGATCGTGGTATGAAGTCCCTTCGCACCACTCAGCACGGCAGCCAGCACATTGCTCACTGCCAGGTCGTAGTCATTATGCGGATGGAAATCGAAGTGAGCATGCGGATAGCGCTTCACCATCTTCCGCATATATTCGATGACCTGCAACGGATTCAGCACACCCAGTGTATCAGGCAACATATACCGTTTGATATTCGTGTGCATCAGTGCATCCACCATCTGGAAGACATACTCCGGAGAATCTTTCATCCCGTTGCTCCAGTCTTCCAGGTAAATATTCACCTCCATATCTTGCTCATTGGCATAATTCACTACGCCAATAATATCCTCAATATGTTCTTCAGGGGTCTTTCTCAACTGACAGGTGCAATGCTTCAGCGAACCTTTGCACAGAAGATTAATGACGCGGCAGCCGGTAGCGTGTATCCAGTCTACCGACGTATGCCCGTCTACGAAACCCAACACCTCCACTCGGGGCAATAAATTACGCCGCGCCGCCCAGTCACATATCATCTTGACTGCGTCGAACTCACCGTCCGAAACCCGTGCCGAAGCCACTTCCACCCTGTCTACTTTCAGTTCTTCCAGTAGCAGACGGGCTATCATCAGCTTTTCATGGGGGACGAACGACACACCGCTGGTTTGCTCACCGTCGCGGAGCGTGGTGTCCATGATTTCTATTTGGGGCTGTTTATACTTCATTTTTATTTTCCCACGCTTCTATTTTATCTTTATTCTCTACCAGGAAATCGATGTCATCCAGGCCATTCATCAGGCAATGTTTCTTATAAGCATTGATTTCGAAAGTCTCACTTTTGCCTGTTGCTTTGTTGGTGATTGTCTGTTCCGGCAGGTTCACCACTACCTCCGTTTTCGGATCGGCGGCAATGGAATCAAACAATTCTTTCAGGAACGGTTCGCTCACCACTACAGGCAATACGAAATTATTCAGTTCATTATTCTTGTGGATATCTGCAAAGAAACTGCTGACCACCACGCGGAAACCATAATCTGCAATGGCCCATGCTGCATGCTCGCGGCTACTGCCCGAACCGAAGTTCTTTCCGGCTACAAGCACCTGTCCGCTATAGGTCGGATCATTCAGAACGAAAGAGTCGATTTTGTTTCCTTGTTTGTCATACCGCCAGTCGCGGAACAGATTCTCGCCGAAGCCCTCTTTAGTCGTAGCTTTCAGAAAACGTGCAGGAATGATCTGGTCTGTATCTACATTCTCCAACGGGAGAGGCACACAAGTACTGGTGATGATATTGAATTTCTGTTTCATTGTTTCTTATCTTTGATTTTGAAATACTTATTATTAATGACTTCTGCCAGGAGGACTGAAATTACATCAGTTCTCTCGGGTCCGTAATCACTCCCGTCACTGCTGCTGCAGCTGCTACCAGCGGACTGGCAAGCAATGTGCGTGAACCCGGTCCCTGACGACCTTCAAAGTTACGGTTACTTGTAGAAACCGCATACATTCCGGCAGGCACCTTATCATCATTCATTGCCAGACAAGCCGAACATCCCGGCTGGCGGATAGCAAAACCTGCTTCCTCCAATACCTTATCCAGACCTTCTTCACGAATCTGTGCATCTACCATCCACGAACCGGGTACTAACCAGGCAACCACATGTTCCGCCTTCTTGTGGCCTTTCACTAACGAGGCGAAAGCACGGAAATCTTCAATACGTCCATTCGTACAAGCACCCAAAAACACATAATCTATCTTTTTGCCCAATACTCCCTCACCGGGTTGGAAGCCCATATAATCCATTGATTTCAGGAATGAAGCTTTTGCAGCCTCTCCCATTCCCTCAGTCGTGGGAATGTGCTGCGTGATACCCATACCCATACCCGGATTTGTTCCGTACGTAATCATCGGTTCGATATCCGCTGCATCAAAATGCACTTCTTTATCAAACGTAGCATTCTCATCGCTCTTCAACGTCTTCCAGTATGCCAACGCCTTCTCCCATTCCTCACCCGCCGGAGCATATTCACGGCCTTTGATATATTCGAATGTCACTTCATCCGGTGCCACCATACCGCCACGTGCACCCATTTCTATACTCAGGTTGCACAGCGTCAGGCGTCCTTCCATGGTCAGACTGCGAACTGCTTCTCCGGCATATTCCACAAAATAACCGGTTGCACCGCTCGTTGTCATTTTAGACATCATATAAAGAGCAACGTCTTTTGCCGTCACACCTTTACCCAATTTTCCATCCACTGTGATACGCATTGTCTTGGGGCGTGTCTGCAAGATACATTGTGAAGCCATTACCATTTCGACCTCACTTGTACCGATACCAAAAGCCACTGCTCCCATCGCACCGTGGGTTGAAGTATGCGAGTCACCACACACAATCGTCATTCCCGGCAACGTCAACCCTCTTTCCGGACCTACCACATGGATGATACCATTCTTCTTATGCAACATACCGAAATGTGTCAATCCAAAATCTTCCGCATTCTTGGCGAGTGTATCCACCTGTGTTTTGGAGATGGGATCTTCAATCGGCTTGTCCTGATCGTGGGTCGGCGTATTGTGGTCGGGCATACAAACAATCTTTTCCGGACGGAAACATTTAAGACCGCTTGCACGCAGTCCGGCAAAAGCCTGCGGGCTGGTTACTTCATGACAATAAAGGCGATCTATATATAACTGTGTGGGACCATCTTCCACTTGCTGAACCACGTGGGCATCCCAGATTTTATCAAATAATGTATTCATCAGATTTATTACGATTTTACAATTTATAATTGAGGTTAGTCTTATGATTTGAACTTATTGATACAATCGATATAAGCTTCTACCGATGCGGCAATAATATCCGTATTCGCACCGAAACCATAATAGATATGATTGTCATATTCCACCTGCATGTGCACCTTACCCATATCGTCACTACCCTTGCTGATAGCCTGGATCGTAAATTCCTTCAGTGTCATATGACGGTCAATGATCTTCTTCAAAGCCTTTATCGCTGCATCTACCGGACCGTTTCCACTGGCAGCCGCTTCAAACTTTTCACCGGAGATATTCAGTCCCAGACTGGCAACCGAACGCACACCCACTCCACTGGTCACTTGCAGATATTCCAGTTTCACGCGGTGGTTCTGTGTGCGGTCTGCACCGGCAAGCACCAGGATATCATCATCATTAATATCTTTCTTCTTATCCGCCAATTTCAGGAAAGCTTCATATACCTTGTCCAGTTGTTCCTGTTCAAGCTCCACGCCTAATACCTGTAAACGGTTCTTCAAGGCAGCACGCCCGCTACGGGCAGTCAATACGATAGAATTATCGTCGATACCCACATCGTGCGGGTCAATGATTTCGTAAGTCTGCACATTCTTCAACACACCATCCTGATGGATACCCGATGAGTGTGCAAAGGCATTACGACCTACGATAGCCTTGTTAGGCTGCACCGGCATGTTCATCAAGCTTGAAACCATGCGGCTTGTCGGATAAATCTTCTGTGTATTGATATTCGTTTCAATTTCAATATCTTTATGGCATTTGATAATCATAGCCACTTCCTCAAGCGAAGTATTACCTGCGCGTTCACCGATACCATTGATCGTAACCTCTACCTGGCGGGCACCATTCAGTACACCGGCCATCGTATTTGCAGTAGCCATTCCCAAGTCATTATGGCAGTGCGTAGAAAGAATCGCTTTCTCAATACCATTCACATGCTCCATCAAATACTTGATCTTCGCTCCATATTCATCCGGCAGACAGTAACCGGTCGTATCCGGGATGTTCACCACTGTAGCACCCGCTTTAATTACAGCTTCCACCACACGAGCCAGATATTCATTGTCCGTACGACCTGCATCTTCTGCATAGAACTCTACATCATCCACGTAACGGCGGGCATACTTCACGGCAGCTACTGCACGCTCGATGATTTCCTCACGATTGGAATTGAATTTATATTTGATATGCGAATCCGATGTACCGATACCTGTATGAATACGTTTGTGCTTGGCAAACTTCAGAGCATCCGCAGCTACATCTATATCTTTTTGTACCGCACGGGTTAATGCGCAAATAGTAGGCCATGTCACCGCTTTGGATATTTCAATAACAGAGTTGAAATCTCCCGGACTGGAAATCGGGAATCCGGCTTCAATAACATCCACGCCCAGCAGTTCCAATGCCTTTGCTACCTGAATCTTTTCCACTGTGTTCAATTGGCATCCCGGAACCTGCTCGCCATCGCGGAGCGTTGTGTCGAAAATAAATAACTTGTCACTCATTTCTTATAGTTTTTATAAATTATTGCCATTAAAAAAAGCCTTTCACACTTGGAAGTGAGAAAGGCTTTCGAATATTCTAATCGTTACATATATTCACGCACAGCACTCACTTCCACTAAACCTTGCCAGTAGAATAATAATACCACACAGTAGAATATATGTAAAGTTCTGTATCATTTTTATCTTCTTGTTTTTATTATAACGGTGCAAAGGTATAGATAATTTCGTAGCACACAAACAAATTCGTTACTTTTTTATCTAAAAAAGCATCATTTTATAAGTTTGCTATTAAATAACTCTATAAAGTATAACAAAAAAGGGGGATACATGATGTATCCCCCTTTTTATATGCTCCTATGTGATAAGAATTACTTCTTGTCGCAAGCTTTATCACATTCTTTTTTCTCTTTGCAGCAAGCTTTTGTGCTATCACAAGCAGCAGAATCTGCCTTGCAGCAAGCCTGTACTGAATCACATGCCTGTGCTTCTTCTACAACTTCAACTTCGGTAGCTTCCACTTCAGTATTAGCAGCTTTTTTGTTACCACAAGAAGTCACGGCGAAAGAAAATGCAACTGCAACAGCTGCCAAAAATAACTTTGTCTTCATCTCTAATTTTGCTTTAAACATTAATAATAAATAGTGCGGCGCAAATATAAGCAAAAAATTAGAATTATACAAACACAAAAAGCCTCCATATCGAAATGATATGGAGGCTTCTCTCTAAAACGGCAACTACCTACTCTCCCACTTGACGCAGTACCATCGGCGTGATCAGGCTTAACTTCTCTGTTCGGAATGGGAAGAGGTGGAACCCTGATGCTATAGTCACCTAAATAAGTTAGACATGATGCAAAAAAGCAAAGATTTTAAACTGAACGTATATACCTGCCATACAAGGCAAAGACCAAAAGTGAACGGGCAATTAGTAATGCTCGGGCTATGATGTTACCACCTGTACACCTGCATCCTATCAACGTTGTAGTCTTCAACGACCCTAAGAAATCTAATCTTGTGGCTGGCTTCGTACTTAGATGCTTTCAGCACTTATCCAATCCCGACTTAGATACCCAGCAATGCACCTGGCGGCACAACTGGTAAACCAGAGGTCAGTCCAACACGGTCCTCTCGTACTAGTGTCAGAGCCACGCAAATTTCATACGCCCACGATAGATAGAGACCGAACTGTCTCACGACGTTCTGAACCCAGCTCGCGTGCCACTTTAATGGGCGAACAGCCCAACCCTTGGGACCTTCTCCAGCCCCAGGATGTGACGAGCCGACATCGAGGTGCCAAACCCCCCTCCGTCGATATGAGCTCTTGGGAGGGATCAGCCTGTTATCCCCGGAGTACCTTTTATCCTTTGAGCGATGTCCTTTCCATACAGAAACACCGGATCACTATGCTCTAGTTTCCTACCTGATCGACTTGTAAGTCTCCCAGTCAAGCGCCCTTATGCCATTACACTCTGCCGCCGGTTACCAATCGGCGTGAGGGCACCTTTAGAAGCCTCCGTTACATTTTTGGAGGCGACCACCCCAGTCAAACTACCCACCAAACAGTGTCCTCGCAACAGCGAGTTAGAACTCAAATAACCAAAGGGCCGTATTTCAACAGCGGCTCCACAAATACTGGCGTACCTGCTTCAAAGCCTCCGGCCTATCCTACACATCAATTACCCAAATTCAATGTTAAGCTATAGTAAAGGTTCACGGGGTCTTTTCGTCACATCGCGGGTAATCGGCATCTTCACCGATACTACAATTTCACTGAGCTCACGGTTGAGACAGTGTCCAGATCATTACACCATTCGTGCAGGTCGGAACTTACCCGACAAGGAATTTCGCTACCTTAGGACCGTTATAGTTACGGCCGCCGTTTACTGGGGCTTCAATTCAATGCTTCTCTTGCGATGACATCTCCTCTTAACCTTCCAGCACCGGGCAGGTGTCAGGCTATATACTTCATCTTTCAATTTGGCATAGCCCTGTGTTTTTGTTAAACAGTTGCCTGGACCGATTCTCTGCGCCCCACCTCGCCGTGGGGACCCTTTATCCCGAAGTTACAGGGTCAATTTGCCTCGTTCCTTAACCGTGAATCACTCAAGCGCCTTAGTATATTCAACCCGACTACGTGTGTCCGTTTACGGTACGGGTACCTTAAAGATTAAGTTTAGCGGATTTTCTCGGGAGTATGTTTACATGCACTATTGGATTGTCCCGAAGGACGCTCCATACTATCAGGTTCGACTCTCGGAGCGGATTTGCCTACCCCGATCAACATCTACACCCTTCAACGAACTATTCCGTCAGTTCGCGGCACTGTCACGCCTCCGTCTCCACGTCACTCTTTAAGGTAGTACAGGAATATTAACCTGTTCTGCCATCGGCCTCACCGTTCGGCTGAGCCTTAGGACCCGACTAACCCTGATCCGATTAGCGTTGATCAGGAAACCTTAGTCTTTCGGCGAGGGGGTTTCTCACCCCCTTTATCGTTACTTATACCTACATTTGCTTTTCTACACGCTCCAGCAAAGCTTACGCTTCACCTTCGACGCTGAGTAGAATGCTCCCCTACCGATGTTTGCACATCCCATAGCTTCGGTAAATTGCTTATGCCCGATTATTATCCACGCCAAACTCCTCGACTAGTGAGCTGTTACGCACTCTTTAAATGAATGGCTGCTTCCAAGCCAACATCCTAGCTGTCTTAGCAATCTGACTTCGTTAGATCAACTTAGCAATTATTTCGGGACCTTAGCTGATGGTCCGGATTGTTCTCCTTTAGGACATGGACCTTAGCACCCATGCCCTCACTCCTGATATAGAACTAATACGCATTCGGAGTTTGTCAAGACTTGATAGGCGGCGAAGCCCTCGCATCTTATCAGTCGCTCTACCTCATATTAGTATAAATCAAGGCTGCACCTAAATGCATTTCGGGGAGTACGAGCTATCTCCAAGTTTGATTAGCCTTTCACCCCCACCCTCAGCTCATCCGGAAGCTTTTCAACGCTTATCGGTTCGGTCCTCCAGACAGTGTTACCTGTCCTTCAACCTGGCCAAGGGTAGATCACTTGGTTTCGCGTCTACTCCTTCCGACTATCCGCCCTATTAAGACTCGCTTTCGCTTCGGCTGCAGATCTCAAGATCCTTAACCTTGCCGGAAAAAGTAACTCGTAGGTTCATTATGCAAAAGGCACGCCGTCACAGTTTAAACTGCTCCGACCGCTTGTAGGCGCATGGTTTCAGGAACTATTTCACTCTTCTGTTCGAAGTGCTTTTCACCTTTCCTTCACAGTACTGGTTCGCTATCGGTCTCTCGGGAGTATTTAGCCTTACCGGATGGTCCCGGCAGATTCACGCAAGATTCCTCGTGTCCCGCGCTACTCAGGATACCACTAGGGTTCAATTAGCTTAGTATACCGGGTTATCACCGTCTATGACTGAACTTTTTCCAGATCATTCTACGCACTAACTTTCGTCCCACGACGTGGTCCTACAACCCCATACATGCCGTAACACATATGGTTTGGGCTATTCCCCGTTCGCTCGCCACTACTTGGGGAATCATTATTTATTTTCTATTCCTACAGGTACTAAGATGTTTCAGTTCCCTGCGTTCGCCTCCATCGTAAGATGGATAATATCTCTTCAAGATATTGGGTTGTCCCATTCGAAATCCGCGGATCAAAGGTCATTTGCACCTACCCGCAGCTTATCGCAGCTTATCACGTCCTTCATCGCCTCCGAGAGCCAAGGCATCCGCCATGCGCCCCTTACTTACTTTTAGTCTTACCTAGCCGTATGGCTCGATATATACTTTCAGCTTGTTATAACTTTACTTTTTTTTGTACATCATGTCAAAGAACGGTTGATTAACAAATTAATAATTAATAATTAAATTTGTTATCAGAGTGGAGAATAACGGATTCGAACCGTTGACCCCCTGCGTGCAAAAGCAGGTGCTCTAGCCAGCTGAGCTAATCCCCCCTTCATTAATTAAAAATTATAAATTATAAATTAAAATGCGGTGTCGTAAATTTAATTTTTTAATTTCTAATTTCTAATTTAAGAAGTAGTCCCAGGCAGAGTTGAACTGCCGACCTCTACATTATCAGTGTAGCGCTCTAACCAACTGAGCTATAGGACTGTCGAGTTCAACCTCGCCTTGCGGCTCGGCTTCTTCTTTCTCAATATATATTATATAAACAACTACGCGTAGTGCAAGAGGTTCTTATGTAGCATGTCAAAAGAACCAACTTTTAATTTGTTAGTACAGAGAGTTTTTAATTTATAATTATTAATTATTAATTTCAAAATCTCTGATTTTGACTGAGCGTCGCTCCAGAAAGGAGGTGTTCCAGCCGCACCTTCCGGTACGGCTACCTTGTTACGACTTAGCCCCAATTACCAGTTTTACCCTAGGCCGCTCCTTACGGTTACGGACTTCAGGTACCCCCGGCTTTCATGGCTTGACGGGCGGTGTGTACAAGGCCCGGGAACGTATTCACCGCGCCGTGGCTGATGCGCGATTACTAGCGAATCCAGCTTCATGGAGTCGGGTTGCAGACTCCAATCCGAACTGAGAGAGGCTTTTGGGATTAGCATCACATCGCTGTGTAGCTGCCTTCTGTACCCCCCATTGTAACACGTGTGTAGCCCCGGACGTAAGGGCCGTGCTGATTTGACGTCATCCCCACCTTCCTCACATCTTACGACGGCAGTCTCTCTAGAGTCCTCAGCATGACCTGTTAGTAACTAAAGATAAGGGTTGCGCTCGTTATGGCACTTAAGCCGACACCTCACGGCACGAGCTGACGACAACCATGCAGCACCTTCACATCTGCCCTTACGGCTAATCTGTTTCCAAATTATTCAGATGCAATTTAAGCCGGGTAAGGTTCCTCGCGTATCATCGAATTAAACCACATGTTCCTCCGCTTGTGCGGGCCCCCGTCAATTCCTTTGAGTTTCACCGTTGCCGGCGTACTCCCCAGGTGGAATACTTAATGCTTTCGCTTGGCCGCTTGCCGTATATCGCAAACAGCGAGTATTCATCGTTTACTGTGTGGACTACCAGGGTATCTAATCCTGTTTGATACCCACACTTTCGAGCATCAGCGTCAGTTACAGTCCAGTAAGCTGCCTTCGCAATCGGAGTTCTTCGTGATATCTAAGCATTTCACCGCTACACCACGAATTCCGCCTACCTCTACTGCACTCAAGACGACCAGTATCAACTGCAATTTTACGGTTGAGCCGCAAACTTTCACAGCTGACTTAATAGTCCGCCTACGCTCCCTTTAAACCCAATAAATCCGGATAACGCTCGGATCCTCCGTATTACCGCGGCTGCTGGCACGGAGTTAGCCGATCCTTATTCGTATGGTACATACAAAAAAGCCACACGTGGCTCACTTTATTCCCATATAAAAAGAAGTTTACAACCCATAGGGCAGTCATCCTTCACGCTACTTGGCTGGTTCAGACTCTCGTCCATTGACCAATATTCCTCACTGCTGCCTCCCGTAGGAGTTTGGACCGTGTCTCAGTTCCAATGTGGGGGACCTTCCTCTCAGAACCCCTATCCATCGATGTCTTGGTGGGCCGTTACCCCGCCAACAAACTAATGGAACGCATCCCCATCGGTTATCGAAATTCTTTAATAACAAAAAGATGCCTTCTCGTTATACTATCCGGTATTAATCTTTCTTTCGAAAGGCTATCCGGAATAACCGGTAGGTTGGATACGTGTTACTCACCCGTGCGCCGGTCGCCATCAAGGTATTGCTACCTCATGCTGCCCCTCGACTTGCATGTGTTAAGCCTGTAGCTAGCGTTCATCCTGAGCCAGGATCAAACTCTTCATTGTAAAAGTATTGTGACTGCGCAAATTAAATAATTAATTATTAAAAAGCGACAGTGGTTTTTTGCTCTGTTCAGGACGCTCGGTTTATTAAAAGTCTTCAAATTACCTATATATATAAGTTACTTGACGGTTCTTTTTTTATACCCAGATGCTGCGCTTTTTTTAATTTTTAATCATTAATTTGCGAAGCACCTGCTCTTGTACTACTTGTATTGTTTATGTAAATTCTTCAAAGATCGCTTCTTTTTAAAACTGCTTTTTCTTTTCAGAAAGCGGATGCAAAGGTAAGAACTTTTAAGTATATCTTCCAAATAATTTCGAAAGTTTTTTCTTTTTTCTTTTTCTCGTCGTCTCTCTTTGCGAAAGGGAGATAAAAGAAGAAGAAGTTCTTAGCGCCGCCTCTATCAGGGAAGCCGACTCAGCGTCAGCCTCTTCTCGGAAAGCGGGTGCAAAGGTAAGAACTTTTAAGCATATCTTCCAAATGTTTCCGGAAGTTTTTTTCTTTTTTCTTTTAGAACGCTGTATTCCTGATCGGAATAAAGGCTAAAGAAAAGAAAAACGTTGGAGTTCCTACGCCGTTTCTGTCAGAATGTCAATTTCAAGGCTGACCGTCTCTTGGTTAGCGGGTGCAAAAGTAGCCGATATATCTATTCACTCCAAACATATCTGTCTTTTTTTCGAAACTTTTTTGAAACAATTTCGTAAATGGCTGATTGATAAGGATGTTCTAGAACATAAGTTTGAAAGGGAGAATGAAAGGAGCTGGAAGGGGGTACATTATTATATATGCGTGCGCGTGTGGGAAGGTAGATTAACTCACCTACCACCTCCCCCTACGGGGTACTCCTCCTCCCGGGAGGAGGAAAAAGGGCCACCGATTCGCATTATTAAGGGTATTATAGGTAAGCAGGATTCGGAGGAGGAGGTTCTTGCAGAATTGTAGCAGCATCAAAGCAGGGACATTCCTTGATCCATTCTTCAGGTTCGATCTCACCGTTATGGTTCAGGTCCGGACTCAGATCACGGTGTCCCACTACCCTACTGCCCGGATATTCTTTCAGCAAAAGCATTACCATGACACGCAGGGAATGTTTCTGAAAGGCAGTTCGAGTATCACAGGAATGACCGTTTGCGTCCAACCCGCCTTCATAACAAACACCAATCGAGTGAGCATTATAGCCACGGGCATGCGCACCGGATTTATCAACGGGACGGAGGCTCTTGATGCTTCCGTCCTTACGTATATAATAGTGATAGCCTGCACCGGAGAAGCCCCGGCGCAGGTGATCTGTGATCAAGTCATATTCCGTATAGCAACGGTCAGCGCGGGTGGCGCTGCAATGAAGGACGATTAGATCAATCTTTCTCATAAGATATTAAATAAAGGTCACGTTAAATACACTTCATCGCCGTCATGGCATGAGCGCTCAAGGCACCCAGAACGGCAGAGGCAATAGCGATGACAATCTTCAATACAGTATCCAAAGATAATTTTTTCATGATTATTATAGTTTAGGTTAGTTATTAATGCGAATCAGCTATCCCAGAGGATTTTCATCCAGGCCACCGTCACCGCCGGAGTTGCCGCCGGAATTACCTCCATCCGATGATCCGCCTTCCTTATCTTCCAATTTCTCTAAGGCAAAGGTTACATTTGCCGGACTTCGCGTAGCGGCATGGCTATTGTTTACCAGTTTCAGCTCCTTATCCGGTACAAAACGGATATTCACCCGCTTGATATTCTTCACCGTACACTCTGCCGAAGTAGCTACTCCCGGACAACAGAATGTCATGTGAAACGTACCAAACTGATTCAACTTCACCTTGTTTCCGTTGGCCAAATTTTCCTGAACCTCCTCTACAAGTGCTTCAATCACGTGTTTCACATCTCCTTTCGTCATCGCACAGCTTTTCTGTATGGCGGTGGCAAGGGTATCAATATCTACCGTTTTGCACGTACCGGGTTTCTGACGAAGATAGAAGAATTGGGGAGACGCGGAATCAGTCACGATTTTTCTGCGCAAATAGCGCTCTACAGTTACATCCATAAATCAAAAGAATTAAGTTAAAGTTTAAGTTATATTACGCTCTCAAGAACATTACAAAGATACAACATACGGAAGGCCAAGTCAAGCTATTTGCCAATTATTTTCAATCCATATACAACCGTATTCAACCATCCCCCACCGACTTGTGCCCACTCACTTCGCATGCTTCATCAGCCACTCCTCCGGCGGAATATAATCCCCCATTTTCGTCAGGCTGGAGTTATGGCCAAAGTAGATATCACCCGTCTCGCCATTCCTATGTTTCGCCATGATCACCACTCCAAGCCCCTCGGAGGGATACTTGCTTTTATGTTCCGTCTTCAAGCCATGCAGGGCGGGACGATACAACAACATCACCATATCGGCATCCTGTTCGATTGCCCCGCTTTCACGCAAATCGCTTAGAAGCGGACGACAATCGGGACGCCCTTCGCTCATACGATTCAGCTGGCTGAGCAACAACACCGGTACATCCAGTTCCTTCGCCATCACCTTTGCCTTCCGGGTGGCCTGCGCCACTTCCTGTTCGCGGTTACGATTATTCCGGTCGGATTTCATATCACAAAGTTGCAGGTAATCCAGAATAATCATATCACATTCTCCCTTACTTTTCAGCATACGGGCCACGGAACGCACATGATCCATGCTCACCACCGAACTATCATCTATACGGATGGGCAATTGCGAAAGTCGTTGTGAAGCCTCGCGCACCTGCCGCAACTCACTCGTATCGAGCTGTCCCCGGCGCAAATGCGAGGCATCCACATTTTCGGTAGCGGCAAGCAGCCAGCGATCTCCCAGGCGTTCACCCTGCATTTCCAGACTGAAGACCACCGTATGATAACCGGCTGCCGCAGCAGTCTTCGCCAAGTGAAGGGCAAAAGCCGTTTTTCCTACTGCCGGACGGGCAGCGATGATGTTCAAATCTCCACGCTGCCATCCCGAAGTCAGTTTGTCCAGATCGGAGAACCCCGTGGGAATGCCCGTAATGCCATCCCGGCTACCTTCCACACGAGTCTCCACTTGCGCCAAAGTGTCTTCCATCAGTTGTCCCATGGTGCGAAGATGATCTGCCGTTCCCATATCCCCTTCAAGATGGTCGAGCAAATCGTGTATGCCTCCCAGTGCATCCGTGATGTCTACGGATTCATCGGCAGCGGCAGCCAACTGCTTGTGCGAACCGATAATCATCTCCCTGCGGATAAACAGTTCCCGAAGTATACATGCATGATATTCCACATGTGTCCCCGACGCTATGCGCGAAGCAATCCTCGTCAGATTATAGGGGCCGCCCACTTTCTCCAGAGCGCCACGCGCGGCCAGCTCACTCTTCACCGTGAGGATATCTATTTTCTTTCCTGCATGGAACATGGACTGAACAGCGGCAAAAATCATCCCGTTCACCTCAGTGTAGAACATCTCCGGACGCAACTTATCGGCTACCAAGGCAATCGCCTCACTCTCCACCATGCAAGCGCCAATCACGGCTTCTTCCAGATCGGCGTCCTGCGGGTTCAAAATTTCTTTTTCTTTCACCTGTTTCTCTATTTATCCGGTTCAATTGTCATATTCATCCTGAAACATCTTGTCGGCCAGATATTTCACCGCCTGCCGGCAGTACTTCGTATCCCGTAAGTGGAAGAAATAGTCGTCGATATTTTCCAGGGCCATCTTTCTCTCCTTCTGTGATAATCGTTTCCACTCCCTGAGTGCTCCCTCCCGATTTTGGCGAGGCATACGAGTGGTTTCATGATATTCATTCCAAAACAGTCCGAAAGATTCTTCAACGGTAGAATCAGCTGCTGTTCCGTTCTTTCTCTTACCTGTCCATACATCGTAAGCGGGAATGCGGATATGGCTGGCGCAATCCCCTTTCACCAGTTCGATACTGCCGTTGGTAATCAGCCGTATGAAGCAGCGTCGTGTTCGTCCGAGACTCCACCCCAGTATCTCCGCCCACTGGCTGTATGAAATCACCGACTCGCCCCGGGCACAAAGCACCTCCCTACTCTCACGTTTCACCACCGCTTCCGCATAATTCACATAAGTCAATATCCGCAAAAAAGCATCCATATCTCCTCCGGCTTCCGGGTGTTCATCAAAGGCTTTCAACAGCAAGTCACGCGGAATCATCACATAGCCGATGGTTTTCAATTTTCGATCCATATTATTTTCTGATTATTTTTAACTGAGTGCAAAAGTAAGGTAAGAAACAGACTTTGCTTCTCTCCCCTGTTCCGGACGGTTGCAATAGCGCATTTGTGGTTTAACCTTGCGTACAAAATCATCATTCAGTACCTACCACTTCAGTAAACGGGTATCCGTACAGGTTAGCAATCAGGATAACATACTGATTACAAGCATATAATCTTCTTTCGTGAGCAAGTATCCATACAGCTAACCGTACATGAATAAATAATATAAGAAACTAAAAAAGGATATATTAAAATATATCCTTTGTACTTCCGTAGATTTGAAGACAGATGCCTCCGATTATTTAAACATGGGCTTTTCAACCTCCTCCTTTGCCTGATCGGGAGCTCCCAGTCCACGGATTATTGCAGCAATCTGCAACGGAGTCAGCATAGTAGTTTTATCCGTATAACCCGCTTCCAATAAATCGGCATATAGTTTTGGCAATTCCTTGACATGCTTTCGAAACGAACGGATGGACGAACTGTTATGTTCACACGGATAATACGCCTGTGCTACTTCGGACAACGGATGGCAGCCCTGAAACATCCAGTCAAAATTTCTTTCTTTCATTTTTTATCTTACTTTGTTTTTAGTTGATACAGAGAAAACACCCTGCTTTTGTTAAAAAAGAACAATGCAAAGGTAGAAAGAAGTTATTAGTAAGGAAATACTAAACTCACAAGTCGGGTTCTTATCTTCCCCGCTCTTTCTTAAAATAAGAAATTACAGTGGCAGGACTGATGAAACGATGATTCGGAGTATGTAAGCGACTTTCAAACAAATAGCGGGAAGAAATAACGGTGCAGAAATAAGTGTAATTAAGATGGTGTAGGTGCAGATGATGCTGAAGACGATCATACACACACGGGAAGCATAAATAAAGAATTCTTCCACTTCCACACGGGGAATAATGCGATGGCGGCGATGTTGCTTGCCGATACGATCTATCATGTTTAATACATATTCCATTTGTCTGATGTTATCCTCATTATTCTGCATACTAAGCAGTAAGGTTTCCAACCGTTCTTGCTGGCAGGCATAGCGTTGTCTAGCACGTTCCAACCGTTCTTCCAACTGTTTTTTTTGTCACGAATTTCATACTTTTCTTTTTATTAATTACTGATATTATTTAAAATACAGAAGACGCGGAGAGTAAAAGTGGATACCGTTTTCTTGATTTTCCGTATCTTCCTTCACTTCCGCGCCTCCCGCACTATTGATTTACATCAGACGGTTCGATCACCGCTAAAACGGAATTTTATTCCATCCTTTCCTGTACGCAGCGGGTAGTGTGAGCGTCATAATTTCGTAATCCACCAATTTCCGGCACAGAACTACCACTGTTTCCATCTACCCTGAACACAGACAGTCCCTCTACCGCAGTGGCATATCCCACCAATCCTACATTATTCAATTGAGTTATTACAGGAGGATATCCGGTAAACCGTATATAAAACTTGTTGCCTGTATCATCATAATTAAGCAATACTCCACCATCATTCTGCGCACTTTTAGGAATCGCGGTTGCATTGCGATCCACCAGAACCTTAAGCTCGCTTTTCTGAGGTACCCGCCAGCCGGCGGGACATGGATCATGAATCGTCTTAGCAGTGCCCCATGACGGAAGAGGGTTGTCCGTACACCATTCCCATCCTCCGTTTCCGGCAATTGATAGCGGATTCCGGTAAGCATTCTGCAACGAAGTCGCCCCTTTTCCGATAGACGACGGTACAATCGCATGAAAACCATCCGGTTTATACCTGTTCATAATGTGTTTGGGCGGAGCATCCGCACTTAGTGTAAAAGTATACACACTCGGTAGTTTCTGTGTCGTGTAACTACTCGGGAAAGGATCTTTGCGCCACTTCTGAAAGTGAAAGCCATTGTTGCGGGACATTGTAAGAATATCTTTCGGGATGGCGTTGACCGCTGCCTCATAGGCGCCCAGATTCCGATCCATCATAATAGCGGCAGTGCCGTCAGAGCCACTGGGTGGTATCAGTTTCAGCTTCCGCTTTGTCTCCGGAATCAACACCGTTTCGGAGCCCGAGACATCGGGATGATAATCCGTCACCCACACGTGCCAGCTCCAAGGATATTTCCTGTGCCACCCACCCCGTCATAGGCAGCAATCACACCACTTCCACCGGAAGTATTGGACGCCACACGACAGTAAATGAGGCACTCTCCCACTTGCTTTGCGGGAACCAGCGTGGGGTCCGAGCCGTCCGTACGCTTTATATCCACAATATTGGTATGGTCGTTACTGCCGTTCGCAATCCCCATCACGGGGTCGCCCACATCACCGTTTTCCTTAGTCTGCCAGAGTAGCTTCACGGATTTGATCCCGGAACTACTGCACCACTCCACCAGTTTATCATTCGTGACAGGACTTCCCGCCCGCTGAAACGAAAACGGATCGAAACAGAATGCTCCACCCGGTGCAATCATGAAACAGTTGGCAGTAGGCAGAAGATTATTATTACTTTCGGAAGCGGGTATAGGGTCGATATAGGTCACACGACCGTCGTTCGTAGGAATACCCGTATGGTTGAAATCGACGGTATAGTTGTAGTTGGTATTGCTGAGGACATTGAAATCCGATGCTTCCCTACCACCCAGATACACACGATAGTCCAGTTTTTTCTTTGTATCCGTTTTGTCCACCGCTACAAAATTTACGAAAGCGCTCCCTTGCGGCGCATTGGCTTTCGTGCGCAGCGCGTCCGAAGTGGCGGCAGCAGAAGTGCCGCGAACATTGGCGGGAATCCAACAGGAATAGCTACCAGTGTTGCTCACCGCAGGCACTTCAAGCGTAGTGAACTGCTGGATAAGGGACGGATATGTGCCATCGTTTTCATCCGGAGCGGCTATCACGGTATATCCCAGGGGGACGCTTTGAATTAAAATCTGCTTCATGTCAAAATCACTGACGGTGTAGGTCCATGTCACTGTGAGGCGGGTTGCCAGGCGCTTCAGCCGGAGGCGGACATCATAAGCTCCATCGGGACTCTGAATAATATACTTGTTGGTACCTTCTTCCTTCACTATTTTCACGTGTTTCAAGTGGAGTACATAGGGCATCTTGTTCATACTTGTCTGGTTTGACGGGTCTATCCCGTTAATCACTGCCAAGTCGGCTGTTATATTTTCCTGTACATTTTGCAATGTATTGGTGCCCAAATCTGTTTTAACTGTTTTACCGTCTCCATGCGCCACAATTACTAATTGACAATCTCCACTTTCTTGCAACGTTACATCAAGGGGAGTGCCAATGGTGGCACTTGGCAAAATGGTACCGGCCAGGTGTTTGCCCGCGGAGTCGTATTGCCTGATTTCCAGATTGTACAAAGCATCCGGAGTGAGGTCGGTTACATCACGGGGTGACACTTGGGGGCACAGGCACGCGCTGAAGGCTCGCGCTGAAGGCGGTATAACCGCCTTCAGCGCGAGCCCGAGGCGAGCCCGAGGCGAGCCCGAGGCGAGCCCGAGGCGAGCCCGAGGCGAGCCCGAGGCGAGCCCGAGGCGAGCCCGAGGCGAGCCCGAGGCTATTTCATATCCTTCGGTTTCGGGGGCAAAGTCGAATGTCAGCGGCACCGTCACCAGTTTTCCGCTATCCACCGGGATTTCCTCCTCGGTTATCCTATCCTCACATCCAGCCAGTCCTCCCATAAGTGCAACCAGCCCTAAAAACATAGTAAAAATACTTCTAAATTTCATTTGTTTCATATTTATATCAATTTTAGACAATAGTTCATTTTTTCCGAAACAGACGGTCTGTTCACGACAAACAGACCATCCGTTCCACTGTAACAGACAATCTGTTTTGCATAAACAGACTATCCGTTTTCATTCTTCATTCCTGCATACAGCGCAGGCGATCCGGAATATCGGAAAACAAGCCGTCCCGCCTCATGCACTGCTGTGCACGGGGCGGGACGGAAAACTAAATGACAATTATCCTTTTTCGGATATATCCTCCTAAATCAACTTCGCTTCTCTACAATCCACTTCTCAATATTCCGCGTCTTGCTACTGAAGTTCACGCCAATCTTGAACAGTTGCCGGCTGTCCCCTTCAAAAGGAAGCGCATAGCCTTTCTCGTTAATCTGCGCCATGGCCTCCTCGGCGGTGCCGTCCAGCTTGAATTCCATCACATAGATGAAACGGTCCGTCTGCAACACCAGGTCAATGCGCCCGTCCGAAGTGTGACGCTCTGCATTGACGTAGAATCCCAACAGTTTGTAAATGATGAAAAGCACATTCTGATAGTGCAACTCCAAGTCACTCACCAACTCGTAAGGGGTATCTGCAAAGAAACTGCGAAGACGGCTGAAGAAAGAGTCAATGTCTCCGGCACGCAACTCCTTCACGAACTTTTGTATCTCGAAAGGAGCCTCCACTTTATTGAGCCGGGTATAGAAAGGTACCAAAAACTTGATGAAGCCCTCTTCTACCTCCCTGTTCGGGAAGCCGAGACGATAAAGGCCGAACTCCTTGTCATAGCCCTTTATGGTGAGATACCCACTCTGAAAAATCACAGGAATAGGGTCTTCGTCACCGTAGATGCTATTCAGAACATCGGCATCAGTCTGTACGTGTGCCATACGTTCCAAATCATAATGATTACGCTTTAACAATTCCACAAGATAGGTAGGCGTACCCGTCTCAAACCAATAGTTACTGATCTCCTTATATTTGAAAGCATTCAGCAGACTGAAAGGATTATAGATGCCTATGGAGTTATGCGTAAAATGATAACCGTCATAATTCTCTTTCAGGCGTGAGCAGAGAGCCTCATACGTCAGTTCCTGCGCTTCGGCAAATTCGTGAAGTTCCGCTTCCAGATTCTCATGGATTTCCCGCTCACTGACACCACAGATTTCAACGTATGCGTTCCGCATCGAAATGTCGTCCAGGTTATTCAGGTCACTGAACACGCTTATCTTACCAAACTTCGTAACTCCCGTCAGCAAAGCAAACTTGATGCAGCCGTCCAAAGTCTTCAACACCCCGTAAAAGGGTTTCAGCATATTGCGAAACTCACGTTGCAAGGCTTCATTGCCGATGGCTTGCAACATAGGTTTATCATACTCGTCCACAAGGATGACGACACGTTGGCCCGTCTGCTGACAAGCGCGCTCAATAATTCCCGCAAAACGCAATGAAAGGGAACGCTCGGACGGATTAGCGCCGTAAAGTTCTTCCCATTTGGCAAGTGACTTCTCCAGAATGTTATTAAGACTTTCGGGAGTATCATACTTTTCAATATTGAGGTCAAGATGCAGGATAGGATATTCTATCCAGTCCTTTTCCAACTTTTCCATCGCCAACCCGGTGAACAGTTCCTTCTTCCCCAGGAAATAGGCTTCGAGGGTAGAAACCAGCAAACTCTTTCCGAAACGGCGCGGACGGCTCAGGAAATAATAACGTCCCGTCTTCACCATTTGATAAATCAAAGCCGTTTTATCTATATAGAAATAGTTATCTCTACGAAGACTTTCGAAATTCTGAATACCAATAGGATAAATCTTGCTGCTCATACACATTGCTTTTTACATTGTTTACGTACAGCAAAGATAGCAATTGTTTTCCGTTATTCCAGCATGTCAAAGAGCGAATGTATAATAACTTTTCAATTCTATTCTTGTTCCTGAATACAGCGGAGTTGATGAGCGTCACTTGAGTATATATCTCCTCTTATTTTATATTCCCCATTATTAATAAGAAACCAGAACATCCATCCATTATTCCCATTCTTGTTTCTGGAATATAATCCTGCAAAGGTCCCGATAAAACCAAAAGTGGTCGTACTTCTGTCATATCCTGAAAAACGGAGAAAAACTGAATGTCCGTCCTTCCGGTCAAAAAACAGCAGACAGCCCCCGTCATCGGTCATTGTCGCCCTGTTTTTTATATTCGTACTATTGAGTGAGGAACCTCCTTGCACTAAAGCGTTGAGATCATCTTTGGACGGCACTCTCCATCCCGCAGGACATGGGTCGGATAATGTCTTATTCGTTTCATCCCACCCTTTGGGAGAATCCCCCTTCCAACTACCATAATATAAAAGAGGATTTTGGCATGACACCTGCAAACCGGGATTTAATGATCGACTGCCATTCACTATATAAGTAAGTCCATCTGCACCATAACGATTCAACATCCCCTCGGGTGGAGTGGACGAAGTCTTATTAGTAACTTCAGCTATTTTTTTGGCTGTATAGCTACTGGGAAATGGATCTTTACGTCCCCACTGATAGTGGAAACCGTTAGCTTTGGACTTATCCACATATGTTTCCGGCACCTCGTCGAGGTAGCCTGCCATCGCCCCTAAACTCCGATCCATCATAGGCAGCACACTTGAATTATTCCATGAAAAAAGCAATTTCCGTTTATTTTCCGGTTCCAAGACCTGTTCACCCCCACGGGCATCCGGCTTATAATCCGTCACCCATATATGCCAGCTCCAAACAATATTTCCCGTGCCATCCGGACCGTCGTACGCAGCAATCACTCCGTTACCTCCGGTGGTGTTGGCAGCTACACGGCAATAGATGCGACATTGCCCTTTACCGTTGGCAGGATTCCCACTGATGTCATTGTTATCTATACGTTTGATGTCTACAATATTGGTATGGTCATCATCACTATTAGCAATCCCTATTACAGGATCACCGATATCACCGTTCTCACGGGTTTGCCAAAGCAGCTTTACTGATTTGATGCCTGTACCGGCAGTGCCATACCAGCTGGTCATTTGTGAGTTGGTGATCTCTGTTTTGTTTTGTTGGAATGCGAAAGGGTCGAAGCAAAACGCACCGCCCGGTTCCACCATAAAGCAGTTGGCGGTAGGCACCAGGTTATCATTATTCTCCGAAGCCGGGATAGGGTCGATATACGTCACACGATTATCATCTGTAGGTATGCCAACATGTGAAAAGTTCACGGTATAAACATAATCCTTGTTGCGATACATATTGAAATCCGTTGAAGGACCGGAACCGATATAAACACGGTAGTCGAGCTTCTTCTTTACGTCGCCTGTCTTCGCGGCTATAAAATTGAAAAAAGTACTGCCCACAGGAGCGTTGGCTTTCGTACGCTGGGTTTCTGTGGTGGAGGAAGCGCTTTCGCCACGCACATTGGCGGGCACCCAGCAAGAATAGGAACCGCTTGTGGATTCAGCTTCGGATATGGGGATGACAAGCGTGGTGAATTGAGACACGATGGAGGGATAGGTACCGTCAGTCTCAGGCTTATCAACGATGGTATAATTCAGCGGCACACTCTGAATAAGGAGCTGCTTCAATTTGTAATCCGCCACGCTGTAATTCCATGTCACGGTCAGGCGGGTAGCCAGACGTTTCAGCATCAGACGTGTGTCGTAGCTGCCGTCAGGACTCTGGATGACGGCTTTATCGCCAACTTTAACCACTTTCACATGCTTCAAGTGAAGAACATAAGGCATGGCGTTCATGTTCGCTGACACAGAGGGATCAATCGTATTAATCACGGAAGATTTTACAATCATATTTCGTACATTATCTAATGAATTAGTGCCTAAGGAAGATACTGCCCCACCGCTGCCACGAGCTACCAATACCAACTGGCAATCGTCAGATGTATTCAAAGCAACTTCCAGACTTGTACCGATAGTTACAGTACCGTAATCTTTCCCTGTCAGATGATTGCCGGCAGCGTCATATTGACGGATTTCCAGATTGTAAAGATGATCCGGAACATCGGTCGAGGCACGGGTTTGCACATCGGGCAACAGGCTCGCGTTGAAGGCGGTAACCGCCTTCAACGCCGTTGCGGCGAGCCGTTGCGGCGAGCCGTTGCGGCGAGCCGTTGCGGCGAGCCGTTGCGGCGAGCCGTTGCGGTACAGTTCACTGATGGATTCTTCGGCAAAGCCGAAACTCAAAGGCACTGTGACCAGCTCTTGCCCTGACACCGGATCATCCATCCGGTCATCACATCCGATAATACCGCTACATAGGGCTGTAAGCCCCAAAAGCAAATAAACATTTCTTTTAAATATCCGTTTCATATATTCTTTGTTTCAAATTATCAATGTTAGCATAAGAACTTCGGAAAACAAACCGTCCCGCCCTGTACACTGCTGTGCACGGGGCGGGACGGAAAACAATATTATGCTTCTAAAGGATGAAAACCTACATAAGAAAAAAGAGTACGTGTGCTATAGCCACCTGCTGATATTCCGTGTCTCTGCACTGAATTCCACACCCAACTTTATCACTTCGCGTCCATCGGCTTGGTAAGGGATCAGATAACCTTTGTCGTCAATCTGTCGCAAGGCTTCTTCCGCCGTTCCGTTCAGCTTAAATTCAAAGACGTAGATATATTTAGGGGTCTTGACTATGGCGTCTGCACGACCAGCGGCACTTTTGACTTCGACTTGGGTGAACTGGCCCCCTGGTCACTGTTCGTCATCGAAGTATAGAATGGGACAAGAAAATTGATAAATCCATAGCGAACCTCGTCGTTGGGAAACTGCAACAGGTAATTACCAAACTCCTTGTCGTAATCCTTTATAGTGAGATACCCGCTCTGGTAGATCAGCGGAATCGGGTTATTAGCTTCTACACGGTACTCGGAGAACATGGAAGCCGGAGCTTCGATACCATTGAGCAGGGTGCGAAGATCATACTCCGACTTCTGGAGCATTTCCACGAGAAAGGTCGGAGTACCCGTCTGGAACCAGTAGTTACTGAATTTGAAGCCATCAAAAACATTGAGCACACTGAACGGGTTGAATACTCCCTCCATAAACTCGCAGAAATGATAACCGTCATACGTAGCCTCCATTTTAGTAAGGGTTTCTTCCCACGTCAGTTGATTGGCTTCCGCCAATTGTTGAAGTTCAGGGGTAAAGGTGTCGATCAGTTCCTGCCGGGTAATGCCACAAACAGTAGCGTACTGGGGCTTCATACTGATGTCATTCAGTTGGTTCAGATCACTGAATACGCTAACTTGCGAGAACTTCGTGACTCCCGTCAGAAATACGAAGCGCAGATAGCGGTCGGCACTTTTCAGCACGCCGTAAAAGGCCTTCAAGGTCTTACGGTAATCTTCCAGCAAGGCATCATTGCCGAGGGCTTGCAGCAAGGGTGTCGTATTCATCCACCAGCACTACCACGCCGCAGCCCGCCTGTTCGGAAGCACGGCGGATAACACCGGAGAAACGCGTGGAAAGAGTATTTTCATCCACACCATTACCATATTTAAGTTCCCATTGGGACAGTTGGTTACTGAGAATATTCTCCAAACGTTTCTTAGAGTCATACTTTTCCGCGTTCAAGTCCAGATGCAGCACCGGATACTTTTCCATTCCGTCTCCATCTTTTCGATGGCAAGACCTTCAAAGAGTTCCTTCTTGCCTTCGAAGTAAGCCTCGAAAGTAGAAAGAAGAAGGCTCTTACCGAAACGACGGGGACGGCTCAGGAAATAAGGATTAGACGCGAAAGCCATTTTCCAAATGAATTCGGTCTTATCCACATACAAATAGTTACCCTTGCGGAGTTTCTCAAAGGCTTGTATACCGATAGGAAGCTTGCGCAGCAATGCATTATATTCCATAAACATCCATTTTTCTTTTTAATAGGTTCAAAGATAATCATTATTTCCCATAATCAATCGCTGATATTTTATCAAATCAATCAATTGCAGGAAAAAGCGAACTTTTTTTGTTGATAGTTACCCCCGATGGTATTGGCAGCTACACAACAATAAAAGTTCTGCATTCATTGACATGTTTCGGCCTGTCTTTTCAAAAGCCTCTCCCAATGCCCCGGCTACTATATAGTGCAACCCACACAGCAAGGGGCAAAGGGAAAGGTTCTTTTTATTTCCTTGTTTTCCGTTATTCCAGTATGTCAAAGAGCGAATTGTAAAAGAAACCATCAAGGCTTCTTTTGAATATTATCCTGCACACATCGTACAGAGAAACCGAATTTCCAGTCGATAGGATGCGTCACAGAAATTTGATTGTCCTGAATCTGATAAATCATCATACCGCTCGTAGTCTTCGTTCCACGTTCAGAAGTCCACTGATAAACCGTATTATTCTTCTTATCCCGGTAATTGCCACCCATTTCACGAAGCGAAACGGCAGGAAAGAATATGGATTTATCCCCATCCGGACCTTCTGAAGTTCCATAGTAAATGAATCCCGAACCCACAAAATCCGGTTCTTGTACTGCACCGGTAATGGAAGATATGGTAGAGCCATTGTAGAACATTATGTTGTTGAACTTCGGTTTTATCGATTCCAGTGCTCCGGTAGTACCATCATTGGCGCCGAATCCTATCCACATACAATACTTGAATGTACCATCATCGTTAAAGATAGAAGGATTATATCCTATAAGTTTCGATTGCGTAATGCCATTGGAGGGTACTCTCCATCCTTTAGGGCAAGGATCGTAAATAGTTTTAGGACCATCCCCATTCCAATTGTAAGAGATATCAGAAAATTGATAATTGTCACCTGTACAAAACGTCAATGGACGCTGTACGAGTTGATCCAAAGTAGTCAACTTCATCTTGTCAATATCCAACGGTTCCCCTACTTCATCAAATATAGTCTTCGTCTCCCTCGTCGTGCCGTCCGCCGCAGCAAAGAACGGATCTTTGCGCCCTCCCTGATAAAGCAAACCGAGAGTGCGCCTACCATCAATCTGGTTATCTTGCATACCTGCCTTGGTAGCCCCCAAATTGCGATCCATAATGACACACTTGTAAAAGGCTCCTGCAGGATCCGTCCACGAAACACCCTGATATACCTGTACCGCACCACCCTGAGTGCCCCTTCGGGCATTGTCAATGGCGACATCACGGGTAGTGGCATCGGTTATTCTACTTGCATCCAGTCCAACCGGCACGTAATCGCTAATCCAGATATGCCAACTCCACACGGTCACATTTGACGCATTTACAGCTTCTATCACTGCATTTCCGCCTTTGGTTACAGGTACTTTTACGTGTACCAATGCATTGTTCAGATCGTTTATATCAGTAGTATTTACCAGATTAGTATGATTATCCGTATCTACCACATACCCCATCACTAAATCACCCGAAGTTCCGGTATCTTTCGTCTGCCACAGTACCCGGACATGGTCGATGGTTTTCGCAGCAGACAATGTAGCGCCATCCGTCAAATAAATATTCCACCCATTAGTACCCGCTTCATGCTTATAAGGGTTGAAACAGATATTCGTACCCGGCAACATCATCAGGCAGTTGCTGGTGGGCACAAGGTTAGTACTGATTACCGGAGTCTGATCCAATAATTGGATGCGACCGTCTCCGCGATAGTTGGTAGAGTTAATATTCAATGTCCAGGCATAATCGGTGTTCTCCAGCAAGTTGAAGTCGGTGGGAGCATCACCACCCAGATAAGCCCGGTAATAAAGACGTTCATTCTTAGTGGCATTATCCACCACCACTTCCGCATACGAAGCGGCATCGGGCGCATTTTCTTTCGTGCGATAATAGGAAGAAGAGGCGGTGGCTGAAACTCCGCGCGCATTGGCAGGTATCCACAAAGTTTTTGAACCGGCTGACAGGTCAGCTGCATCGGTAAGGCGAAAGTAATCGATAAATTCTACAATGGCGGACGGGTATGTCATTCCCCACTCTGTTTGAGTCGATGCAGGAAGAAGCCGGTAAACCGCCGGTACCTGGCAAAACCTGACTTCCTTCAAAACATAGTCCTTATCCGTCAGATTATTGTTCCACGCCACCGTCATCTTCGCCGTCAGGCGCTTGAGCAGCAGGCGGGCATCATGTGCGCCATCCACGCTCTGAATGCCGGCATCCGTCACTTTGACATGGGGCAAATGGAGAATATAGGGCATCTTATTTATGTTCACTCCAGTCGCACTTGTAGTTCCATCGGTAGGAATAGCGTCGAAATAGCTTTTATCCATAGTCAACTTTTGAAGAGCCGAAATGCTATTGCCAAAACTAAGAGAAGTGTTGCCCTCTCCGCAAGCAACAATCACCAACTGACAATCGTCCAATGCATTTAGCGTAATAGTCAGCTTCTTACCTGCATCCGTAGCTCCCGAAAAGCTTTGAGATTTCTTCAAGCTTCCGCCGCTGTCATATTGCAGGATACGAAGTTCATACAAATGATCGGGTTGCGTCAGGCCGCCATTCCCCCTTGTACGAACCGCCGGCACAGGCTGTGCGGAAAATGCACCGCCTTGCGAGGTGTCTCCGCCGCGCGTGTCCGTTCTTCCGGTTGCGGTATATCCGTCTTCTTCATTGGCAAAACCCAATGAGAGAGAAACCGTCACTTGCCGCTCCTCCGGGTGCGACGGGGAGACGCCCAGCTCATTTTCACAAGCTGTGGTGCCCATTAGAAACGTAAGACTCATTATCAGGTATATCCCTTTCTTCTTCATCCCAGCCATATCATTCCGTTTTATCTAAAATCCACTTTTTTGTTAATCGTTTCCACCTCATCGAATACCACCACATTGCCGTTAGTGATGGTGACACGAACGTCACCGCTGTTAGCACCACTGATCTGAACATTCAGATTGTACTCATATCCGCGCTGAACGTTATAGTCATTCATCAGATTTCCGCCCAGATAAATGCAATATTCCACAGCAATAGAATTTATAGCACCGGGATACGTATATGCCGCTTCCAGAACCAAACGGGTACATCCGTCCAGACTGCCACCGTCTCCGGGACCCTTTCCCGCCAAATTCTTTTCGGCAAAAGAGGTGGCCGTACCCGTACCCCTAAGATTTTCACCCATATAGAATGTACGGGGACTTCCCAATGACAGCCCACCACTACCGATATTGACAGCAGTAGTAGATGAGGAGATTTCAGACAAAGCAGGATACTTGGTAGACAAAGCTCCGCCCCCACGAGTATACAAGGCCATTTTCGTGGGAAGAGAGTAGGCCTTCACGCCTGTGACCGATATTTCACCCTTAAAATCGGAAGTTTTCCCCCACTTCAAAATGACGCGGGCAAACGTACGTTGCAGAGGCGCAACAATAACCACCTTTCCTTTGTCAGTGCCCGAAGCCACCGGAGTATACTCTAACGGACCGGTGGTGAGCAAGGTAGGCTCATCTGCAACACCGGGAGTTATTTCTTTAGTTTTTTGCTTCAGCAATGTCTCACTTCCAGTAAAAGACTCGAGAAAATCCGTACCGGCATTAACTATGATATAGAAGCGGCTCTTAATATCAGAAAATTCTGAAGTGGTTACATTGATGATACTTCCATTATTTTCCGGTTCACCAATAGCGCCACCCGCACTCGCCGTACCCGAGAAATTCTTCGCGAACAAAAAATTTGCATTGGAAGCATTATATTGCACCACCCATACATCATTAATCGTTATGCCACTCAAAGTGGGAGTGCGTGTTTCTATATCAATTCTACCCGGCAAACTAAGCCGGAACACAATTCCCCCTTCTTCCCGGACGGGCTCATCATCTACGCAAGCACCCAGGAAACAAACAAACGATATTCCCCAAAGAAGATATACCCATAACCCTATATTCGCTTTCCGCATCATAATCATTCTAAATTTATTAATCTCCTCCAAGACCGTCAGACGATAAATCAACCGTATCATACTCTTTTACCGCCAACGTCAAATCGCTGGGTTTCAATACTCCATAAAAAGTAAGTGAAAAATCAAACTGATAGGTCATTCCCGGCAACAACACCTTTTGTATGGAAGCAGGAAAACTACCGGTATAAGAGTCCGCCCCCTCATTATAACGAACCGTCAGATTTACTTCAAAGTCCAACATTTGCGAACCATCCACCGGCAATACAACCTGCGCCTCGCTAATCCAAGGTTTACTAACCGTTTCACGAGTAAACTTATCAAAAGTAAAAGATGAATTATAGCCGGAAGCAGGCTCCCAAGCCGTATTCCCTAATTTATATGTCAGTGTTTCCGCCAATCCTTTAATTCGAATCCAGTTAGCCTTCAAAGAGGTAACCGGCACGGGTTGCGTTCCATTTTTAGTTTGTACGGTGGTAACCACACGCGCTCCCATCCGTGTAAAAGGCCGTGGCAGCGATACCAGCATGGTGTTTTCCCCCGTCTTGTCGGGTTGCACTACGATACCCTCCATTTTGGTGTACATAAAGTCTCTGCCATTTCCCACCGTGAAAGAACCGTCCGTACTTAATTCCGGTACTTCGGTAGAAGAGTTGTACGACACCAGATAAAGGTCATACGTACCACGGTAAAGAGTCAGATTACCCGTAGCCTTGCCCGGAGAACCGGGAGTCGTTTCAGATTCCTGCACTGTATAGACACGACTATCCAAAGGAGCCCCAAAATTGACCGCCCCCGCCGTAAATGCATAGATACGAAACGTTTTCCCAACAGCCATATCCTCCGTTGTGGAAGTTGTTCCGGCACCATCTGCCCGGGTCAACGCGGCACTGTACAGATTGAATGCCAACGTCACCGGCTCTCCCAAGTCCGGCTCCGTGCCCGGAACCGCATCCGGCAATACGGATTCCCCGGAGCCGCACCCGCCAGTGAACACACAAGCAAGGCTACAATCAACCGGAACCGCAATCTCAAAGTTAAAAGTCCATATTCCATAATCTTTCCCTTCTCCCCCACACTAATCACTTATCACTCCCTCTTAAATTCCTATTCCCGTATTCTGATTGGCGTCATTCTTCCATGCATCAATCTGTACGTTCGTAAGGCTGCCTCCCATTTTGTCTATCGTAATGGCATACACATAGTGGAAACCCGCTTTCCATTGCACCTCATTTACTGCCGCCGTCTCAAATGAATACTCGGGAGAGGTGGGTTCGCCCGTTCCCGTAAGCTCCACCGTGAGACGGAATGAAAGACGGGTTTCTTTGGCACTCATAGGGGCTACCAGAGCACTCACATTAGGTTGACTCTGAGTAGTATTAAGCTCTACGCTACCATTCAGGGTAATGGAGTTGGTAGACGCCAGACCATTCAGAATGCCGTCCTTCAGATTCATGACACCACTGGTACCCGTTTGCAAACGGGCTGTACTGCTCAGCAGTTCTATCTTTTTCAACGTCACCGTTTCTTCCACATTGTTCGACTTCAGCACCCGGAAACTGACCTTTGCCAAAGCATGGCACATGGTGAACGTCACCGCACGGGAATTCTTGTTCACCGTCAGCGGATCAGACTTTCCATACAGGTAATCAGTTTGCCCCGATGCGGTGAAATTGTCTGCGACTACCGTCACCGGAACGGTGTGACTGCCGCTTAAAACATTCGTCACTGCCAAGCCGGAGGGAGAATAGGCATATAAGTAGTCCGATGCCGATTCTTCCACCGTTATTGAGGGCGGAGTGTCACAACTCCATGTGCCATTCTGCAATTTATATACATAGGGCGCATCGGCCAGAGCCGTATGATCGTTATCAGTGACATATACACCGATTTCATTCAGTTGAGTGGCTCCCAAAGCGCGCGTACCCGATAATTCGGGAAGTTCTACCGAACGTATCTGCAAGGCATTGTCCGCCAATACCGGACCGGGCAGCGTTTCCCCGTTGCATGCCGGCAGCATGAAAACAAGGAGTGACATGAGTGATAAATTTATATTTTTCATATTCTTCATTAATCAGGTTGCATTTCCCGCATTTTCTTCATTGTCAGTACCATTCCAATCCGGGTCCTTAGCAAAATCCTTTACGACCACACTGTTGAGGATCAGTTCGCTGGTAGCCGTAAACGTATATTGATATTCGGTTCCCGCCTTTAAGGTCAGGCCTGTACCGGTTTCCTCATAGCTTTTACCGCCCGTGAATGTACTGGCTTTCACCGTAATGGTATACGGGACAGCGGCACCGGGCGAAAAAATGCCCGCATAGGTGTGACGCTTTTTGTTATCGCTACTGTTGGTTTGAAACAGTTGGATGGATTCATTCTGGGATTGATTTCCACTACACAGTCCTTTACCTGTAAGTGTGGTGCCTTGTGCGTCATTATCCGCTTCATAGATTATAATCACCGTTATCTTACAGGCGGCCGGAGCAAAAGTAAAACTGGCGCGATTTCCCTGGGCTGTGGCCGTGTTGGAGAGCTGATTGCTTTTCCAGAAGTTGTCAGCCGTTCTTTGATCAGGCTGTATACCGTCAAAGTCAGAAGGGAAAGTTGCCGTAAACTTTTCCCCGCCCGTAGTCGTCATGGGATTAGCCTCATCAACAGGAGCCCACGTGCCGGTAGCAGTCCGTTTATAATTTATGCCGGAAGATGTACCGAACTTGGCAATCCGGATAACGTCTCCCGCTACAAATGCCCGTTTATCATAATCGGAAGCATGGTCGTCACCCGCGCGGGTACGACCACTTCCTACTTCTGCGGATACATCCAGCGGAAGAGGCGTGCCCACCCCGTCTTGCCCACACGAAGCGCACCCTACGAGTGTACACAGCAGCAGCGTTCTATAAATCTTGTTCTTCATTTATATCTTGTCTTTAATTCTAATCAAATCCTCCGGTATGCCTCACTTTCAAGTCCCACGCCTCTATCTCGGCATTTCCTACGGGAACAAGGATGTCATTCCGAAGCTTCAACGTATATGTATAACTGGTGGATTTCTGCATAGCACAACGAAGCACCACCTTATATGTCACACTATATTCATCCATCACGGTCACCGTTATATCCGTATCCGCAGCCCGGGGGTAGATAACCGCGCACCAGCTATGCTGGCCGGTATCGGGTCGAAAAGGATAGATGGTTTCTACTTTTGTAGCGTCGCCTGTGCGAAGCCCGGAAGCTTGCAGAGTGATACTACTGAAAGCCGGCAGGGAGACGCCACCGCTACCCTGAAACTTGAGGGTAAGCTTCACATTCCCGTGTCCGAAAGCATTGTCCCCCGTAAAGTTCACTTCGGCACCCGAAACAGAAACTTCCGGAGTAAGAAGATAGTTGCTCCGTAGAAAAGCACTTCCATCCGCAGCGGACTGATCGGCACGGATACCATCGTAGGCTACCGGAAAGGAGGCGCGGCAAGTGGTGGCGGGCAGGAAACCTAACCCCGGACTTCCGGTTGTGACCGCCCAAGCAGTGGCAGCCGCATTCAAGGTGTATCCCGAAGAAGCCAACTGAACACCGTTACGACTACATACTACATTTATCCCGTCTCCGGCAATAAAATCGGAACGGTCATAACTGTTCAACGCCACCGCCCGTGTGGACGGAGAATCCGTCGTACCGATTTCGGCCGTCACAGTGAGCGGGGTGCCTTCGGCAACCGGAAGCACGGACTGCTCGTCAGTACAGCTTACCACCGCCAGAAAAGAGGCAACGAGAATAAAGTGCAGTATGTATTGTTTCAGTTTAGTCATTATTCAAATTCTATATATAAGTACTTATGCTCTACGCTATTAAGATGAAAGTCTTTCAGGGTACTTCGCTCTAACCGACAACCGGAGGTACTTCGGTAGAACTTCCCGAAGAAACGTCCGTCCATCCCTTGATGCTTACACTTTTTATGGTTATATCATTCTTGTCGAGCAGCAGTTTATAGGTATAGGAATTACCTTTTGCCCACTCGGCATTGAATAGGTTGGTAGTGGCGGTCAGAGTACGGTCGTTCGCAGAAGTACTCTTTTGCCCCAATACCAGTTTCACGGTCACGGACTGCGCAGTGGCGCCCTTGGGGGCAACCAGTCCGTAAGCTACTCTTGCCGGAGTACCGATATCGCCGGGAAGCTGCGGATTTTGAGCCACTGAAAAAGTAAGAGTGACGGGCGTCGCGGACGAGGAAAAAGCCAGCGTACCGTCATTCAGTTGCAGGGTGCCGGCACCGGCACGGAAAGGACCTTCCAAGCTGATGCTTTTCACCCAGTCATATTCACTATCGGGCACACGCCCCGCCTTATACTCGATGGTGAAGATAAGCCGGGTAAGGGCATGTTGCAGATAAATCATAGGATTGTTATTGTCACGATTCACGGTTATCGAGGTGGCATCGCCCGCAGTAGCGCTTGCCGATCCGTACAGATAGTCCGTCTGCGAACAATCGGTGGCATTAGCTCCGTCAAAGGTCTGCGAGGCAGGCAAGGTGATGGCGACAGTGCGGGTAGTTCCATTGTCCACAGTTGCCAAATTGGACTCATCGGCAGGATACCACGCATAGAGCCGTGCCTGCACGCTACGCAAATTGACGGGACGCGAAGCCGTCCAAACATCCGAACCGCTTACTGTGAACAGGGTGGAAGATGCCTCCGGGGTGGCATAAGCACTATGTCCATCGGACGCCAAAGCCAGACAGACACCAATCGCTCCCACCTGACCGGCTGCCGTACCCGTCTGACTAACAACGGAACGGGTGTCGGCAGAACCGGAAACGGTGTTTACCATCAACTGCAAGGGAATCGTGGCGGCTTCTTCAAAGCCCGGAGCATCCCTGTCTGTACACCCGGCTAAAAGGAGGGTGCAGACAAGGAAACTACGGATAGATATGGACAAGTTGCAATTCATTGTTCGATAGGATTAAAGGCTATTTGATTTCCAAATCACCGTCTACGACTTTTTCCGTCCAGTCAGTAACAGTAACTTTGTTGATTGCCAATCCCTGTCCGCTGAGTTTGACGGTATAGATGTAGTTCTTACCTTGATCCCACTTATCACTGGAGGCCTCCGGTTTCGTTAAGTTTACATCATAGTCAACTTCATCAATGGTGAAAGTAGCTTTCACCTTACTGTCCACTGATGTGGCAGGTAATATCAACATACTAAATTTCTTGGAAGCGGCTGCGGCATCAGCATTGGCAGTAGAGCCCGAGGCTACAGCAGTAGCGCTGGCGGTAGAAGCAACCGTAATCAAAGTATAGCCAGAGTCTGAAATCTTACGGGTATATGTGGCGGCTTGGGCTGTACCATTCGCAATGGTCCCGCCGGAAATCTTCATCGTATGACCATTGCTTTTGCTTAATACAGTATTGCCACTCACATTCTCCAGCTTTATTTGGGTCAATACGCCCGCATTGTGATAAGTGCCGTCATTGTATACACGGAAACTCAACAAGGCAAGAGCATGGTTCATGGTGAGTGTTGCGGTGGTACCTTTCGGACCGGCACCTCTGCCATTGTCCACTTGAGTGGGATTGGAAGTAGCCCACATATAGTCCACTTCGCCCGGTGCGGCGGCAATGAGTTTTTTATTGGCAGCGGTGTTGGCTTCCCAAGCATTGGTGGTTCCATTCCATGTCTTATCCGCATTGCCAACCGAAGTAATAGTATACTCAGACGCAGTACCTGCCCCACCCTCATAAACGGTCAGAGGAATAGTAGAAGATGCCGATGCGTCACCACTGATTTTCAACGCCGTACTTGTGGCATATTCACCATTCGATCCCGGTTTATAAGCAGGATAATACGCATACACGGTAGCATCTTCGGAAGACAGATATATTTTATCAGTTCCGGAGTTGCTCCATTTACCGCTGCTTTGGGTATAAATGGCATAGTTATTCTTCTTGGCATCCGTATTAGTAATCGTGCTCTGCGCATACACGGCAATGTTTTGCATCACATTAGCACCGTTTCCGGTTTGTTCTCCACCATTAATCGCACTACGCGTCAGAGTCACCTTAGGTGATACCTGTAGTTCTATCAGTTCATTTTCGTCCAACGGGACGGATTGTTCATTCTCGCTGCATCCGGTAGCCGCAACCAGTATCCCGGACAAAAGAGCGGATAAATCAATCGCTTATTCTTCATTGTTTTCATTTTATTCTTTTTCTATATAAAGTTTTGCCTATTATATTCAAGGCACCAATTCCTGATCGTCATCCACTTTTACCGATTCCCAGGGAACGGCTGTCACCGAAAGGATGCCCAAAGTAGAGTCCGTAAGCCACAATGTGATTTCGTGGGACATTCCAGCCTGTAACTCCTCTCCGGCAGACGCATCATCGGCAAAGACAATCGGGATGTTCTGAAAATTCCCGAATGAGGTTTCCACATCCAGTGTATATGTTCCGCCCGAAGCCAAAGGAGGTATCAACAAATCCCCTAAAGTGACTATCGTACCGGCGTCAGCAGGAACCTCTACGCCCGCACCATCCTCTCCGGGATGCAGGGACAGTCCCGGCGTACCCTCGAAAGCGGGGATTCCCGTAGCCAACGGCAAGATGACCTGAGGCTTTGCTTCATTCACTTTTAAACCGGTGACAGTTACTGCCTGTCCGCCCGCCATCTTCTTGCGCGCCTTGAATTGCAGACGGGCGAGCAGGTGGTTGAACTCCATAGGCTTGTCTCTCATGGGATCGGTATTCGCCGAAAACCGGTCGCCATCCCAACGGTTGCCACATTGTTCCTTCGCATACAGCAAGTCTTCACTGCCGGTCAATGTATAGAAAACATTGCCACCGGAGGGAACCGCCACAGGAGAAACGCCTACCAGATAAAGCCAATCACCCGTCTCGGGATATTCGGGTGCCTTGTCACTATTCGACAATTTCCAGGTGACGCTGCCATCCGTACCCACCGTTACATCCCGGTATCCCTCGTAGTTTCCCGCGAAACCGGAGTATCCTCCCTGCCGGGTGGTAAGCACCACCGTAGCGTCGAAGGCATTCTCCGGCAAATTATCCGCACGGGTGGAAGCATCCGGCAAAGCATCGCCCGCCGCATGAAGTTCCAAAGGGACGGAATCAACAGGAAGAAGCTTGTCCTCCTGTGAACAAGCGGTCAAGCCCGCACAGGAGGAATAAGCCCCAAAAGGTAAAAGTCTGGATACGTTTCATCAGCATACGATCAGTTGTTTTATAAATCGGCACTGCCGGAAGCGCCCTGTACCCAAGGTTTCACGGTTGCGGTAGTCTTTATCGTAACTGCCGTGTCTGCATTGGCAGGCTCCTGAATGGTAAGCGTTATCTTATGGGATTTACCTTCTTCACGCGCCAGATCAACCTTTGCACCTCCGTCTCCGTCAGTAGTCACGCGGACATTGTTGAAAATCTTCTCGGCACCGTCTACGGTAATCACGACATCCAATATCACCTCGGTATAAGGATTAATCATAAATGACTCACCCACTTCGGTAGCTGTAGCAGCAATAGCCGCTTCGGAAATGCCGGGTACCTTAAAGGTTACAGGAGTGCTCCAGGTAATATCACCGTTAGCTACATTGATAGCCTGAGGAACAGAAGCCTTCTGAACAGCAATGCTCTTCAAAGCGACTTTCTTATTCTGCCATTCACCGCCACCTTGTACGCGCGTCAAAGCAACGGCAAAGTTCAGCTGGGTAGTTTTATGGGTAAACGCCAGATTGTATTTGGCAGTACCGTCAGCATTCTTCTCATCTTTAGCACTACCAACGGATACCGTCGACGCCCACATCACATCCTGCGTACCATCTTCCTGATTGAAGTTGACTGACGCACCGCTATCTGCCACCTTACCTGCCGGAGAAACGGCGGCTATGAAAGATTTGACACCATCGCTCAATGAATAATAGAGCAACTGATTCAATGAAATATCATTGGCGGGAGTAGCGGCTACCGTAAATGAGGCGGCGGAAATGCTGGCACGACTCGTCAACTGGTTACTCTGATCAATTACATTCTTCTCTACTTTCACGAATTTGCTCCAATCGACTTCATCCCCACTGCCATCGCACATCAGCAAAGTGGCGCTTACATTTACTCCGTCCGCTGCAACGGCACGCGACACGGCATTCACTTGTTGTCCCAGATTGATGGGCACTGCATTCACCGGAGCTTCCGGCAGATTGATCTGGTCATTCTCACTGCATCCTGCCGCAATCAATAAGGTCAGTAATGCCACGCTCATTTTTGTTTTCATATTCACGTTTTAATTAAATGATTAATAAATTATCAGTTCACAATTATATTTTCGTTTTACCGTTTATCGCGTTTTATCGGTCTCATCCCATCCCGGAATGTCACCACTGCCGGAACTTCCCGTTTTCCAAGGTACAACGGTGGTCGTGACTTTCACGGGAACCGGGTCCGGCAAGATGGGGGTAGGTAACGTAACCTGTACCGTATAGGCTATTCCACCTTCACTGCCACCACCTTCGAAACTGACTGCCAGGTCGTGGTACGTCAGATCATGAGAACGATCATCATCAATGGAAAGCACCATATCCAGCAGAAATTCGGATTCCGGCTGCACCAACACGTAGCCGGGAAGCTGAAGCGTAGCATTCACAAACGGGATACCTTCTGAATCTTCGGGGGTGGAGTAAATGGTTACGGGAACCGTTTCAGCTCCATAGGATAACTTGCCGTTGCTTAGTGCCAGCGTAACCCGGCTGACAAGCCCCTTGAGTTGCAGTGAACGCATCCGCAGGGAAGAAATGGTGACATCGCCTTCCAGATGAATGGAAAAATCCAGTTTCACCAACAGATGGTTGTACATCAGCGTCTTACCACCTCCGGAAGTGAAAGGGGATGAAAAGGAACCGTTCTGTTCGTCGCTAAGCAACAGATCTTCACTGCCTGTCAAAGTATACGCCAACGTACCATCGGCCGCCAGAGGCACAGGAGGATAATATCCGCGAAGATAGAGCGAAGAACCGTCTTCGGGATAATAACGTACAGGGGTGAGAACGATTTCACCGGCAGTGGCAACACCATCCCACACCTGCGCATAAACGCCGGATGAAGAACCGCAGGCTATGCACACGGGAGTAGCGTCGAAAGCATCGACAGCCGCGCGAGTGCGGATGCCCGTATAAAGCCGGATGGGAACAGGATCGGGACGCGTCTCAAGCGTACGCTCCGTACAGCTACTGCACAACAAAAGCAAAAGTAGCCCTGCATTGTATATATATCGCATCTTTCCTTTCATCGTCTTATTGTTTTGTTCCACCATCGGTAAGTCAGGCTAAAGTTGAAACCAGTGATACCCCAATGTGAAGAAGGGAAATCATGGTGATAATAGGCATGGGGAGGTTCATTATCGTATGCTTTGCCAGAAGCGTCGCGGTAGCCGCCACGAAGCCCGGCTTCCAATCCCCAATGGCGGGAGAGGCGAAAATACAACCCCAGGTAAAGGCCTGCACTCCAATAAGTACCGGTAACGCTGGAGCCATTACGGTCCGAATCACCATCATGACTGGGCTGGTAGTCGAAATCACCCAGCAGACCGTATGCACCCAGGTAGAGCCAACGGTAAGTACCGTCTCCCAGTAACCAGAAACGGGGTTCGAGGCTGTAACCGGAAATCCCCCAGAATTTATGGTTGGTTCCTCCCTGCCAATGACTGTATTCGCCTGAAGCGGAAAGAGACCAGCAACGGGCAAAAAACAGTTCGAGAGCAAGGTTGGGACGCAAGGAAGCTATTTTACCCTCCGAAGTAAGTCCCGTCCATGTAAGAAGGTTCGTCTTCAGGGAAAGAACTGGTTTCGGACGACGGGCATGGGTAACAGGAACCGGAGGCAGAGCCATGTCGGGAACCGGATAGAAGGTTACGCCATGAGCAAAGCGAGTACCCGCATTGGGAAAAGACATTTCACTTTCACTGTGAATGGCTTGCATCGGAGGCGACAGTTCATCGGGATGCGCTGTTTTTTCCTTCATCCGCACCATGCATACCGCTGCATTACGCAGCTTTGGAAGCAGATTCTTATTGATATATTTATAAGCATATCCGCAATTCAACCGACGCAACAGTACCTTGCAGCGTTCTGTATCGGAAACTTTATCAAGTATTTCCAGCACATCGTCACGGTCGGGAACAGAAGCATCCGCCTTTACCAACTGCCGGAGCCCTGTCCAGTCTTCACCTTGTGGACGAATAACAATACGGTATTGATCGAGATGAGGGTATTTCCAAATGAGATATCCTTTCACGGCAATGGCACGACGTTGGGCCAATCGGGCATTGTAACTGACAGCCCCTTCGGGAGAGGCATAGGAGGTAATGGTGATTGTATCGATGAAGGAAACGCAAAGAGTGTCGGAAAACAAAACACGAAATTCATCCAGTGTGCGCGGGTTGTCCATATAGTCATACTCCACCAAAGTACGGTCGAAACGAAAATGCAGCAGTAAAGGCTGACGACAAAGACTATCAGCAATGTTATCCACCGACCGCCCGTCGCTCAAGCCAATAGGATGAGCCGGAGACAGCAGAAGCCAAAAGCTGCTGAGAAATATAAACAAATACCTTTTCATTATAGATCGATCAACTTGATTTCGGACAAATAAAGACGAGTCATCTGGTTTATCACACCCAAACGATTGGCAGCAGCACGATATTGATGATATATCTTCTCTTTAGTGGGATAATTGCAATTCAGATGTTCATCAAGAGCCTCCAGTATATGAAGCAGGGATATATCCATATAGGAACGGGTAAGTTCATACGAGGAAAGTAAATCAGAATATGGAACGTCCTTACGACGAATCAATCCTGCCGACTCAAACTTAGTGAGAATATCAATCATTTCTTGCGGCGCAATCGTCAATTGTGCTGTGCGATAAGGCTTGCCACCGGCATAAATGTCGTACAATATAGCAATCGCCGTTTGTGTCAGTTGTGTGAGCATAATTATAATCTTTAGCCGTTACTTCGTAAGTAACGGTATGCAGAAGGCATTACTTCGTAAGTAACGGAAGCACGCAAATACGGAAAATATAAGGTGTTATAAGAATACGGCGCGCGGTTGAATTACAAATTACGCAAGAATAGAGCGTAGAATATCACAAGTCCATGTTGAAGGTAAAGCGTGGAGAGGAGAATTTATGTGTGTTCTCATAGCCGGAATGGCAATAATATGTCGATTTATGGTTTGCTTTGCTTGTTTGAGTCGTGTTTTCAGTTAAATAATATCCAATTTTGCACTTTATAATTTGTTTTTATCAAATATTTAATATCTTTGCAGCAAGATTACATATCCGTTACTTACGAAGTAACAGCCATTTCAAATCTTACTCCATACATTTTTATTTCCAGTAACAATGTAATCAATAATTATCCGATTTGCTTTTTCCAGTTCATCTCCTTCAAAGCTTTTCAGGTATGTGCGAGTGACTTCCAGAGAAGAGTGTCCTAACCCTTCGGAAATAATCTCTTCCGGTACCTGGCAGTATTTGGCAAGTGTGGCCCAGGTATGGCGGGCAGTGTATGAACTGACCTTTACTCCCTCTACCCCACACAGTTCGGGAAGCTTGGATAACTGCGAATTCAGCTCACGAAGTTTTTCTTGATATTCTTCAAAAGCCTCTTTATCTGAGCAGGTGCCACTAAGAAAGTTAAGAAGATAAGGGGAGTCAGGTTCATTATTACGGTAGCGGTCAATCAGTACCATTGCTTCGGGAACCACTTTCACACAAAGTTCCGTACCCGTCTTCTGGCGATGGCAAGTTAATAGTTCACCATTCAAATCATTTTTATGCAAATGTGCCAGATCCGTATAAGGCATCCCCTGTAGAAGTATCATCAAAGAAAGGGTATCCTGCGCTTGGCATACTTTCGGCGATAACTCCCGATTTCCAGGTCTACGCACCAATTTCTGCATCTGCGAAGCTGTGACGGCCCGTTTTTTCTCCGAAGCAACTCCCGTCTTCAAATTTGCAAACAGACGGAATTCACCTGCTACCAACCCACGGTCTACCGCCCGATTATAGACCGCGCGCAACGCACGAATATAAGTGGAAATAGTGTTGTAGCTCTTCTGCAAATCTTCCAGATAAGTCTGGAAACGACGCAAGGCCCCTCTGTTCAGGCCTCCCCAGAAGATTTCACCACCTCCCACAGATTGAGTAAATGCCCGTAAGGCATACTTGTAGATATAAGCAGTGGCAAAACGCCCCTCTTGCTGCAACTCTACAATGACTTCGTTTATGAAGTCGGTTAAACTGTTTTGCTTCATAATTAATAGTATTAAAAGAAAAAAGCACCACACGAACAACGTCGTGTAGTGCTATGTTTAAAATGACAGACTCTATCTGTCTATGATCTTAATCTTTTTATATTAGAATGTCATTTCACAATCCATCGTTCTATATTTCTGGTACGATTACTGAAATTTACACCGATCTTAAACAATTGACGGAAATCAGACTCAAAAGGAAGAGCGTAATGCTTTTCTTCAATCTGCCGTAAAGCCTCCTCAGCAGTACCTTCAAGCTTGAATTCCATTACGTAAACGTACTTTTCAGTCTTTAGAATCAGATCAACACGACCTTCGGATGTGTGATACTCAGCTTCCGTATAGAAACCTACCAACTTGAAAATGATAAACAGGACGTTTTGATAATGGAGTTCCAAATCACTAATCAGTTCATAAGGAGTATCGGCAAAGAAACTTTGCAAGCGACGGAAGAAAGCATCAGGCTGCCCATTCTCTATCTCACGAACAAATTTCTGTATCTCAAACGGAGCTTCCGCTTTGTTTACCCGGGTATAAAATGGCATTAAAAATCTAATAAATCCTTCTTCAACTTCTCTGTTCGGGAAGCCTAAACTATAGATGCCAAAGCGAGAATTATATCCTTTGATAGTCAAATATCCACTCTGATAAATCACAGGTATGGGACTATCGTCATCATAGATGCTATTAAGTACATCCACACTGGTTTCTTCGTGAGCCATTCGTTCCAGATCATAATTATTATGCTTCAACAGTTCTACGAGATAAGTAGGCGTACCCGTCTCAAACCAATAATTACCGAACTTCATTTTATAAAAGGTATTCAACACACTGAAAGGATTGTAAATGCCTTCAGAATCTTCTACAAAATGATAACCGTCATAACATTCTTTCAATTCGGCACAAACCCGCTCGTAAGTCATCTTCTGCATAGCTGCCAGTTCGTACAGGTCTTCTTCCAGATTATCATGTATTTCTTTCTCCGTCATTCCACAAATGGAGACGAACGGCTCATACATAGAAATATCATTCAAATTATTCAAGTCACTAAAAACACTGACTTTACCGAATTTAGTTACTCCGGTCAATAAGGCGAATCGGATATATCTATCCATTGTTTTGAGCACACTATAAAAAGATTTCAAGGTGCTACGAAACTCAACCTGTAGTTTTCTTTCTCCAATAGCCTGCAACATAGGTTTGTCATATTCGTCAACAAGAATAACAACACCTTCTCCGGTTTTCTTGTAAGCACGTTCCACCACACCGGCAAAGCGCAAAGCGAGAGTAACTTCACCTACACCGGTACCGTATATAGCTTCCCACTCTAGCAATGCCTTATTCAGAATATCGTCAAGACTGTGAGGTGTATCATATTTCCCAATATTGAGGTCCAAATGCAAAACAGGATGTTTTTTCCACTCTTTCTCCAACTGCTCCAAAGCAAGTCCTTCGAAAAGTTCGCGTACCCCCGAGAAATAAGCCTCCAAAGTAGATATAAGCAAACTCTTGCCAAAACGACGCGGACGACTCAGAAAATAATAGCTGCCAGTCTTCACCAACCTGTAGATAAGCGCTGTCTTATCAATATAAAAGTATCCGTTTCTACGAATCTTTTCAAAGCTCTGTATGCCAATCGGATATATTTTATTACTCATGGTTCGTTCTCCTTCTCACATTAAACGACACAAAGATAATAATGTTTTGTGATGAACAGTGTGACAAAATGAAAAACCTTGCGACAGATAGAGCAAATATCAATTCAATTATTTATCTTTGTTAGCTTTTACAAGTTAGCATACAAAAAACAATAACTACAATGAAAGAATTTTTTAAATTTACGCTGGCCACCATCACAGGTATTATCGTGTCAAGCGTCGTGTTGTTTTTCGTCAGCATCCTGATACTGTTTAGTATGCTGTCCTCGTCAGAGTCTGAAACTCAGGTACGCAAAAACTCTGTGATGATGCTCGACATGAGAGGTATGCTCTCAGAACGGAGCCAGGACAACCCTTTCGACATCTTCCTGAGCGAAGATGAAACTACGTACGGACTGGATGACATTCTTTCGTCTATCCAGAAAGCCAAGGAAAATGAAAACATCAAGGGAATTTACCTGCAAGCCGGTTCAATGGGCATAGGATTTGCCTCTCTGGAAGAAATACGCAAAGCGCTGGCTGACTTCAAAACCAGCGGTAAATTCGTGGTAGCTTACGGTGACCAATACTCACAACGCCTGTATTATCTGGCAAGTGTAGCGGATAAAGTGTTGCTGAATCCTCAAGGCGCAATCGGCTGGTACGGTTTGGCTTCTACCCCGACCTTCTACAAAGATTTATTATCAAAGATTGGCGTTGAAATGCAGGTATTCAAAGTAGGTACTTACAAATCAGCTGTGGAACCATTCATTTCTACAGAAATGAGTCCGGCCAATCGTGAACAGGTAACCGTATTCCTGGATGGTATCTGGGGACAAATGCTGAGTGATATTTCAGAATCAAGAGGCGTAAGCAAAGAAAAACTGAACGAGGCTGCCGACAAAATGCTGATGTTCTATCCCGCCAATGACTGCGTGGAATATGGTCTGGCAGATACTCTGGTATACAAAAATGACGTACGTAACTACCTGAAAACAATGGTGGGAATAGATAAGGATGACAGTATGCCAATATTAAGCTTAAAAGACATGGTGAACGTGAAGAAGAACGTTCCGAAAGATAAGAGCGGAAATATTGTCGCTGTGTACTACGCATATGGAGCCATTGACAGCGGAAGTTCGTATGCAGGTAGTGAAGATGGAATTAATTCTGATAAGGTAATCCGCGACTTGCGCAAACTGAAAGATGATAAGGACGTGAAAGCTGTAGTGCTGCGTGTGAACTCTCCGGGCGGTAGCGCTTTCGGTTCGGAACAAATATGGTACGCTGTCACCGAACTGAAAAAAGAAAAACCGGTGATTGTTTCCATGGGTGACTATGCAGCATCAGGCGGTTACTATATCTCTTGCAACGCGGACAGTATTGTAGCTGATCCGACTACACTGACAGGATCTATCGGTATCTTCGGAATGTTCCCCAACGTGAAAGGATTGACGGATAAAATCGGTCTGTCATTCGATGTAGTAAAGACCAATACATACGCTGACTTCGGAGCAATGGGACGTCCGCTGAATGACGGCGAGAAGGCATTGATGCAAAATATGGTGAATGAGGGCTATGAACTGTTCGTGAAACGTTGTGCAGAAGGCCGGGGCATGACCACGGATGAAATCAAGAAGATTGCCGAAGGGCGTGTATGGACAGGCACCAAAGCCAAAGAACTGGGCTTGGTGGACGAACTGGGCGGACTGGACAAGGCTTTGGAAATAGCTATCGGAAAGGCCGGACTGGATGCCTACACAGTAATGTCTTATCCGGGCAAGAAAAGTTTCTTCGATATGCTGACGGATACGAAACCCGGTGGATATATCCAATCTCGGATACTGAAAGGCAAAGTCGGTGAACTTTACAACCAATTCGACTGGCTGAATAATTTTGAGAACTGCGATAAAATTCAGGCACGCGTTCCGTTCGAGTTGAACATCAATTAAAGAAAGGAGTGGATGGAAGAACCGCTGGTTAAGATACACTATTGGCTATACCCCATCTCGTGGATTTACGGGATGGGGGTACGCCTAAGAAATAAACTCTTTGATTGGGGATATTACCGGTCAAAGAGTTTTGACGTACCTGTGGTATGCGTCGGCAACCTCGCTGTAGGCGGGACAGGCAAGACACCACACACGGAGTATCTTATCAAGCTGTTACAACAAACGGGAACAAACGTTGCCATGCTGAGCCGCGGATATAAACGAAAAAGCAAAGGGGTATGTACTTGCTACGGAAGAAACGGATGTAAAGCGCATTGGTGACGAACCCTATCAGATAAAAACCAAATTCCCGGCTATCCGGGTAGCTGTAGATGAGAACCGCTGTCACGGCATTGAACAACTGATGAAATTGGACCACCCCAAAGTAGATGTAGTGTTACTGGATGACGCTTACCAACACCGGTACGTAAAAGCCGGACTGAACATTCTACTGACAGATTTCCACAGGCTTTTTTCAGACGATACCCTACTTCCGGCAGGACGATTACGCGAACCTGAAAGTGGCAAAAACAGGGCGCACATCGTGATCGTGACAAAATGCCCGGAAGATATCAAACCTATAGATTTCAATATCATCACGAAAAGACTAAAGCTGTATCCGTATCAGCAACTTTATTTTTCCTCGTTCCGGTATGGAGCATTAACACCGCTCTTCGGAGAAAAACGCCGAACCCTCGCATCACTGGAAAAAGACGAACAAGTATTACTGGTAACAGGAATCGCTTCGCCTGCACCGCTGGTGGAAAAGCTAAAAGTGCACACACCGCACATAAACTTATGCCAGTTTGACGACCATCATGATTTCAGCAGCAAGGATTTGCAAGCTATAAAAGAACGCTTCGAACGTCTGGAAGGAAAGAAGAAGCTGATTATCACCACGGAAAAGGATGCGACAAGGTTGCAACACCATCCGGCACTCGCCGAAACGTTAGCCGTATTTGTACATTTTACCGATTGAGATAGAATTTTTACAAAATCAACAACATATATTTAACCAAAATATTATTGGCTATGTTAGAGCTCATTCAAGAAACAGCAGCTTACCTGAAAGGTAGGATGCACACACAACCTGAGACAGCAATTATCCTCGGAACCGGATTAGGCAGTCTTGCCACCGAAATCACCGAGAAGTACGAAATAAAATATGAGGAAATTCCGAACTTCCCCGTATCGACGGTAGAAGGACATAGCGGAAAACTGATATTCGGAAAATTGGGAAACAAGGATATCATGGCAATGCAGGGACGTTTCCATTATTATGAAGGTTACTCAATGAAGGAGGTAACGTTTCCGGTACGTGTAATGCGCGAACTGGGTATCAAAACCCTATTTGTTTCGAATGCCAGCGGTGGTACAAATCCGGATTTTGAAATCGGCGACCTGATGATTATTACAGATCACATCAATTACTTCCCGGAGCACCCGTTGCGTGGCAAGAATATTCCATATGGCCCGCGTTTCCCGGATATGAGTGAAGCGTACGATAAAGAGTTAATTCGTAAGGCTAATGCAATTGCAGCGGAAAAGGGTATCAAAGTACAGCATGGTGTATATATCGGTACGCAAGGTCCGACATTTGAGACACCGTCTGAATATAAATTATTCCATATCCTCGGTGCCGATGCAGTGGGTATGTCTACAGTGCCGGAAGTGATTGTTGCCAATCATTGCGGTATCAAGGTATTCGGTATTTCGGTAATTACCGACCTTGGCGTGGAAGGTAAGATCGTAGAGGTGACACACGAGGAAGTGCAGAAAGCTGCTGATGCCGCCCAGCCGAAGATGACAGAAATTATGAGAGAATTGATAAACAGAGCATAATCATGAGAACAGAAATATCAAGCCTCGGTGAGTTCGGCCTCATCCGCCGCCTTACCGATGGTATTGAACTGAAGAATGAATCCAGCCGGTACGGTGTAGGCGATGATGCTGCCGTACTCTCCTATCCTACTGAAAAACAAGTCTTGATTACCACTGACCTGCTAATGGAAGGTGTGCATTTCGATTTGATTTATGTCCCGCTGAAGCACTTAGGCTATAAAGCGGCTGTCGTGAACTTCTCCGATATCTACGCCATGAATGGTACGCCCAAACAGATCACCGTTTCTCTGGCTCTTTCCAAGCGTTTCTCCGTGGAAGATATGGAAGAGTTGTATGCGGGCATCCGTCTGGCGTGCGAAGAATATGATGTGGATATCATAGGAGGCGACACCTCTTCTTCTCTTACGGGACTGGCAATCAGTATCACTTGTATAGGTGAGGCAGACAAAGATAAGGTTGTCTACCGAAATGGTGCGAAAGAAACAGATTTGATTTGCGTAACCGGTGATCTGGGTGCCGCATATATGGGCTTACAATTATTGGAACGCGAGAAAGTGGCTTTGAAAGGTAAGGCTGATATGCAACCTGATTTCTCCGGAAAGGAATATCTGCTGGAACGTCAATTAAAACCGGAAGCTCGCCGCGACATCATTGAGAAACTGGCGGAAGAAGGTATTCAACCCACTTCTATGATGGATATTTCAGATGGTCTATCTTCTGAATTGTTGCATATCTGCACGCAAAGTAAAGTAGGCTGCCGCATTTATGAGGAACATATCCCCATTGACTATCAGACAGCCGTCATGGCTGAAGAGTTCAATATGAATCTGACAACATGCGCTCTTAATGGTGGCGAAGACTACGAACTGCTTTTCACCGTTCCCATTGCCGATCACGAGAAGATTTCTGAAATGGAAGGTGTGAAGTTAATAGGACACATCACTAAACCGGAATTAGGTTGTGCACTGATCACTCGCGATGGTCAAGAGTTTGAACTGAAAGCACAAGGATGGAATCCACTGAAAGAGGAAACTACCGAGAGTGAAGGCGAAAAAGCTGGCGAATAAAGATTTGTAAGAGCAGATAAAGATTTGTGAGAACAAATAAACAGCTGAATTCATTTTTTTCTTAAAACATAAGCGCTGATACTTAGCCACATAGGCAAATATCAGCGTTTTTTATCTCCAAAGCGCTTGCATAGTCCAAAAGTTTCACTACCTTTGCAACCGCAAAAGAGAAACAATGGTGCCATAGCTCAGTTGGTAGAGCAAAGGACTGAAAATCCTTGTGTCCCCGGTTCGATTCCTGGTGGCACCACTTTTAGAAAACGAAAAATTATGAAACCCGCTGAAATACAGTCATTTCAGTGGGTTTTTTCTTTATCCACAACCCGCAGAAATATGCAATTTGGTGCAATTAAAAATTGCCGATTCGGTGGTTTTTTTTGAGTCCCATGGAAAAACCACCGAATTGTATCATATTTCACTAATTCTCAATAATTTGCGTGATTCATTTTTAGGGGTTAAAATATACATTTGTAAACCCTCCTGAATGATGGAAAAAAGCAAAACCTGGTGCAGGTTTTCACATCTGACGAGAAGATTAGAGAAAGAGGTCAGATAACATAAAGAAAAACAAGAATCGGTGGTTTTTTATAGCCGGCGATAATAAAAACCACCGATTTTAACAATTTTCTTCATTCTTCCATTTCCTTCAGGTTTGACGAAACAACCGAATGTACAACTTCAAAAAGAAAATGATCATGAAACAAGGAACAATGAACATTCTATTTTTCGTTCTAAAAAAAAACAAAACTGCTAAAAAATGGCGAAGCTCCGATTCTTATGCGTATTACCATCAACGGACAATATGAAGAAGTAAGAATACAAAGAAGTATTTCTTTAAAGAATTGGAATCCGGCCAAGGGATGCAGTAAAGGAAAAGACAGAGCCTCCATTGAACTGAACAATTATATAGGAGCACTTACTACACGCGCATATGAAAAGCACAAGGAACTGACCTTTGAATCGGCACTGATAACTCCCAAAACAATTTTAAAACGTGTATTTGGAAAGGACGAAACAATCCGAACTTTGATGGGAACAATTAGAGAAGAAATTTCCTCTATGGAGAAGGTTGTTGACATAGACTATTCTCCCGTGACAATCAACCGTTATAAAAAAATGTACTCAGAAAACTTGAAACTTTTGTGCCACGTTTTTATGAGAAGGAGGATATTACATTCCATGAACTTTCCCCTGATTTCATCAAGTCCTTTGACATTTTTTTCTAAAAACAGAAGCCGGGATTATGCCGTAACACAATAGTCCGCTACATGAAATGCCTGAAGAAAATTACCAATATGGCAATAGCAAAAGAATGGATGCGAAAAGACCCGTTTTACGGATATAAGATGGAACAGGACGAGACTGATCCGGTATTCCTGACAAATAACGAACTTCAGTCCATAATGAACAGGGAATTCGATATCCCTAGGCTGGAGCTTGTCAAGGACATATTTTTATTTGCGTGCTTTACCGGTCTGGCGTTCGCTGATGTTTCCACATTGAGACCGGAACATCTGGAGCAGGACAATAACGGTGACTGGTGGATAAGAAAAGGACGTGTAAAGCTTGAGAGAGAAGAAGAAAGTCAAGTTCCATAGCCAATATTCCGCTTCTTCCTGTTCCATTGGCAATCCTGAAGAAATATGAATCACATCCGATATGTCTTCAGCAAGGGACATGCCTTCCTGTTGTCTGCAATCAGAAGGCAAACAGCTACCTGAAGGAAATTGCGGACTTCTGCGGCATCAAAAAAAGAATCTGACCACACATGTGGCCCGTCATACGTTTGCTACTACCGTCACACTGGCAAACAACGTTCCATTGCAGGAAGTATCTGCCATGCTCGGACACGCTTCTACAAGAATGACACAGCATTATGCAAGAGTCATGGACAGAAACCTCAAAGAAAATATGACTATTGTAAGGGATAAAATGGGATTATAAAAAGATCAATTACCAGTCTGTTAGGACAAGTGTCAGACCATTATTTCATTTCTTACAGCAAATATCGCCCTTTGCCACTGACTGTGCAAGGCGGCCCTGGCGGGCTGGTTGGCTGGAAAAAAATCATCCTCGCTTCGCTCCGGTATTTTTTTCCGCCAAGCCTTGCACCGGTCATTGGCAAAGAACAGCCGGGCCAGTAAGAAATTGAAATACTGGCTCCACGGAGCCGGTCATGTCTAATTTAAATAAAAGAATATGACTGAAGAAGTTGGAAAGAAGGTATGTGAAGGTACAGTAGCAGACCTCATGAAGGACAAGACCGGAAAACAGACGGTTGTCACGTTGACAAGAAAGAACGCTTACCGCGTGAAGAAAATCAGAGAACAAGGGACGGACGATGAAGCCGTCCTTTTTCATTTCCGTAAACGCTGTACGGGAATGGGCTCCTATGTACACACCATCGAAGCGGCAGACGGAGAAACAGAACTGCATCCGAATGAATTTGAAAAATGGGAAGCCGTGGAATTCCTGTATCCCGGTTATCTGGAAGACCTGCTTGATGCTGCATACAATGCGTACAGGTGGAGTTCCTTCGAACCTGAAGCAAGGGCGGAAACAGACATCATGCAATATGAAAAACAACTTGTAGAGGATCTGAAACAGATTCCGGAAGAAAAGCAGAACGAGTATGTCAGTGCATACCACAGTAAGTTCTCCGCCCTGTTGGGCAGTCTCTCACGATGTGCCAGTCCGATGGTGACAGGACCTGCCAAATTCAACTGCCAGTGTAACAACAAGGCACTGGACGCATACCAGAACAGATTTGATGAATTCCACGACTGGCGTAACCGTTTTAAGTCTGCCATGAAAAGGATGAAAGAGGCTGCAAAACCGGAAGAACAGAAGCAGGAGGAGGCATGGAACCGCCTGAAGCGTGACATTGCAAGCAGCGCACAGACCATCCATGATATTGATACAGGTAAGGCAAGAGGATACAGCCGTGCCCTGTTCGTCAGCAGTATCCTTAATAAGGTAAGCACCTATGCAGGAAAAGGAGAAGTGGAAATCGTGCAGAAAGCGGTGGATTTCATTACAGACTTCAATGCACAATGCAAGAAACCGGTTATCACTCCACGGAACCGTTTCTTCCAACTGCCGGAAATGGCACGCCAGGCCAGACTGAAACTTCAGGAAATCAGAGAACGGGAAAACCGTGAACTGAAATTTGAAGGCGGAACACTGGTATGGAACTATGAGGCGGACCGCCTGCAAATCCTGTTTGACAGCATTCCGGATGACCAGAAGCGCAAGGAACTGAAATCATACGGTTTCAAATGGTCGCCGAGATACCAGGCATGGCAACGGCAGCTTACACAGAATGCCGTATATGCAGTCAAAAGAGTGTTGAACCTTCAAAACCTATAAAACATGAAAGACCGATTGAAATATGTAGTCGATTCCCGCTACTTCGACGGGACATGCCTGACCAGCATGAGTGACGGATTCCGCAATGACTATGGCGGGGAGACAATCGAAGAACTGCGCACAAGGGAGAATAATCCTTTCCTGAAAGTTATATCAGCCACAGAACTGGACAAGATGCTGCGTCTTTACCATCAGTCCCTCTCCGAGCCGTTCAGGGAGATCACCGAAGAAGACTACTATGACCTGCTGGATGTACTGCCACCATTGCGCATGAGACAAAACTCGTTCTTTGTGGGTGAACCGTACTACGGGAGCATGTACTCTTTTTCTGCTTCACCCGTGAAGGAAGATACTTCAAGGGGTCTGCGCTCCATACAAACCCCACAATCAGAACTGGACCGTCAGATAGACCGTCATATGGGAGTCATCAGCCGAAAGGCAATAATCTCCAAAGAAGGAAAGGACGGGAAAAACGGTAAAGGAATCATTCCCTATTATTTTTCACTGGACGGGAAACAACCCCTATTCATCTGCAATCTTGTCATCCAATCAGATTCCGTACAAGCAAGGGCGGACATGGCCACAATCCTGAAGAGTCTTCGCAAGAACAATTACCTGCTATACAAAGGAAAAGGAAAGTACGAAACTCCGGACGAACTGATAGACCATGTATCCGGAAAGAAACTCACCCTTGTTTCCGACGGACATTTCTTCCAATATCCTCCAGGCAGGGAATCCGCAACTTTCATCGGACACATCAAGGAGACATCAGAGGAATTTCTTTTTCCGGATCTATGACCGTGAATATTTCCTGTATCTCCTAAAAAAAGACTGAGGACGGTAAAAAAAAAGGAGTCCGCACAATATATAACGAATATCAAATCATAACATTCTGGGAATACGGTAACATGACTGCCGTATTCCCTCATAACAACAATACAAGTATGGACAAATCAAACACACTATACTGGAAAACAGCCACAAATCCGGCTGAGCGCATTGAAGTCAGACTGGTTCTGAACAGTTATACCGACAATGACAATCTGTATGCAGGACTTGAATCCAGGTCCAAAGTGAATCCGGAAAGCTGGGAATCATACACGGACATCACCGTCAACTTCAATTCCCTTCCCCCGTTCCATGCCTATGTGGACAACCGGGACTGCAACAGACATGTGCATGATTTTCTGACCAATAACAGAATAGCAGAGCCTGCCGGATTTGAATATCAGGGATTCAGTATGTTCCGCTTCAATCCTGACAGGTTGAAGGAACTCGCACCCGAACAGTTCAAGACAATCAGCGCCAAACTGCCACCACAGGATGATATGATAAAGGACATCATCTATCAGGAAAGACATTTCCCTTTGAGAACTGTTCAAGACATTCACGGAATATATCTTGTTTCAAGCAAGGAACTGGAAGAATCTCTGATCGAAGGAGTACGGAACCAGGATGCTGCGGCAAATGAACTGCTGGATGGCATCTGTCTGTTCTGCTCCACACAGGAACTGCGCTATCTTACGGATGCAGAACTGATAGAAACAATCCATGCACAATAAAAAGGAGGAACAAATATGAAAACCGGAGACATTGTATTTCTGAGACGTCCCTATAAGGGATACCGTGCCGTCGAACTGATAGAAAGACTGGAATGCCGCTGGCTAGTCAGGATTGTCGAGAGCGGTCTTGAACTTGAGGTCTATGAAGATGAACTTATATCAGAATTCTAATACGGACAAAGTGTTATGGAAAAATATCAGTTTGCATTCCATTCGGAAATAATCGGCTATACATCTCTCCATATCGGCGAGGTCAGAAAAGCCATACACAAAAAAGTGGAAAAGGAAAAGTCTCTGCCGCCATAAAGAATGATATTGAGCTGCACATGTACAAGGTGCATGACGGCATACCGGTTCTCCTTAACACCTGCTACCTGTACGATGAAAAAGGATGTATGGTACACGGAAGTATCAAGGGAACCAAGGATTATCTGCTTGAGACATGGAGATACCATACAAACAGACATTCCAAAGGCAACGGTTCCACAAGAATCAGGCCCTGCACGACAAGCAGGGCTTTTTCGTTTGTATAACTCTTAAAACCAGGAATCATGAACCAGACATTACAACTTACAGACTATATTCCACAGTATGTGAGTCTTTACTATGTGGATTATCGGGATGACCTTGATGAGCATGAAGACATCCAGGAGGAATGCGTCCGTTCCAACAATATGGAAAAGCTCTATGAAAAGGCATACGAATGGTATGAGGAGCAGGAAGGCTCAAACATGCACGACTATCTGGAGGAGACAAGAAAGAATATGGAAGCGGACAATCTTGCCGGAGAGTTTGAAGAGCATGAAGATGAAATCAGGGAACTTATCTACGACCGGAACGATTCCGACCCGGTAAAGGACCTGATACGCAACTCGTCCGTCACTAATTTCTTCTATTCGCTCGGAGTGGAAATCAGCGGATACCTGACCGGCTGTTCACTGCGGGGAGAATCGGTCGCCATGGCCTGCCATAAGGTACGCCGCGCACTGCATCTGAAAAAGGGACAGTTTGACGAGAAGATAGAGGAACTGGTAGGGAATGCCACATACGGCGGAGAACTGCGCATCTACTTCAACGCCATGTTTGACAGGCTCATCAGCAAAGACCCTGAGAACGATTTCAAGAGCATCCGTTTCCACGGGAATGTAGTGGTGGCCATTGCCGACAGCCGGAACGGTTCCGGACATCATGTACGGATTTCGCTGGACATCACTTTTCCTTTCCGAAGGGAGAACCTGTTTGTCGATTCACAGGTACACTATTCCTATGCCAATGAAGTCTGCGGCATGATACCAATGACTGGTGCGATTCCACAAAATGGGAAACGGGCATGATACCTTTTACCGGATCTGTCCGTAAAAGCCGGATGGCTGAATACAAGAAACAGGAAGCCGCTTACGAGCAGACATTCCGAAGCGGGAAATGCACCTTCGGTGACATGAACAACAAACGCCACCGTGACGTACGATATTCGAATGAATATCCTGCCGGATGCAGATGCCCTCATTGCGGCACTTTCTGGATTGACTGAAAAAACATTTACTAACCAATAAATTCAAACGATATGAAAATCTGCTGTTCACAAGAGCATTACGACAAGGTCGTACAGTATGCAAAATCCATCAATGACAAGACCCTGGAAAACTGTCTTGAACGTCTAAAACAATGGGAGAAAAACGAGAGCCGTCCATGCGAAATCGAACTCTATTACGACCATGCGCCGTATTCGTTCGGATTCTGCGAACGTTATCCGGACGGGAATACAGGCATTGTCGGAGGACTGCTGTATCATGGAAATCCTGACGAGTCCTTTGCCGTCACCATGGAACGTTTCCACGGATGGAGCATACATACCTGACATATATGCGACAGTCTGTATTGGGGAGCCTCATGCAATATGGGGTTCCCTTTTTTTATGCCGGAGACATGATGACAGCATCCTCATTTCTTGCTGCAAAAATAGCTGTTTGCCGCGCAACTCCCGCAAGGCGGCCCTGCCGGGCTGGTTGTCTGGAAAAAAATCATCCTCGCTTCGCTCCGGTATTTTTTTCCGCCAAGCCTTGCAGGGATGCGGGCAAACAGACAACAGGGACAACAAGAAATAAGAATGCCTGTACCTTACAGGCAGACAATGTATAACAATAAATATCAGAAGTCATGATTACAGACCAGAAGACACAGAACAGGCTTCACGCGGAGACTGGAACAGAACTGTTCTCCATCAGACTAAGGAAGGAAGCCGTCACAAGGATGCTGGACATTCTGAAAGAAACTCCGGAATACCTGCAGGTTATGAACCATATACCGGCTTATGCCATGGATGACGATACGTCAGAATGGTGGAATTCCGAAGAATCGGAAAATTTCATGAACTCACTCCTGGAAGTGATGGAAAGCTATACTCCGGACGGATACAGGTTCGGACCGAAATCCGGCACGACTGACCTTTACGGCTACTGGGAAAGCAAGACCGGACGGACAACCCTCTTCCATCTGCTTTTCAGTCTGGAAAGCGGATATGAATGGGGAAAAGGTCTTTCCCATGAGAAAACGGACGCATTCTACAAGGAAATAAAAGAGAAATTTCATGGAGAGGGATTCGACACGGACAGAACAGGCTGTACATCACAGGCCATGTATCTTGTAAAAGGAAAGACACGTCTGTACGTGCATCCGATGGAAATAAGCGGCTACTGTGAAACACTGCATATTCCACAGATTACAGCCATACTGAAAAAAGGAGGCCGTACATTCCGTCTTGTAAAGGATACGATAGCGGAAGAGGTGTATTCCTTCACCGATGAAGAAGAACTGGAATATTACCGTGCCAGATACGGAACGTGCATCCACCGGAATATTCTGGATGCCTTCAGCAACCGCCACGCAGGGAAAGAGGACATACTTTCCATGATGGCATCACGGATAAATGTGGCTACGACATCACATCTTCACGGTATCGGATATGATTCACCGGCATACAGGTTTGTGCATGAGGCATACGACAGACTGGTAAACAACGGAAAGCTGAAGGAGAATGCCCGGGAAATCGGTTGCTGCAACATCATAATGGCCATTTCAAATACCAACGCAATATGAGACTGAATTACAATGACATGCTGCTTCTGGCAATATGGGAATACAACAGGAGACAGGACGAGGATCTGACCCTGGAACTGTTTCAGGAAACATTCGGACAGGTTCCCGGCGCACATTTCCATGACAAATGGGTGCATTATTACAACAAGAACCTGCTGATGATGGCCGCCTATTTCAGGGGTGAGGAAGAAAACGGCCAGAAATTCTGTGATATGATCACCCGACAGGTTGAACGCTATACACAAAACAGGAGGAGAACAGGATGAATACAAAGATACGATATGACCTTGACAGTCTTGAACTGGCAAACGGTGACTTCGGGTATCCCATTACAGAAAAGGAAGTACGGAAAGTGAACCGTATGCTGGAACTGATTGAGAATGTCCGAAGCAGGCAGATGTACCCGACAGAAGGAGACTGCGTTGAATTTGTCTCACGTTCGGGTGACTATTTCGGAAAGGCCCATATAGAACGGATAACAGGCAAATATGCGGATATATGCCTGATACCGGAAACGGTATTCTGTTTCGATGACATGGGAAAAGCCGCCTATGATACCACCGGAAGCCCCTGGACGCAGGTCAATATCCGGAACATGAAACCCGCAGGTACTGAAATCCGCATATTCAGGACATGGGGATTCGGGAAACGCAGCAATACGGGCAGTCTCAGGTTCGACGCTCCGGTCAGGAAATGGAAATACAGAGAACCGGATCCGTTATATGACGGTTACACCACCCGTAACTGGTTCCGCTATCATATCATGAAACACCGGGACAGGGAAAGGACAGGCGAATACACCTTCCGCAGCGATTCATTCACGCTGTACAGCCGGAGCGAGCTGGACGAGTTGGCCGCAATCCTGAAAGGCAGACTCTACAAGGGAATCCTGCCTGACTCTCTTGTACTTTGGGGATACCGCATGGATATTAAGGAAATATCACGTGAGCAGTGGAACGGTATGGGACAGCACGGACAAATCCGCATGAAATTCATGGGATACGGTCCCGTCAGAATACACACGGACAATGAAAACCATACCGTAACAGTATACAGAATCAACGACAGTATATAACCAATTATAAAATTAAGGAATATGGCACGATATGAAATCTCCAACGAAGTCAAGCCGCTCGACAGGCTTATCACAGGCTTTGCCTCCTCATGCGGCTATGAAATACAAACCCCCGTATTCAACGACCTGCTGCGTTTCATCATCCACGGCTTCTCTCCGGGAGCACCGCCAATAAGCAACTGGAAATACAAGCGTCAGCAAAATGCCTCGTTCATGGAAATGACAGCCGAATGGACACGTATCATGCAGAAACAAATCGGCAGGTCAGGCTGGTTCGACGCTTTCGGTGAACTCCACATGGCTTACTGCTCAAAACCGGGACAGCAGGCAAACGGACAGTTCTTCACGCCGTCACATATCTGTGAACTCATGGTCATGTGCGCGGCAGGTAAAAAAGAGACCGGACAGAGGATGGGAGATCCCACATGCGGCAGTGGAAGACTCCTGCTGGCATACCATGCACACAATCCGGGAAACTATCTGGTCGGAGAAGACATCAGCCGGACCTGCTGCATGATGACCGTATGCAACATGCTTATCCACGGATGTGTCGGGGAAGTGATCTGTCATGACAGTTTCCAGCCGAAGGCATTCACCGACGGATGGAAAGTCAACCAGGCACTGCCCTTGACGGGAATACCTTCTATAAGACGCATGAAGGAAGAGGAATACAGGAATCCTCTTCCGGAAAATATCGGACGCTTCAAAAGAGGCAGTCCGTATCATCAACCTATTGGACAAATAATTACCAACCTTTTAAAAAAAATATAATTATGGAAGCTTTAGCAACATTGAACAATCAGAGACAGTTTGATTTCCAGAACAACGGAATCGAAGTAATGGACCTTGAAACACTCCAGCGTACCTACAAGGAGAACGACATCTACGGCAATCCGGTCAGGGGTATCTACCACTACCAGGTCATCCAGCGCATGACGGACATCTGCCGCCGTCACAACCTGAACTACGAGGTGGAGGAAATCTTCGCCGCCCAGAACAAGAACCGGACACGGCCCGGAGTGGTCATCCTGCCGCAGGTGGAACAGACCTATGGAGAGAAGGCGGTAGAAGCACATGTACTGCGAAGAATCTTCACCACCATCCGTATTCTCCTGAACGGGGATACCGATGAACTGACAACCACACTCGTGGTAGCCTACCATCAGGACGGTATCCAGGCGGCAATAGGTCCCTGTGTACGTATCTGCCACAATCAGTGTATCCTTTCACCCGAACGAAGCGTTGCCAACTATGGCAAGGACAAGGTGACTACCGAGGAACTGTTCGGGAAGGTGGATGACTGGATGCGGAATTTTGAGCGTAACATGGATGCGGACAGAAGCCGAATCCAAAGGCTCAAGGAAAAGGTGTTGACACCCGGTGAATTATACATGATCATCGGTATGCTGACGGCTCTGCGTGTATCGCATGACAGTGCAGACAAAAGACTGGCATCACAGGTGGACACCTATCCACTTAACCAAGGACAGATTTCCGTGTTTACGGAAGAACTGCTCAAACTCTCACTTGAACAGCCACGCATTACAGCGTGGGATGTCTACAATGTAGCGACAGAAATCTACAAGCCTGGAAAGACTGATTTTCCTGCCATGATTCCACAGAACGGAGCAATGGCCGATTTCCTGCTTTCATATAACCAGAATTAAAACCTGAAACCGAATACGACAGGCCCGGTTCCGTCACCAGCGGAATCGGGTTTTGTCATTTATCAACCCGAATAATCAGATAAGATATGGCAGCAAGTAACAGAATAAAGGCTGAAATGTATATCCTTTTCAGCTGCAACGCATGGCACGAATACAGTTCATTCGAGCCAAAGGCGGTCTTCTCTTCCATAGAAAAGGCAGCAGACTTCCTGCAGAAGAACAGAAGAAAACTGAAACTGGAGGAAGATGACGTCGAATGTTTCAGACAGCACAGTCAGACTCAGGGCAGAAATACCAATTACCTGGTACAGTCCTGTCCCTATAATCCAGTCCGCGCAAGAGACTTGGAATGACAAAGAATCCCATTCATAAACAATCATATAAAAATATACGACTATGACAAATGATGAAAACACTTACATCGGAATGTCCCTGCCGGAAGGAATTACGGTACATCACCGTTTTTGAAAAAGGGGATTTTGAAAACTGCGGAAGAATACTCAGGACATTTTACCGGACGGAAGACAGGGTGAGAAAACTGCTTGCTTTGGGAAACCTGCTCCATCTGGGAGGAAGCCTGTCATCAAACGAAAACAAGACAAGCTGTTGGCCTTTGAATAATGGGAATCCCATTCACGAAGCAAAGGAAATATCAGGCAAGGAAAAGTTTTTCCTGCTCGGTGCCTGGACTTACCTGTATGAAAATGGCAGATGGTTTCTGGGCTATGAAGGAAAAATCTATGAAATCAGCAATCCTGAATTTTCTGTCTTTGTTCCCGACAAGGACCATACGCCTTCCCCTCTGGACAAAGGACTTTCCTTTGCCGTAATCGGCGAAACGGGTAAACTGGAATTCACTCCGGAAATTGTCAACGGATGGGATACCTGGAGAAGCCTTCCCAAAAGAGTCTATGAAAAAGGGAAAACGGTATATGTATTCCGCAAAAACACAACTTATAAAAAGTCATCAAACCTAAAAAAACTGGAATCATGAAAGAAATCAATATGACAAAGGCTATATCATGTATGCCGGACAAATTCATCACAATGGAAATGGTTGAACTGGCCGCAGCCGAACACCGTCCGGAACTGGTCAACTATCTGCCGGAGAAATATATTACTTCTGAAATACTTGACAGTATATTATTCAAAACAGATGATTACGGATGGCGTTCCTGGCAGCTTTCGAAGATACCTGAAGAAAAACGTAACCGCCAGATTTGTCTAAGGGCAATAAAGGCCGAAAAGAGTAATTTTCCTGACATACCGGAAAAATACAGGAACAGTAACATACTTGAATCGCTGTTCGCACACAGGAATTTCATGCACTACCTGCATCTGATACCTTTATCATCATGGAACAACGGAACAGTCCGTGATGCAATATACTCCCTTTACCATAACGTACAGCAGGACAACGGGTTTCCGCTACAGCCCGGACAGATACGAACAGCAGTTCTGACCACAACGAAAGAAAGCCATTCTTTCTTTCGTTCCCCAAAAGGCGAAAGGTTTCAGACTTTGGAAAGGACTGCTACGCGACGGACGTATAGCAACCCAAACAATCGACAGAATGACGCCCAAATGTTTCAAACAGGCTGCATACTACAGGGAATGGGCCATACGCTGCATCAGGGAAGTGGATACATGCTGGCTTGACTATGACACCGTATGGAAGGCCATCTGTCACAAGACAGGCAACCTACATGGCATTTTCGATTCATACGGACATTACGAATGGTTCTCTAAACATGCGGATGATGCCATGGCTGACAAAGCAATGGAGCTGGAACCAAACCTGTTTTACAGACTTCCCGGACGGTTCCGGACACCGGAAAGACTTATTCATGCACTTGAAGCGAAAAGAGAAATCAACAGTTATAACTTCCATCTTGAGCCGAACCTGATGACGGAAGAGGTCTGTATGGCACTGGCCAGAGGAGGGATTCGTTCTATCCGGATATCCCGTCGGAACGCTGGAACAGGAAACTTGTGGAATATTTCATTGAACACGGCCATAGTCTGTACTGGCTTCCCCAACTGCCGAAGAGACTACAGACCAGAAATCTCGCCGAGAAAGTCCTGAAGGAGAAACCCCAATACTTCCATTATCTGCGGATGGAATTCATCACACCTGAAATGTCCAGGCAGCTATGTCAAAAAGACCAGGATAATATCCGTCATTTCAAGGAACGGGCCATGGAGTTCCGGAAATATACAGGACTTCCGGATGAATTCTATGGATGTGAAACGGATTTCGAGCATATCAGGGACCGTAATGACAGCCGCCGATACTGCCGGATAGGATTGACTTACATCGCCTTGCAGAAATGCAAACGCGGATGGCACGAAAGTGAATACTATCTTATCATGACACGCCATCAAAACCGATATATGCCTGCCGAAACAGTGTTCAGGAAACAGATTACTACATTCCACCGGACATGGCTGGAAAAGACAATATGTGACAACGACCCGCAATTCCGGATTCCGAAGATTCAAAAGGACTTGAAGGATGTACAGGCCATGCGGTATTATGAGGTGAAACATATCCGTACCATCCTCGGATGCGAAATATACCGCAACTCATTCATGGGACGGACTGTGGAATACTGTATCCGCAAGGACGGACTGACATACCATGACAGGAACATGGAAAGGCTCGCTTCCGGCCTGCAATACAAGATCCGCCGGTTGAAGGAACAGGCCGTTCTCCCCAAAGGAACGGATGATTCGATGGAAATCAGTGCCGAAACGGTACACCGCAACATGGGGTATTGTCTGACCGGAATAGAAGCCTTTGCGGAAGACTACGGACTGGACGTAGCCAGGACCTATACCCTGAAAGAATTGAAAGACGTTATCCATGAACAGGGATACAAGCCTTCACTGGAGAAATACAAAAAAGAAGTCCAACATCTAAACCTTATCTGAATATGAATATTTTCCAAAAAAAGAATTGAAAACCTGTGCGATGAAATCGTCGGCAGGATACTTGCACTGATGCAGGCAAACTCGGTTTCCGAAGTAATGTTGACAGACAATGACAATCCGGTTTTCGTAATCCTGTTTGACAAGACAGGTGATCCGTGCGAATGCTCCGTACACAAGGTAACTGCCGTCGGAGAAGGAATCACACTTGAAGTCCACGATAAGATTACCGGAGAAAACTACAAGGTCACAAGCCGCCATGAGGCGGCTCTGGCCAATCCGGTATGGCTTAACGACATTCTGGAAGCCATGACAAATATCTTCCATATAAAAAGAAGATAATGTCATATGCTGCAAATGCGGAAGTAGGGACGTAACCTGTGAAGCGATGATAAATCCCAATACAAAGGACTTTGACCATTATACGGATGACTCTTTTCAGTATGGGTGGTGCGACAACTGTAAATCCGGAACAGTCATAAGCGACACATCTGAAGTAAAGAAAGGGAATATCGCAGAAATATAAGGAGTTTAAAGATACTTACAATACCGAACCGCAACTGGCCTTATGCCGTATCATCTGGAAAGATGATATGAAAGAAACGGAAGTTTCCATAGCACTCGAAAACATTCCGGAAGAGCATGATGATGCCATCTTCTTCTATTGCGACAGCCTGTCCGATTTCATGGCGTTGGCAGAATATGGAGGAGAAGACTTCATGGTTACGGAATGTTTTAGCTTTACCGGCCTGGGAAATGAGGAATAATTTATTTTCATCTTTTCAAAGTTGCCTGATATGTAAACTTTTTTTATATATTTGCGGCATGAAACAGGAACGGACCATATCAGCCTACAAGAATTATTTTACGGACTTCATCTCGTCCCTCAAAAAAGAGGAAGCCCGTAAGATATACTATATTCTTGATATGCTGAAAGTACAGGAAAGGGTAAGCAGCAAGTTCGTGAAGTATCTGCGTGAAGAGCTCTATGAGATCCGTGTCTGAATATGGAGGCAACATCTTCCGGGTATTCTTCATATTTGATGACGGGAACATCGTAATCCTGTTCAACGGATTTCAGAAAAAGACACAGAAGACACCGCCTTCTGAAATAGAAAAGGCATTAAAGATAAAGGAGGAGTATTATGAAAGCAAGAAATGAAAACCTGACCAGCATCGATGCTATCATGGATGCGGAATTCGGCAAGCCGGGAACACCTGAACGTGAGGAGTTCCGTAAGGAAGCATACGCCTACTGCATGGGACAGATTATATGCGATGCCAGAAAGAAGGAAAAGATGACCCAGTCCGAACTGGCTGAAAAAATCGGGACCAACAAGTCCTATATCTCCAGAATAGAAAAAGGTATTGTAGATCCGGGTATCAGTACGTTCTGCCGTATCATTGATGCACTCGGATTGAAGATTGAAATTGTCAAACCGGTATTGTGATGGAAAATTATCAGGAAAAAGCCAGGGAAAACTTTTACCGTAATCGTCCATACGGCATTCACATTGATTATGTCCGGAAAGGATTTGTACTGTTCAATCACTATACAAACTGTCTCGGAAAACAGGAAACCGGTTCCATCGAAGAACTTTCCCTTGAAAAGTTTAAGGATGTGGACGCGATACCATTGAACGGGAAAATTATAAAAAATGGTAACCGGACAACAGATATCTATTTCTATACAGACGATTCAAATCCTTACAAAAACATGAAGCTGGATATGGATGCGTTAAAACAGTATAACCGATTCATTTATCCCCTTTTTTTTTTTTAGACAGGATATTATAACGAGACAGCCGTGAATCATGGTAAATTCACGGCTGTCTTTTTCTATGGCATAAACAGTAACCTGTATTATTCTTTTTCCTTCTCCTTTCTATTGACGGAATCTTCTTTCCTTTATAGCGACAATATCGTATGAAGTCCGCATAGATGTCCCGATTCCCGGCTTCCAGTTTCCTTATCAACGTGCTTTTGGGCATTCTGCCATAGCCGAGTAACTTATATGGTCCCACCTGGTATGCCAGACACGCAACTAAAAAGTGAATCCTTTTCCCAGATGTCGGAATAATGCACACATTTCCTTCAGATCATTTTTCAAAATACTGTCTCCCTCACTTTCTGTCAGCGTGGCGGGAAACTTTTCCCCTTTTCTGATACGGTGACCGTATGCAACATACGGATGATGTTCCGGACCATGCCATCCTTCATATTTCTTGATACACTTGACAGCCGTTTCCCAACGTGAGTCTTCCACATTCTCCCTGTGCCCGCAGGGAAGTTACCGTCAGGGCCAGTACCACCAACGGCAGTACTGACCTTAGAGACCTTACGGTTATTATAGGACACCTCCTTCCTGAACTGACACTGAATCTTCCACGGCATCCGTCTCTTCATCACCTGCATTGTTGAAGTCAAATTCCATTTCTGTCATGTTTCCCCAGTTGTCCTCTACAACGACAATGAAGTTCTGCGCCTCGTCACATAGTGAAGTATAATACAGCCTGAACTTCCGGTTCTCCAGCAGATAACGGTCATTCGGCTTGAATTCAAGACCGTTGTCCAGTTTCAGGGAACCTTTCCCGTCATACTGGAAATAACGGATCGTATAGACCGTACCGTCAAAATCGCCCTCACTTTTGAGTTCACATCGTATTTCCGCCGTCTCATTCCTGTTCAGTTCCTTTGGAACCGGCATTGTTTCCACGGTAAACGGATAACTCTGCTGGATTTCCAGCTCGGATTCGCACGAGGTCAGTACAAGACTGACCAGACCTATGCAGAACACGGCAATCTTGCCTGCCAGCCCAAATCCTTTTCTATATTCTTTTCTGTCTTCATTTGTTTTCCTTTGTTTTTTCGTCAGATATTCATTCAAGTCCTTAAATCCATCATACAGACCGGAACAGTCCGTAACCTTGTTCCCGAAATGTATGGTCAAAGTCTCCAGTGCGGTAATCCCGGCCCGGTCACGGTCAAGAAAGCACCGGATTTTGCCGTAACCCTCCAGAACGGCATACGACCGTTCCAGATTGGATACAGAGTTCAGCACCAGGCAGTCTTCGTCCGCCACAGTCCGCAATCCCAATGCCGAAAGGAAATCCACAAACCCTTCAAACACACAGCACGTATCCTGTTTCTTTCCGGACAGGGACACACAGGAAATATCCTTGGGAGAGATGCATCCCTTGAACATCGGGTTACGGAGTTCATAACCGCCGCTCCGGTTCATGAAGCCTATGGCAAAATACCGTTTGCCCCGTATTCCGTATGCCACTTCCTTGCAGAATCTCCCGGCTATGGCCGGATCAATGCCTCTCTCTTTCAGGTAGCCTTTCAATGCCTCATGACTCAGTTCCGTCACTTTCACGTCCTCGAATCCGGAAACGCGGGTATCTTCTTACGTTCCTGTAAAGGCCGGAGAGGAAGGATGCCGGATTTCCCTGAAAGGAACTCCAGCTGCTCCATGAAACCGGTACTTCCTGTCAGTTCCCCGGCAAGATGGAAGATGTCACCTCCCTTTCCGAGTCCAAAATCAAACCAGACATTCCGCTGTGTATCCACCTTGAAGGATGCTGTTCTCTCATTTCTGAAAGGTGATCTGAACCAGACATCATTTCCTTTACGGGATACCGGTACATGCCCCATACCTTCAAGAAAACCTACAAGGGAAATCCGTCTAATCTGTTCCAGTTCCATAACCCGCTAATTTATCATAAAACGAATGCCGATTCCATACTGGGTATGGCAATGTCCGAGACTTCCGCCCCACAGGAAACGCTCACGCAAGGAAGCCGTCAATGCCACACGGTCGGCAAGGTACAGTTCCATCTCCAGCGTCAGGGCACAGCCGTACACAAAGGCATCGCCGTTTTTCAAGGTAGCCCCGTCATAGAGCTTTTTATCGGACCAGTTTACCGTCTCATATCCGGCCAGTGCCGATCCTCCCAGATTGAGGAAGAACACTTTTCCCGCATCGGAAAGGAAATTCAGGTAATATCCGCCTTCTGCCGTAAACTGCGCCGAAGGGATGGTCACATGACGGTAACCGTGCTTCATGTGCAGGTATTCTGCTCCATATACCCATTTGTTCCCGCCTTTGGCATAGCTTGAAAGAGTCATTCCCATATAGTACCCGTTATCGGAAGCCATACCTCCACGCATTTCCATGCCCTGCATCCTTGGCAGAATCCGCTGGGCGTCTGCCTGCCCTACGGAAAGGACAAGCAGCAATGCCAGCATATACAATACTTTCGTTCTCATCGTACCTTCAGCTCATTGATGGTTTCTGCACGCACCAGGTCTTCGTTGACCACCTCAAAACTCTGGTGACGGCCGCCCTGTTTCTCATACATCTCCACAACCAGTTTCTTATCGTCCGGTATTGTAAACTTGGGAAGGGCGAATACCGTGCATTCCGAATCACTGCCGTTTACACGTGTCACATAATTATAGGCACGCAGCGGATAAATCACCTGCTCCCTGCATGGCCGTACGCTTCATCACCTTTTTATCCACCACCTTGAACGTAATGAAATCCACGTCAAAGGGAACATTCGAGGAGTTCTTTACCTGGGTATGGAAATAAAGCAGGTCATTATGGGTGTACAGACCTTTGAGCAGATACTGGATACCGAAACGCTTGCAGCCGATATGACGGATACGGCGCTTGTCATTCTCATACACGGATTTCATGATAAGACGTACCAGACGGGGGGACTCGTTATCCAGCTCGGTCAGATAGATTTCCATGGCATTGTTGGGACGGTTCACCGATTCTCCGTCATGGATGAAATCACACATCTCCACATTCAGCAGCAGCGGCTCGTCGGCATACTTCACGTTGAATGTATAGAAGTTCCCGTCTTCGGTTATTACAGACATATTGGTCTCCTCCCTGAAATTGCGTGTCGTGGCCTTTACTCGGATTACATTCTCGGCACCGTCGGCCTTGCCGGCTATCAGGTTTGTAGAACCGAGATCCACATACTTGACCGGAGCCGGGAAAATGACATGGACGGTCTTGTCATACGTTATTTCCAGTCCGTGCGGCGGAATCATCTGGCTGAAACCGATCTTGCGGGTCAGCCCCTCATAATAATCACCGCTACTCTGCTGCGCCCAGGCAGCCGATACGCCCAGCAAAAAGGGCAAACATCATCAGAATCTTCTTCATGTGCTTTTTGTTTAATGGTTGTCTTTTCTTTCATAGTTTCCTGTATTTCATTTCTCCGGTGAATGGAGCAGTACCCGGTGTCCGGCCTTCAAAGTAATCTTTACCGTACGCATCCGTTTGGATATGTACTGGGAAACGCCCTGTATCACACCTTTTCCCAGATCGGAGGCAATCTGCGCCCCGGCATCGGTGGAAATGTTGATGCTGCTGTTCATCGAGGTTCCCATATTGGCGGCAATCTCTCTGGCAGCGTCATATTCCAGTGAACCCGGCACCAGGATTCCCTGCTGTCCGTCAAGATCATCATAGACTTCCAGTTCCACCGGCAGGATAGTTCCCTTGTATTCCACGGCATTGACCATGATTTCCAGACGTTCACCCTGTATGCGTGTGCCACCTACCAGTACGGTCCCTTTCGGTATGAAACGTCCGGCAACGGACATAGGCTCGGTAAGCCGCAGGCGCAAGGCCTGTCCGTCGGATACGGTCTGCGTACCATGTACACAGGCGGCAATGGTATTGCCTTCCGTTACTGTCTTCCGTCCGACAGTCGTATTGAAACCGGCATTGCGTTCTCCCGAAAAGGCGGATATGAACTCTTCGTCGCTCACAGGTCTGGAAAGCGAGGATACCACCTCATTGTGGACCTGTTTCACCGGTATGGCCTTTTTGTCCTCCGCCTTTCTGACGGGAGAAGGAGTCTCCACTGCCTGACGGTTATTGTATTTGGCAGCCAGTTCGTAGGATTTTTCCATCAGGGCCATCTTTTCCTCCATACCTGACAGTGGCTCCTGCTTCTGCTGCTGCATACGTTCCAGTTCTTCAATCCTTTCCAGAAGCCGTTCCTTTTTCCGGATCGGTCCGCGGTTCATAGATGCTTCCCAGCGTACGGTTCATTTCACGGTAGGCTCCGGCCGAAGAACTGACCGGTCCGGCATTGCCTTTTTCTGTTTCCGTTTCCGTGTTTGTTTGCCTCTCCGGTATAATGTTATCGGGAAGACGGACACTGTCTTTCCGTTCCTCTTTGGCAAACATGGACTCCGCAGCTTCAAAGAATGTCTTCCTTTTCCTGCTTTCCTGTTCCATCAGGGCCTTTTCATAGGCATCCTTCTTGTTCCATTCCAGGCGGCTGTCCTCGGGAGAAGGGATTTCGTATTGAAACCCTGTCCTTTATCCTGCCGCTCCCGTTCCTGCCCGGAAGGTGAGAATATCAGATAAAAACTTCCCAGACACAGCAGGAACATCAGCGGATACACCACAAATCCGGCGCGTTTGCGTTTCTGTTCCTCACTCAGCGGCTTCCTCCCTGTCCTTTGAGGACCGGAGCCTGAACGGTTTCATCAGCCGTTCCATTACTTTCTTGACTTTTTCTTTCTCCATTTCTTACAATAGATTGAATGAACTCCATACGGAGTGAATCCTTTTCCATAAATTCCATTCGGACTCCCGGTTCTTACTGCCCATAAACGGCCGGAATGCCGTATAGACACATGCGGCGGCAAACGGTACAAACAGTATCCAGAGGACGGCCTTGCGCTGTTTCGCGGTAAGTCTGTGACAGAACCCCCTGAGTTGCAGGTCCGCCTGTCTTGTCAGGTTCCTTTTCATCGTTCCACACTCCTTATGTCCTTGTTTTCCAGTATGGTCAGATGTTCGATGATAAAGCCGTTGGGGTTGTCATCGGAACGGGACGTATTCTGAAGCTGGCAGTCAGTCACCAGCGAACGTTCCGTCACATTACTCTCACGGATAATCATCTGGCGGGCATACGTCCTGGCCCTGTAGGGGTAGCCGGAAAAGTCGCAGACCACGCTGTCCACCCGTACCACCTGATTGATGTTGCCGGAAATGAGACGGTTATAATATCCTTTCTCGGCAAAAATCCACATAGTAATGATAGGCGCTTTTGTCCGCCAGCTGCAAGGCACGGTTGATATTGTGCTCAATGGCATCCTTCTGTGGCGACAGCCCGAAAAAGAGCTCATGAAACCTTCTTACATGTTCCCTGGCTTCAGCCGGACGGTTCTGTGAAAGATCCTGTGAAAGGGCAAGCATCAGTGACTTGCCGCCATCAAGTACATAAATCTTCTCACGCTGTTTCTCCGCAAAGCGGTATGAGTTCCACAGGGCAAAGACGGTCACAAGCGTGCAGCATCCGACAAAGACCGCAAGCATCAGGCGTATCCGTCTGAAACTGCTTTCAATATTGGTCAGTGATTTGAATTCCATCTGTTTTCATTTTAATGTTCCTGTTCTGTTTATTTTCCACGCAGACGACCTCCGATATTTCCAAGTCCGGAACCTGCGGCACCGGCTGCAAAGCCTCCGGCCTTGGTCGCGGTACGGTTGATGTTGCGGTTGTAGTTTCCGGCACCGCCTGCCTGCACAATCCATCCGGCCACGGTCGGCACGGTAAAATATCCGATGATACCTATCAGCATGAAGATCACATATACCGAATTGGAGTTGTCCAGCGAATAGTTCGGATTGTTCTGGAGCTCCAGGATGTCGTTCTGCAGCATAAGCACCTGAATCTTGGCCAGCATACAGCTGAAAAGGTCACTCACGGGAAGCCACAGATAGACGGAAATGTAACGTGTGAACCACTGACTGAGCGTGGACTGGAAACCGTCCCACACGCTGAAGGCAAAGGCAATGGGACCGAGGATGGACAATACCACCAGAAAAAAAAGGTCCTTACCGTATCTATCAGCAGGGATGCCGCGGCAAAAAGCAGTTCCAGCAGACTGCGGAAGGCATCACGGATATTCTTTTTCCAGATTGTACATGCCCACTTCCGCCATATACATGCCCATGCGGGTTGCCATGGCATCGGGCGACCATCCGAGCTCGTCCAGCTGACGGTCAAACTCCTCGTCGCTGACCAGATAGGCCGTTTCCGGATTACGGAGCATGGCTTCATGTTCCAGCCTGTCCTTCTGCTCACGGTACTGCTGCATGTCCATCGTCTGCCCTCAAGCATCCTGTGGGTTCCCTGCACAATCGGACTCAGCACCGTATTCATCGTTCCGAGTACCAGGGTCGGGAAAAGCATGATGCAGATGCCTATCGCAAACGGACGCAGAAGCGGATACACGTCTATCGGTTCGGCACGGGCAAGCGACTGCCAGACACGAACGGCCACATAGAACAGGGCACCGAGTCCGGCAAGTCCCTTGGCCACATCCAGCATATCCTCACAAAGAGGCATCATTTCATTGTAAAGGCTCTCCAGAATGGTATGGAGATTCGAGAAATCCACGGATAACAATACCATAGGCTACCAGTATTTGGAGGTGTTACATTGCCATAGAGCTTCAGGACACGGTCAAGGTCATTCTTCTTGCGGGCACGAAGGAAACTCACGGCTATATTCCTGTTCGTATAGTAATTCACGAGATTGCGGTAACGGCGCATGCTGGCATGGCAGTCATCCACAACGTCCATACGGTCCTTGTCGGTCATGGAAAGGGTGCTGACGTTGATTACCTGCTTGAGGTCCTGCAACACCCCCGTTGCTCTCTTCAAGAAGCCTGGTATATCCGAAAGCGATGGCATCCAGTTCTTCCGGAGAAAAGTTCTCATCATCCAGCATCTTCTGGAAATTGGTCACGTAGATTTCCGACACGTCACCGACCATCAGGATGATCTCACTGACCTTACGGGCATCCTTCACCAGATTGTTTACGGACTTGAGGGCATCATAGTATTTCTTGTACTGCTGGTATATCTTCACCGTCTCCGCAAAATTCTGGGCGGTACTTGTCGCAGTTGAAGAGGTATGCACGATATTGTCCGACATGTTGATGATACTCTGGGCAAGATTTCCCGGATCGGTCACCACCCACTGTGCCCGTATCTGTCCGGCAAAGAAAAAAGGTTCATGCACAAAGCAGCAGCAGTCTTTTTTTTCTCATGGACGTACCTCCTTCCTTATATAGTCACCGTTCGGAGAAAAGGTCAATACGTCAGCCGCCTCATTGTAGGCGATGTCTATGCGGTAGCCGGTATTGATGAACAGGTTACCGTTTTCTTCCACCAGCAGATAGGTTTCCGGCTTCAGCTTCCGTGTCTTTCCGCTGCGGGCGAAGACCGTCACCTTGTAGGCGTCCCCTTCCTTATAAATAAGGACATCGGGCTTGCCTTCCACACTGCTCCATGAACCGCACAGGCGGTCACAGTCCCTTGAACCTGCTTTCACTTTTCACTACAGCTCTGCAGCAGCAGTGATGCCGCCCCGATCAGGCAGGCGGCCAGTCTGTACAACTGTCTGTTTTTCATGTCTTGTCTTTTTAATGATGTTGTTCTTGTTTTACTGAATCTCTCAAAGTCCCATCTTGCGTCTCTTTGGATTCGGACTGACCGGGATGCGGACTTTCCCGGAAAGCCTGTCTTTGCAGGCCGACTGACGACATTCCTTGCGGATAGTGGTGTCGTCCTTTTTGTTTGAGGACCTCAGACCAATCATGGTTTCAAACCGGGCATAAAGTTCCTTATAGCCCTTTTCTGCCTGTTGTTGTCTGATTTCATCCGGGAATTCCGGTCAATGCCGTATTTCATGAGAAAAACCGGAATTGATGAAAGGACTGTCAATATTCTTCGGATTGACTATGAAACCTCCCCTTTTCCAGTTCCTCGTAAAGTTTGTCGAGATACTGCACGGGAGGAGGGGAACAAAGCCGCTCAAAGACCTTCTCCACGGCATGTGTCAGTCTTACATCAACCTCTATGGCATCGGGTATCTCGCCTCTGAGCCTTCTTTCCCTGTAATCTTCCGGTTCCATACTTTCAAGCCGGTGATACAACTCATAGTCTTCTGAAAATCCGTAATGTTCACGTATATCCTTCGGTATGTCCCATCCGTTCATCAGGGACCAGTAGAGACATTCGATTGTCTCCTTACGCTTTCTTTCATCCGATTCAAAACTGTCATTCATAACCGTTATGCTTTACCGTTTGACCTTTTCCTTTCCCTTCTCATTTCCGCAATGCGTTTCACGGCCAGTTCAGATTTCCGCCCAGTTCCTTGGCCAGCTTCTGCAATTCCAGCTTTTCCGACTCTTCCGTGGTATATACGGCATATTCCTCATCGCTGACTTCCGTGGCATACACGGCCGAGTGGGTACCGCCAAGACCGATCCAGACCTCACGGTAGAAACGTCCGGGATGGTTGGCCTGATTAATGGACAGGATCTGTCCGCGTTCCTTGTCGGTCAGTCCGAGAAGCCGCTGGATATGGTCGAACTTGTTCATGTATTTCCGCTGGTCAAGAAGAATCTTGCAGTCACTGTTGTTGATGATAGCTTCCTTCACGACAGGGGAACTGATAATGTCATCCACTTCCTGGGTGACCACCACAGCCTCCCCGAAATATTTTCTGACGGTCTTAAAGAGATACTTTATGTACTCACTCATATTGGCGGACATCAGTGCTTTCCAGCATTCCTCAATAAGTATCATCTTGCGGATACCTTTCAAACGGCGCATCTTGGCGATGAAGGTTTCCATGATTATCAGCGTGACCACGGGCAGAAGCACCTTGTTTCCGCTGATATTGTCCAGTTCAAATACGATAAAGCGCTTGTTGGTAAGATCCAGTTCCTTGTCCGAATTAAGCAGGAAATCATAATCACCGCCACGGTAGAACGGTTCCAGCACGTTCAGGAAACCGTCGATGTCAAAAATCCTTCTCACGGACTTTCTTCTCCTCAATCATCCGGCGGTAGTCATCACGCACAAACTCATAGAATCCGTTGAAGTCGGGTCTGATATCCCTGTTTTCCGTTATCCTGCGGATGTATGCGCGTTCACCGCTCCCGAAAGGGCCACCTCTTCCGAACGCCTTGGGGCTTCATCCTCACGTTTCCAGAGTGTGAGTATCAGTGTCTTGATGCTTTCACGCTTTTCCACGTCAAATTCCCCGGAATCCGTATAGAACGGATTGAAGGCGATGGGATTGTCCTCCTCATAGGTGATATAGATACCGTCCTCGCCATGTGTCCGGTCATGAATCAGGCTGCAAAGTCCCTGATAGCTGTTTCCGGTATCCACCAGCAGGATATGGGTACCCTGTTCATAATACTGGCGGACAAGGTGGTTCGTAAAGAAGGATTTACCGCTGCCGGAGGGACCGAGTATGAACTTGTTGCGGTTGGTGATGATTCCCTTGCGCATGGGCAGGTCACTGATGTCCAGATGAAGCGGTACGCCGCTCTGCCTGTCCGTCATACGGATACCGAACGGACTGGGCGAACTGCGGTAATTCGTTTCCGAAGCAAACAGGCAACAGCCTGTTCAAGAAAGGTATAGAAACTTTCCTCAGCCGGAAAATCGCCCGCATTGCCTGGAATACCTGACCAGTACAGCACCGGGGTATCTATCGTGTTGTAATGGGGTACGCATCCCATCATGGCAAGCTGGCTGCCGGTATCGTTCTTGATACGCCTGAGCTCTTCCTCGTCTTCCGCCCAGGCCAGTACGTTACAGTGGCACCGTACCGGAACAAGCCCCCTTTCGTATGCGCCTCGTCAAGATACATTTCTGCCCATTCATAGTTCACGGCATTGCTGCGGCTGTATTTCGACAGGGACAGCATGTTGCGTGAAGTTTTTTCCATACGTTGCAGGATTTCCTGCGCGTCATCGATGAACACGTACTGCGAATAGACATGGTTGCATGAAAGCAGAAGTCCTACCGGAGCCGCAAACGAAAAAGACGGCAGTCGCTACGATCCGTGGACAAGCGCTCATAACGCATGTCCGTGCTCACACTGCCGGAAAGGTCTTCCGTATCGGAAAGCACATGCAGGCAAAGACGTTTGTCACCGATGCGCATACGTTCCGGATCAAGGCAGATGTCCTGTAATACGGGGTGCGTGTCTCTCCATACCGAGAGTCAGGTATCTTTCAATCAGCCCGGGACATTCTTCCGTTCCGATAACCTCTTCAGTTCTAAGACGCTTCATCCTGACATGCCCCGAATCGTTCATGATACGCTCGAACTGCTCCACCGCCTCCAGAAATTTCACGACCGAATCCCAGTCCGTGATTTCCTTGGGAAGGATATGGCTGCGGCACAGGGTACTGAAATCACTGCGGCGGCGGGCGCGTTCGCGTGGTGGTCTTTGTCAGGTACAGGAAGCAGCGGTGCCGAGATACGGGCGTTCGTTGAAATGACGCTCATAGCTGCGGGACAAGAAACTTTCCGTCCCGTCTCCTTCGCTCCGGTAGTTTTCCTTGACGAACCAGTCCTGCTTTGTACAAGACAGAATAATTGGGAAGCACCTTCATAGCCTTCACCCAGGTACCGTGAATGGCTTCGTATTCCGCCGCCGTCACCGTGTACAGTTCAGGCAGCTCGACCTCGAAGGCTACCGTAATGTCCGCATCCTGCTTACGATGCAGTTGTTTTCCACGGCCAGAATCGGGAATCTGTCTTCCAGATCACAGGCCTTCAATACACTTTCATTTTTTCTCTTCTTTTTTTGGTTAATGCTCTGAATATTCTGCGACGGGCTGACAGATAGCGCGGATGGCGTTTCTCGGCCGCATCTTCATCAGCCCGTGCTCACCGTAGCGGGCATTCATGCGGAAGGTCAGCCATACGGCCGGGGTACCGGATACCGCCCCGAAAAGACAGGCATACCAGCTGGCTGACACCGGCCATATACAGGACAACCACCGCAAGAAAGACCGATACAAGGCCTCCGGCAAAAAAGAACAGGTACTGTGATTTCAAGCCCTTGAACTCAATCGGACGGCCTGCTCCCTTGTTGATACGGTAATCCATGGCTTACAGGAAGAAGGAACGGAGAAGAATGGTGGCGGCCACAATCAGGAAGATGCAGGCGAAGAACCAGCTCGCCGCAGTCTTGGACGTATCCGGGTCACCACTGCTGAACTTGCCATACGTCTTGATACCACCCACAAGACCAAGTACGGCTCCGATGGCATAACATAATTTGGTGGCCGGATCAAAATACGAGGTCATAAGGCTGGTAGCCTCATTGATGCCGGCAAGACCCTGTCCCTGTGCGAAAGCACCTGCCGTTGCCAGCACATACAATACTGATAAAAGGATTTTTTTCTCATTGTCGAATCATTTTGGGGTTTGACATAAATTTTGAATTCGACTGCAAATATATAAGGCTTAAGCCGCTGTGATACAACACTGTCATCAGGTGTCACCAGATGTCACCATATGTCATTCAGGAAGCCTTACAGACATAAAAAAAAAGCACCCCGAAAAGATTTCCGGGATGCCTGAATATATCGGTGTCAGATATATTTCCGCCACTCGTCGTCAGACGGTTCATATTCCCATCCTTGACTTTAAGCGGTTTGGGATTGCCGTCCTCGTCAAGATACTTTTCTATCAGTTCCTCAACAATCGCGGAATTCTCCATATTGGAAAGGAACACGTCAATCAGGCTGGTCTGCCGGATGGAAAAAAGGACACGGGCTGCCTGTACGGCTTTTTCCTCATCAGCATCCTTCTGATGTGCCAGATATTCGCCGAGTACTTCCATATCCCTGCTGGAAAGGACCGGTGATACGGATTCCACTTCGGGAGACTCCGCATCAAGGTCTTCCTGGACTTCCTGCAGGAGTTTCATCTTTTCCAACTGAAGATTGCACTCACATCTTCCTGCTGCACGTCCTCCTCTTCACCGATAAAATTCCTTTCAAGAGGCTGGCTCATGAAAGGAGCGGCAGTCTTTCCGGCATTCTCGTCAAGATAGACATAACGGGTATTTCCCATCACTTCTGCATCTGGAGCCGCAGATTCCGTTCCGCCGGTTTCTTTCCTTTCTTTTCTTTACGCAAGGTCTGGCATAAAGCAGGGTACAGATGGCTCCGATACGTTTTTTCCAGCCATAAACACGGTACAGCAAATAGCCTATACAGGCAATACGTACACACAGGTATATCAGTTCTTCCATAAAGAATCCTTATAAAGAAAACGTTCAAGTTCATCCTTCAGCAATTCTCCGTGGCGTTTCAAATGTTCCTCCACGATATTGCTCACATAGGCGGATACACTCATGCCGGGAGCCATAAACGGGATAAGGCGGCTTGCCTTGTCATACAGATAGCCACGGATACGTATATCTGCCGACCGTTCCCGACGGGAACATCGTTCAGATAGACACGGCAGTATTCGGGAAAGCGATTCGCTATTCCTGTTTTTCTCTTTCAACTCCCTGACCTGTTCTTTCAGTGAGCAAATCCTTTTTTGGACAGCACATAAACACAAAACAGCAGAATGCCGCATACCAATACGGCAACAGTCAATAAAATCCACATCATTTTCAGAATGTTTTTGGGGTTTTGCGGCGAAACAGCTCGCCAAGCTCTTCACTGTAAGTCTCAAGATGGTGTGCCAGCACATTGTCCAAAAAAAGCGGGCACACTCATGTCATCACTCAGAAGGGGGAAGGATACGCGCCAGCCTGCAATACATGTCATAGCTGATATAGGTCTGCTTTCGGTGTACGGACTTCTTTCTGTCCAGAAACAGATTCTTGTACACTTCCACCTTCTCTTCCAGTCCAGGATCGGCGCGTATCGTCTTGCGGGACTTTTCCTGTCCCTACATGTTTTTACTTCCGACACATTTTTTTCCTTTTCTGTGACAGGAAGAATTTCTCGCCGACATCTGCTCCAGATTTACCAAGGAAATGGATTCACTGGCCATCATGTCCTTCAAGGCATCCTCATCCACCTTGAATATCTCTCTTTTTCTTTGCCATAGTTCTTATCCCGGAAATATGATACGTTTCCATCTCTGGGCAAAAGCCTCAAGACGGCTGTCTTTCAGTAGTGATTCGGAAGGAGGAAGAAGGTGCAGCGGAAATGCTGTCTGGAAGAAGGTGTCATTTCCTTGTTGAAGCGTTCAAGATCCGGAAGTACGGTTTCAAAGACCTTCAACCCCATACGGAGCACTATTATTGCATTATACATTACATACAGTTCCTTGGAAGTACGACTGTCCATACGGTTCCAGAATAAACGTATGTCCTTCAGGGGAGCTTCCGGGTGCTGTCCGATAAAGTCCTGAACGGTCGAGACAAAAGGAAAGGCTGCTCTGCATGACCATACGGTCCTTTCACGATGGGGAGTAAAGATAAAATCCATGTTCATGACGGACTCGAATACGCCACGGAATTTACCGTTCCTGGAAGATCGAAAAATATCAGGTCATAGTCGCCTTCCAGTTTGCCGGGGGAATCTCTGCGGCTGACTCAGGAGAGAAGTGACAATCGGATAGGCCTTGCGGGAACTGTCCTCAAACTGACGGCAGAAAAGACGTTGGTGATACTCGCTTTTCTCAAGGTTCTTCAAATCCCTTCCCCTCAGTTTTTCCAGACTGAACTGGGGATAGTCACAGTCAACGACAGCAACTTTCAGACCTCTTACATAATTAAAATAACTGGCAAGAACCGCTGTTACCGTGGACTTGCCCACACCGCCTTTCTGATTGCTGAAGGCGACAAGAATCGGACGTTTGTTCATACCTCTTCTTGTTTTTGGGGTTAATATTCACTTTTTTCTTTCACTAATCCAACAATGGCATTACGCTATTGTGATACCGGCATAACCGTTTAAGGACATGCTGCAATAATCCTGTACATATATACATATACACTATTATGTTGTAATGTTATTGCACTATTATGTTACCATGTTATTGTGTCCATATGTTATTTATTATGTTGCCATGTTATTATGTCCTTATGTTATTGCACTATTATGTTGCCATGTTATTGTATCCTTATATTATTGCAATATTATGTTGTTATGTTATTGTGTCCTTATGTTTATTACACTATTATGTTGTTATGTTATTGTGTCCTTATGTTATTATGTCCTTGATGTTATTGCACTATTATGTTATTGCAATATTGCATCGCTTAAACCGCGTCAAAAATAAGGTCTTTCAGGCATACAGGTAATATGGCCCGGCACCATGACATCAGATGTCATCAGATGTCGTTATATGTCATACAATCACTGTTCACAGCTGTTTACCGGCCATAATTTTGCCAGTCCAGAACCAATGATTGGCTTCGGGCATCTTCCGACGGACAGCAGCACGCCGCTCACGTCGCAGCAATCCACCCGGAGGTGAGATTCTCTGTTCAAAGCAAACAGGCTGGGGAATTTGTGTTTTTGTACGACCGCTGCACGAAGCCGGCACGCCCTGCTGATCGGGGGGTTTTCCTCAAAGTGCGGGAGAAAATCTGACGGAGAAAGCAAACAACCCAAAAAGCAGAAAAACATGGAGAAAAAACAGGCAAGAAGGACAGGTGAAAACCGAAGACCGATCCGGCGGACTACAAGTACAATTCCGTCTGAACCAGGAGAAAAACAGGGAATTTGAGAAACCGTTTTCTGAACTGGAGCGCGATAGGACAATTTTATCAAGAAATCAATCTTTTTCAGAACAACTGAGGAGCAATAGGGTGGACAAAGGTTTCCATGGACTATTATATC